>JAABUX010001668.1_pt1 | contig 32917 bp, 29 predicted proteins | sample 5561851 | NCBI WGS metagenome assembly JAABUX01 (sample SAMN10711883, study PRJNA513361) | rock metagenome | isolation source: Antarctica rocks | place: Antarctica: Victoria Land, Richard Nunatak red sandstone | collected 2016-01-03
CGCCATCGCGTGGTCCGTGTCGTGGGAGAGCAACGATCGAATCGTGGTTCACCAAGCCCGTCAACACCGAAACGCACCAAGACACGTCATCACGACGTTCCCGAAGGCGATTGTGCAACAGGCTCTTAGAACAGGCCTTTTGGAAGAACCAACCTCCATGCTTCACCATGAGCAAGGCGGTGGCCTCAAGGAGCAGCGGCCGAGGTCCGGCGCCCTGGCTCGCCGCCTCGCCCACGACGATGTCGCCGCTCAGAGCGATCACGACGGGGTCTTCCCCTGTGGCGAGAGGGACGACGACGTTCGCCCCTTCGCAGAGCGTCTCCTCGACGCCGTTCAATTTCGCAGTGCCAATTCGGTGACCAATCGCACCGCATGCCGGATCTGCCGGCGCGGAAATGTCGGCGTCGAATTTGAGGTGAACCTCGCGCCGTCCAAGCCGCTTGAACGCGATGGTCGTATTCTCGTGAATATCAAGTTCGAGACTGCCCTGCTGCGCCGGAGCATCGAGGTCAGGGCGATAGGTGGCATGGGGAAAGGTTAGAACTCCGAACGCCGAATCCATTAGATGTTCTGAAAGCACCTCGGTGCGTCCGGACAGCGCCAGCGCCCGATCGTACTGTGGAACCACCAGCAGACCAAGCAGGAAGACCCCGCAGAGCAGCAGAAGCGCCGTAAACCCCAGCCGAAGTTGCTCCAACGGAGAAGCGGTCCGAAGACGGTCTCCTACGTCGCCGATGCCGTCCGACACTTGGAGACGCAAACGACGCCACCAGCCGGAGCGGCGAGCGGGCGGACGGTTCGGCGCGGCGTTGGCCACCGGCTAATCGGCCAGCCGCAGGATCATGCTCTCGACGACCTCGGTCTGCAGCCCGTCATGGCTCACCTGTTCCAGGCGCAGCTGAATCCGGCCCGGCAGATCGCCCACCGGGCCGAGCACGCAGCGGGCGTCGAACGCGACCCGGGCCGCGCCGGGTGCGCGCGTGCAGTTGGCCCGCCGCAGCGTGCGCCCGGTGTCGGGGTCGCGCAGGGCCGCCGAGATCGCGGCACCGCGGGTGTTCACCACCGCCTGCAGAGTCCCGAGCGCGCCGCCCTCGCCGAGCATGACGGGAACGATTTCGGCTTGGTCGGCGCAGGAGCCGCGCCGGGCCAGCGCCGCCATCTCACGCAGCGGAAAATCGCGCAGGGCGTCCGAGTAGGCGGTTGGCCAATCGAAGTCGGCGCGGCCCCGGGTCGGCACAGGGCCCCGAGCCACGAAGCTGTTCTCGGCCGAGTAGCGCCCGTCCTGCGTCGTCGCCCGCATGCAGACGGGCACCCCCTCGATCGCCAATGCAGCCGGCAACGCGATGCTTCCCGGCACGAGCCCGGCGCCGTCGGGCGGCTGGGCCGTGGCCGACGACAGCAGCCCCACCAGCGTCCGCCCGCTCACCGGCACGCGGTTTGTCAGCCGCTCGGCGAACGGCGTGATCGTGGGTTCCAGAATGGGCTGCGCCGATGCGTGTCCTGCGGCGAGCAGGCATAAGAACGCAAGACGCTGCAATATCGAGCCGATCCCACCGGATTTCAAATAGCACGAAATCTGGCCGATCGCCTGGACCTTCATCAATGAAAGGAGGTGTGCCTCGCCGCGGCGTCAGCGACGCCGGGCAAACTCGGCGTCATGGTTGTCCGAGCGTCAACGCCAGGTGACGACCGCAGACCGGGTCGGGGTGATGTTGGGCAGCCGCTCGGCCTCGCCATCGGCGACGATCTGCAGGCGGTCGGCCGGGATGCCACGGTCCACGAGCGCGCGCTTGACCATCTCGGCGCGGCGTGCCGACAGGATGAGGTTGGCGAACTCCTCGCCGGTCTTGTCGGTGTGGCCCGAGATGATCATCACCTCCGGCTTCGCGTCCCGATACAGCCGGGCGGCGCCGTCGAGTTGCGAAAGCGCCTCGGGGGAGAGGGCCGCACCAGCCATCTTGAAATCCACGGTCAGCGACTCTTGCGCGGGCTTCGGCGTTTCCTCGGCAACGGGCGCGGGCGGTGACACGGCGACCTGGGGCGGCGGCGGCGGCCCGGCACATGCCGTCAGCACCGACGCGAAACCCAGAGACAAAAACCAACTAAAGTACTTGTTCATAACAATTTTTCGCGTCCCCGGGGCAGCTAGAGGTCTTTTAGTCGGATATACGACTATTTAAATAGAAGCCTCGATTTTGTAAACGCCAGCGGGTGGGGCATGAAGCAAATAACGGCTGCAGGGGTCGCTCTTTTAACATTTCACACGACTTCGGCGTTCGCGGACACCGCCCGGGGTGACGAGGCCTTCGCGCAGGGATACTACTTCACTGCCAGCCGGGAGTGGCGCGACTCGGCAAATGCCGGCGAAGCTGCCGCTATGCTCAATCTCGGCGCGCTCTACGACCTGGGCCATGGCACGCCGCAGGATTTCCGCGAAGCCCTGTCCTGGTACCGGCGCGCCGCCGAGGCGGGAAACGCGGCGGCGATGTTCGATGTCGGGGCCATGTACGACAATGGCCGCGGGACCGGCGTGGACCGCGCCGAAGCCATCAAGTGGTATGCGATGGCCGCGAAAAACGGAAACGGCCGCGCGGCCTACGCCGCCGCCACCATGTACCGCGATGGCAACGGAGTGCCGCAGGACACCGCCAATGCCATCAAGTTCTTTCGCATTGCGGCCGCCGCCGGCATCGGTGCCGCACGGGCCAATTTGGCGACCCTCGAACAAGGTTCGGCCGCCAAGAACCAAAGCGCCCCAGCTAAAAACCTTGCGGCCTCGCCCCGCTTCCCGGCGCCGCCGGTTCCCCAGTTCGGCGCCGCGGACGCGGCGCCCCCGCCCGCTGTCCTCCAGCCCGCCCCCCCGACGCGATCCGCGGCCATCGATGCGGCTCCCGCCGTGATGACGCCGACCCGGCCGGCGCTTCTGGCCGCTCCTGCGCCACTCGTCTCTCCTGCGCCCCTGGCCGACGCTTCCGCCCGTACCGCAACGGCCCGTACGGCAAGCGAGGCTGCTGCGAATGCCGAAGCCACCCCTCCCCCCGAGGTCCCCAAGCCTTCGGGCCCACGGGCCGTGCAACTCACGTCGCTCGATGCCCTGACAGCCGGGGTCGAGAGCTTCCACAAAGCCGCCTTGCAACGCGGCAGCGTGAGCCCGGCGATGTCCGAGCAGTACGCAGAGGCCGGACGCGACATCACCCATCGCGCCGCCACCGGGGGCCCCGCTATCCGGTACGACGCCGCGTACGCTTACGAGCATGGCGTGGGGCTGGCGGCCGATCCGGTCCGTTCGTACGTCTTCTATATCCTCGCCACGCTGTCGCCGGATGCCAGCGTGAAGTCGGCCGCGCTCAAAGGCGCCTTCGAGGTCGGCGGCCGGTTGTCCGACGCGCAGCACGCCGCGGCGGCGGACATGCTGGTGCGCGGCATTCCCTAACTGCTGCACGGTCCCGCGGTAGCCAGAGGTCGGGATCCCGGGGTAGCCTCCGCCGGGCACACCGATGTTTTATCTCACCCGGCTGATCTCGCTCCCACTCGCACCCACGGCGCTGATCATCGAGCTTGCCTTGATCGGGCTGCTGCTCCGCCGCCGTACGGTGCTGGCCGTAGCCGTCGGTCTGCTGGCCGCGTGCCTCGTGCTGCCACTCGGCGCCTGGGCGATCCGCCCGCTCGAGAACCGGTTTCCTGCGGTCACCGAACTTCCCGCGCACGTCGACGGCATCGTGCTCCTGGGCAGCGCGATCGACGACCTCACCAGCGAGGACCGGCAGACGCCGACCTTGAACGCCAACGCCAATACCGTAACCAGCTTCGTCATCCTGTCCCGCCGCTACCCGAACGCCCGGTTCATCTTCACCGGCGGCTCCGGCGATCTTTTGCAAGGCCACGCGGCGGAGGCGCCGTGGACCCGGCGTCTCACCACCGACCTCGGCTTGGCGCCGGAGCCGGTCGTGTTCGAGGACAAGTCCCGCACCACCTGGGAGAACGCGGTCGAAGTCAGCCGCCTGGTACAGCCGAAACCGGGCGAGGTTTGGGTGCTGCTGACCGCAGCCGTGCACATGCCGCGGTCCGTGGGCGTGTTCCGTGCCGCGGGGTGGCAGGTGCTGCCGTGGCCGGTCGGCTATCGCTCGCGCAACCACCTCGACACCTGGGTTTCGTCGCCGAGCGACACGCTCCTGCTCCTCGACGCCGCCGCGCATGAGTGGCTGGGATTGCTGGCGTACCGGCTGCAGGGCCATTCGAGCGCGCTGTTCCCGGCTCCCTGACGGCGTTGCCGGCGCGTGGACCGTTAATTCGGCAGCATCGCCGCCAATTCCACGCCAGCCAGCCGTTCCGACAGCTTGGCCAATTCGGTGTGGTCGGCGCCGGGTCCGAGCATGGCTGCGCACGCGGCCGACAGCTCCCGGCATAGGGCGCCGAATGGGGCGGGCGTGCCGCTCTCCCGCGCGACCTCCAGGGCGATGCCCACATCCTTGAGCATCAGGTCGAGGCCGAAACCGCTGTCGAAGGACCGGGACAGCACGAACTGCCGGAATTTCTTCTGCGTCGAGTTGTTCATGCCGGTGGAGGCGTTCAGCACGTCCACCATCAGCGCCGGGTCGAGGCCGAAACGCTGGCCGATCAGCAGCGCCTCGATCCCGATCAGGAAGCCGCCGGCGCTGACCAGGTTGTTCAGCGCCTTCATCGCGTGCGCCGAGCCGACCCCGCCGGTGCGCAGGAGGGAGGTTCCCATGGCCTGCAGCAGCGGCCGCACGCGCTCCATCGTCGCGTCGTCGCCACCGACCATGATGGCGAGCTCGCCGGTCCTGGCGCGCGCGACGCCGCCGGACACGGGCGCGTCGATCAGCGTGCCGCCGGCCTGCGCCACCCGCTCGGCGAGCGCCCGCGTGGCCCCCGGCGCGCCGGACGTCATGTCCACGACGACCGTGCCCGGCCGGAGTGCGACCAGCAATCCGTCGAGCGCGCTGCCCACGGCGGCACTGGTCGGCAGCATCGTCACGATCACGTCCGACCCGGCGGCGAGCTTGTCCAGCGTGTCCGGCGCGACGCCGCCGACCTGCTGCGCGAAGTTTTCCGCGACGGCGCGGCGATGATCGCTCACCAGCAGGGCATACCCGGCGTCGTGCAGGCGGTGCGCCATGGGCCAGCCCATGTTGCCGATGCCGACGAAGCCGATCGTCTCGACCACCCTACTCGGCCGCGGCGTCGAGGTCGGCCAACACGGCGGACGCAGCCTTGAAGGCGTCCAGCCCCGCCGGGATGCCGCAGTAGACGGTGGCGTGCAGCAGCGCCTCCTTGATCTCGTCCCGCGTCACCCCGTTGTTCAGCGCGCCGCGCACGTGCAGCTTCAGCTCAGGGGCGCGGTTCAGCGCTGTCAGCATGGCCAGGTTCAGCAGCGAGCGGGTTTTGCGGTCCAATCCCGGCCGGCCCCAGATGTCGCCCCAGCACCACTCGGTCGTGACTTTCTGGAACGCGCGCATGAACTCGTCGGCGTCCGCCAGGGACGTGTCGACATACTCGGCGCCCAGCACGGCGCGGCGGTTCTCCAGCCCGGCGGCGAACCGCTCCCCCTCGTATTCCGGGTGGTTCGTCATCTTGCATCTCCTCGCTGGCTGCACGTGTCCCGGGTACGCTAGGGGTTCGTCCGACACTCTGGCAAGCAGGGGGATGGCGTGACCTACGACATCGTGGCCATCCGCTACGCGACCAAGCCCGAGCGGGTGGCGGGCAGCAACTTCCTGTTCCCCGACGACCACACCGCGCCCATGCCGATCGACTACTTCGTCTGGGCGATTACCGGCGGGGGCCGCACCATCGTGGTGGATACCGGGTTCGGCGCAGCGGCTGCGGCTCGGCGGGGCAGCACCCTGCTCCGCAGCACGGTGGAGGCGCTGGCGCTGGCCGGCATCGACGCCGCGACGGTGCCGGACGTGGTGCTGACGCACCTGCACTACGACCACGCCGGCTGCATGGACGCGTTCCCCGCCGCGACCTTCCACCTGCAGGACGCCGAGATGGCGTTCGCCACCGGCCGCTGCATGTGCCACCGCGTGCTGCGCATCCCGATGGAGGTGGAGGACGTGCTCACCGCCGTGCGCCACGTCTTCGCCGATCGGGTGCGCTTCCATGCGGGGACGGCGACGATCGCCCCCGGCGTCACGCTGCATCTGGTCGGGGGACACTCCGGCGGGTTGCAGGTGGTCCGGGTCCCGACCGCCCGAGGCCACGTCGTGCTGGCCAGCGACGCCGCGCATTTCTGGGCCAACATCCGCACCCGCAACCCCTTCCCGTTCGTGGTGGACGTGGCCGCGATGGCGGAGGGCTGGCGCATCTGCGAGGAGCTGTCGGACGGTCCCGACCACATCATCCCCGGCCACGACCCGCTGGTGCTGTCGCGCTTTCCGGCCTGGCCGGGCCAGCCGGACATCGCGCTGCTGCACGAACCGCCGCTCGCATGAACGGCAAACCGGATTTGGCACGGTTTCTGCTTGGTTTGCGGTGCCAATACATGTCCCGACAGCCCTGCGGAGCACACCCATGACCGATGCCGCCGCTCTCCCTAACGCCACCGCCTTCTACGACTCCGGCGCGCCCGCCTTCAGCGCCGATGATGGCCTGTTCAACGACGACCTGGCGCCGGTCCCGCCCGCGAAGCGCGACTGGAGCTGGGTCAACATGTCCACCGTCTGGATGGGCATGGTGCACAACGTGGTCGCGTACGAGGCGGCCGCGGGACTGATGGCGCTGGGATTGAACGCGGTCCAGGCGCTGCTCGCCGTCGCCGTCGCCTACGGGCTGCTGTTCCTGGCCATGTGGTTCAACGCCCGGCCCGGCACGCGCTACGGCATCCCGTTCTGCGTTCTGATCCGCTCCTCGTTCGGGCCCAAGGGCGCGCAAATCCCGGTGGTGATCCGCGGCTTCTGCGCGATCTTCTGGTTCGCGGTGCAGGGCTACGCCGGCAGCCAGGCGATCGACGCGATCCTGGGCACGCTCATCCCGGCCTGGACCCAGCTCACAACGCCGCTGCTCGGGATGGAGCTGAAGGGCTGGATCGCGGTCGCCCTGTTCTGGGGGCTGCACGCCTGGATCGTCTCGCACGGCGTGCACCGCATTCGCAATTTCGAGCTGATCGCGGGCCCCCTCGTGATCCTGGTCGGCATCCTCGCCACGGTCTGGGGGCTGAACGTGGCGCACGGCCTCGGCCCGCTGTTCAACCAGCCCTCCCAGCTGCACGGCGCCAACGCCTGGATGACCTTCGCGGTCGGCGTCACCGGCATGATCGGCATCTGGTCGACCTTTGCGGTGAACATCCCCGATTTGTCGCGCTTCGTGCGCTCAGAACGCGACCAGGTGATCGGGCAATTGGTGGGCCTGCCGATCACCGCCATCGTGTTCACGGCGATGAGCGTGATCACCACGTCGGCGACCATCATCGTGTTCGGCCACCCGATCTGGGACCCGGTGCAGCTGCTGCTGGCGCTGCACCAGCCGGTCATCCTGCTGCTCGGCGGCGCGACCATCATCATCGCGACCCTGTCGGTGAACGTGGCGGCCAACATCATGCCGGCCGCATACGACCTCGTGAACCTCATGCCCCGGCGGCTGAACTTCAACAGTGCCTCGCTGCTGGTGCTGGCCATCGGCCTGCTGTTCGCGCCGTGGGTGTGGTTCAAGGACGCCGACAGCATCTTCAAGGTGCTCGGGACGATCGGCGGCCTGCTCGGCCCGGTGACCGGCATCATGCTGACCGATTTCTACTACGTGCGCCGGCAGCAGCTTGCGGTCGACGAGCTCTATACCTACGCCGGGCGCTACCGGGGCTATGGCGGCTGGAACCTTGCCGGCATTCTCGCCTTCTTTGTCGGTGGCGCCGCCGCCCTGATCGGAACCGTCGTGCCCGCGCTGGCCGCCCTGAGCGCGTTCTCCTGGTTCATCGGCATCATCGTGGGCGCCGCGACATACGCGCTGCTGTCGCCGCGATTCGGCACGGTCGAGGCGACGCCTTAGGGAGACAAACATGGCCAAGGAAATCCTCTGCTCGTTCGGGGTCGACGTGGACGCCGTGGCCGGCTGGCTCGGCTCCTACGGCGGCGAGGACTCGCCCGACGACATCTCGCGCGGGCTGTTCGCCGGCGAGGTCGGCAGCCTGCGCCTGCTCAAGCTGTTCGAGCGGTTCGGCATCAAGACCACCTGGTTCATCCCCGGTCACTCGATCGAGACGTTCCCCGAGCAGATGCAGGCGGTCGCCGAGGCTGGCCACGAGATCGGCATCCACGGCTACAGCCACGAGAACCCGATCGAGATGACGCCGCAGCAGGAGGAAGCGGTGCTCGACAAGTGCATCGACCTCGTCGCCAAGCTGGGCGGCCGCCGCCCGACCGGCTACGTGGCACCCTGGTGGGAATTCAGCCCCGTCAGCAACGAGCTGCTGCTTAAGAAGGGCATCAAGTACGACCACAGCCTGATGCATCGGGACTACGAGCCATACTACGTCCGCGTCGGCGATACCTGGACCAAGATCGATTATTCCAAGCAGCCGCAGGAGTGGATGCATCCCCTCGTACGAGGCGAGGAAACCGACCTGATCGAAATACCCGCGAGCTGGTATCTCGACGATCTGCCGCCGATGATGTTCATCAAGAAATCGCCGAACAGCCACGGCTTCGTCAATCCGTACGACATCGAGCAGATTTGGCAGGAACAGTTCGACTGGGTCTATCGCGAGTACGACTACGCCGTGTTCCCGATCACCATCCACCCCGACGTCTCGGGCCGCCCGCAAGTCCTGATGATGCTCGAACGGCTGTACAGCCACATGGTCCGCCACCCCGGCGTCAAGTTCCTCACGATGGACGAGATTGCCGACGATTTCGCGCGCCGCCAGCCTCGCCGCCGCCAGCCTGGCCGCCAGTAGGTCGCTGGTGTGTGGGCTCTGCGGCGAATTGGGGAGCGGCGACGGCTGGGCGGATGGCGTGGCGGGCGGCGGGGCGTCGGCGGTGCCCTGGCTCCGCCGCCAGGCCCGCCGCCAGCGCGTGAAGCTCGGCAACCACGTGCTGCACCGCTACGGACTTCGCCTGGAGGATTGGCAGGGACGCGACTACCTGCTGCGCAAACGCACCGGAGCGACTTTGCGCGTCGACACCCTCGCCGATCTATGGACGAAGGCCGACATATTGGCTTGCGTCGCCATCGATCCCCTCGACCCGGCGCTCCTCGACATCCTCGATGACCGCGGCGGCTGACCGACGCACGCCGGTGAACGTCCTCACCGGGTTCCTCGGCAGCGGCAAGACGACCGTGCTGCGGTACTTGCTCACGCACCCGGCCTTCGCGGACACGGCCGTGCTGATCAACGAAATCGGCGCGATCGGTCTCGACCACCTGCTGGCGGGCCAACTGACCGATGCGCCCGTCCTGCTGCAGAATGGCTGCATCTGCTGCACGATACGCGGCGACCTGCGCGATGCGGTGCGGGACTTGCAGGCGCGGCGGGCCCGTGGCGATCTGCCGTGGTTCCGCCGGCTGGTCATCGAGACCACGGGCCTGGCCGACCCGCTGCCGGTGCTGGTCACGATCGCGAGCGACCTCGTGCTGCGCCACCATTTCCGCCTGGGGGCGGTGCTCACCACGGTCGACGGACTCCACGCCGACGCCGGGTTCGAACGCAATGCCGAGCTTCAGGCGCAGGTCGCAACCGCGGACCGGGTGATCATCACCAAAACCGATTTGGCCGCTCCGACCATGCTCGCGGGGCTTCGCGACCGCATCGCCCGCCTGAACTCGACGGCGATCATTGCCGAGGCCTGCCACGGCGTCATCGACGCCGAATTGCTGCTCGGCCAGGACATTGCCGACCCCGTCACCCGGATGGCCGAGATCGCGGCCTGGACCGCGACTCCGTCCCGCCCGAGGGCGCACGCGGGCATCGGCAGCGACGCCGTCACCCTCGCCGATCCGGTGGATTGGAGCGCGTTCAGCCTGTGGCTCAGCCTGCTCGCGCACCGGCACGGAGACCGGCTGCTGCGCTTCAAGGCGATCCTGGACGTCGCTGGCAGCGACACGCCGGTCGCGGTGCACGCGGTCCGGCAGATAGTCTACCCGCCGGAGCACCTGCCCGCCTGGCCGGACGAACGCCGCCGCTCGGTGCTCGTTTTCATCGCGAGCGGGCTGAACATGGACTTGGTAAGGCGATCGCTGAGCAGCTTTCTCAGCCTCGGCGCGACGGTGCGTCCGGCGATCGAAGTGGCTGGCGTCCCGTAGGGGATTCGAACCCCTGTTACCGCCGTGAGAGGGCGGTGTCCTAGGCCTCTAGACGAACAGGACGCGGCCAAGACGCGCTTACTAAGTCAGCTTCCCCCCGAGTTCAAGGCCTCTTGGGCGGGTCGGCGCGGGACGCAATGGCAGCCTGGCGGCGTCCGGTGCGGCACGCATCCGAGCAGAAGCGCACTTGGTCCCAGTCCCTCGCCCATTTGCGGCGCCAAGTGAACGGACGGCCGCACGCGGCGCATATCTTCTGGGGTAGGTCCGATTTCTTCATCGGGACAGCGCCACCAAGGGCGTCGTGCGGCCGGTGCGTGGATCGAACAGCACCACCCGGTCGGCCCCGCCACCTTGCAGCAGCAGTCCAAAGCGGTCGGCCACCTGGGTCACGCCGACGATACGGGTGCCGGCTGGCTCGTCCAGCGTGCTGGCGTTGGCCGGCAACGCAGGGGTGGACACCCGGCGCACGATCGTCACGCCCAACACCACGACCCCCACGACGATCAGCACGCCCATTCCGATGACCAGCGCCAGCAAGCCGCGCATCCCGTCGCCTCCTTCTCATGAACCGGGCCTGCTATGACACGGCGATGACGCGCGAACCATTGCAGGTGGTGGCGGGGGCCGCCGAGGACGGACAGCGGCTCGACCGCTTTCTGGCCGACGCGGCCGGCGAACTCTCGCGGTCCCGGGTGAAGGCCTTGATTCTGGAGGGGCGCGCGGCGCGCGACGGCATTGTGACGCCCAACCCATCCGAGTCGGTGCGAAGCGGCGCGCGCTACACACTGGTGCAGCCCGAGACGGTCGCGGCCAGCCCCGAGGCGCAGGCGATCCCGCTCCACATCCTGTACGAGGATGCCGACTTGATCGTGCTCGACAAGCCCGCCGGCCTCGTCACGCATCCGGCGCCGGGCAACGAGGACGGCACCTTGGTCAACGCGCTACTGGCCCATTGCGGCGACGCCCTGCCCGGCATCGGCGGCGAGCGCCGGCCAGGCATCGTCCACCGCCTCGACAAGGACACCTCGGGCGTCATGGTGGTCGCCAAGTCGGAACTGGCGATGGCAGGGCTGGCCGCCGCCTTCGCCAGCCGGGATTTGGAACGCGCCTACCTGGCGCTGTGCTGGGGCCTGCCCAACCCGGCGAAGGGCGACATCGAAGGCGCGATCGGACGCGATCCGCGCGACCGGAAACGGATGGCCCTGGTGCCACGGGGCGGCAAGGCGGCGCTCACGCACTATCGGACGCTGCAGAGCTGGGCCATGGCGGTGTCCCTCATCGAATGCCGGCTCGCGACGGGGCGCACTCACCAGATACGGGTGCACTTGTCGGCCCGAGGGTACCCGATCGTGGGCGATCCGGTTTATCTTAGGCGCGTCCCCGCCGTGGCGCGGACCTTGCCCGAACCGCAGCGGGGCCGTCTGCTCGACTTCCCGCGTCAGGCGCTCCATGCCGCAACGCTGGGGTTCGCCCACCCGCGGACCGGTGAGACGCTGCGGTTTTCGACGCCGATCCCGACTGATTTCGCCGCTCTTATCGAGGCCTTGAACACTCCTTTGTGACCGGATAAGCCTCTTCTTTGTTGACAGTACCAATGCGGTCCTGTATCACGCTGTTTGTCCGAATGTCGCGGGTGTGCGGCTTCGGACGGCTCTCCATCGACCACTGCCGCTTGAAGGGCGGGTCTGCCCAAGGGGTGGTCGCTGGGTTGTGAGGAGCCGCAACGCACCTAAGTGGTCCGAGGCTGCAACCGAGGCGCTCCCTTGCCGTATAGGATGGGAACCCTCGTCATTCGGACGATAAGGAGCCTTTGTGTATGGTTTCCGCCGTCGTAAACGTCGCCCCTGAGGGCAACCTTTCCCGCTATCTCCAGGAAATCCGCAAGTTTCCGATGCTTGCGCCTGACGAAGAACTTGCCCTGTCCAAAGCCTGGCGTGACACTGAGGATATGGAGGCCGCACACAAGCTAGTGACCTCCCACCTGCGCCTAGTTGCCAAGATTGCGATGGGCTACCGCGGGTATGGCCTGCCGGTCGGCGAGCTGATCAGCGAAGGCAACGTCGGAATGATGCAGGCGGTCAAGCGGTTCGACCCGGATCGCGGGTTCCGGCTCGCAACGTATGCTATGTGGTGGATTCGTGCGGCCATCCAGGAATACATCCTGCATAGCTGGTCGCTGGTCAAAATGGGCACCACCGCCGCTCAGAAGAAGTTGTTCTTCAACCTGCGCCGGCTCAAGGGTCAGATGCAGGCGATCGAGGATGGCGATCTGAAGCCCGAGCATGTCGCCAAGATCGCGCGGGTTCTGCAGGTGCCGGAGCAGGATGTCGTCAGCATGAACCGCCGGCTGGCGGCGCCGGATCACAGCTTGAACGCACCGGTGCGCGCCGACAGCGAGGGCGAGTGGCAGGATTGGCTCGTCGATGAGGGTGAAAGCCAGGAGACCGAACTGGCTGACCGCGAGGAGTTGAGCGGCCGTAAGGCGCTTCTTTCCAACGCGCTCAAGACGCTGAATGAGCGCGAGCGGCACATCCTGATCGAGCGTCGCCTCAAGGACAATCCGACCACGCTAGAGGAATTGTCGCAGCAGTATTCCATCTCGCGTGAGCGCGTGCGCCAGATCGAGGTGCGGGCGTTTGAGAAGTTGCAGAAGTCGATGAAGCAGCAGGTGGCGGAGCAGCGACTGGCGCTACCGATGGCAGCTTGAGGGGTGGCTAGCGGGGAAGCACCCGGGCTGTCGCGGACAGTCCAGGTGCCAGTCCGCTGGTGCCCCACTCGGCTTCCAGGGTCGATCGCTCAGCCTTCAGCGCCGATATTTGACGATAACCGATCATCTCGGAGGCTAGTTTGGACACGATCCATACCGTCTCCCCGAGCAACCAACCTCCACAAGCACCGGCCCACGACCACGCGAGCGCGTTCGAATCTTGCAGCAAATCCAGGGTCGCAGCGATCGCTTGAGTCTGCGACCATAGGTGTTCCAGCGCTGGAAAACTGAACGCGAGGCTGCAAAGCAGCATCGCGCGAGCATTCGGCTTTCCAACTTCGGTCTCCAGGATCCACACGCATAGCCCAGGGGCCATGAGAACAGCGAGCAGGAGCGCTGTCGGAGTCGCCAAGCAGGCGAGCGCACCGCAGGCCAATCCTTGCAGCCACAGCCACGAGCGGCGGGGCGCCTTCGTCATCCGGCCAGCAAGCTCATAACAATGGAGATGCCGGCGGCAAGGAGTCCGGTTCCTCCCGCGACGTCGGCGCTCAACCCACGCAGGGTGGCGTTGCGCAGGGTTTGCCCCTCCGTTTTCGCGACCAGCGCAGTATTGATCTCCTGCACTCGCAATTGGGCGTTGGCCCAGCCTGCCCGATCCTTCTGACGCTCGGACGGCTCATCGAACGCTTGGATCATAGAAGATAGGTTGCCGGTCCGGGCCTGGGTTCGCAGAAGTAGCTCGAGGCGCGTGCGGGAGCTTTGGCTGCGGAAGCGGGCCAGGGCTGGCGTGGCCGCCTCGGCTAGCCAACTCGCCAGCTTCGGCAGCGGCGCCGGATGGACACTGGCCTGCAATCGCGCGAGCAGACGAAGTTGTGCGAGTGGGTCTGCCTCCACCATCGGCAATCCATAGGGGTCAGCAATGTCGATGCAACTTCGGTCGTCGTGCTTGCCGGCCAGGAAGGCTGCAATGTGACTGTCCATCGGCGTCGCGGCTTGGGTTGCCGCCGCGGCGGTTTCGAGCGCCGGCAACAGATCGTCGGGGCGCGTCACGACTTGGCCGGCGAGCAACGGCGAGGCGCAGGCATGAAGCGGGTTGAGCCCGTACATCAGCCGCAACCGGGCGAAGCTGGCGTTCGGTCCGGTCAGCACCGTTCGGCACCGGCGCGCCTCAGTGCGGATCATGGCCAAATTGCACCGCTCTGGCCGCGCGCCAGCCCACGCGGAGGCGGCGTCGGCCTTGATCGCCTCCTCCAGAGAGGCTGAGAGGGCGGGCGCGACGGCATGTCCATACACCAGCGCAGGCCCGATACCGTCCTCCCACACCGAAGCGCCCAGCCAGCACAGCGGCGCGAGTGGATCCAGCGAGGCGACCGTGCGGACCAGGAGCAGCGCATCCTCACGCGGGTCGGCGCCGGTCGTGGAGGCACGGGTCCGCTCCACTTCCTCGATGCGCAATGCAAGCGCACCGTCGCCGAGGCTGCGCTTAAGCCACTGTCCCACGACGCCGCTTCGCACCAGTGCGACACCGGCCTGTGGGTTTCGGCCGAGCGACCAGGCGAGCACACGCGTGTTCCACACCGCCTGCCCGTCGACGTCGAGCGCGCGCTGCGCACGGCGAGGCGGTTGAATGGAAAAGCGCCGGCTGCGCATAGCATCGGAATTGCAGAGCAGCGCGGGGCTAGGTCGATGCTCGGGATCGTCGGCCAGCATCGCGCGGGCCAGTTCGGCGATTGCGGATGGAAGGCGCCGGTCGCCAACGATGGCGCCAAAACTGCCAAGGTCGAGCTTGCGCAGGATCACAGCGTCCGGCGCAAGGCCCTCCAGCGGATCAACGCCAAGCGCCAGGACGACAAGCAGCACGCCGAGGGCATACACGTCGTCCGCAATGCTGCCGTCGCCTCGGCCGGCTGGAATGCAGGACGAGACGTAGGCTAGCTCATACAAGGCAGGTTGGGCGAAACCGGCAGGCTGGCTCCAGGCCGCGCCGAGGGTCACCCGCTCGCCGGCAGCGGCTTGAAAGACGTTTTCCGGCCGGATCGCGCGATGGGTGGCGTTGCGGGTGGCCAGCGCGTCTAACACGGCGGCAATGGGCCGCAGAACGTGCTCGATCAATTCGTGTTCCGGCCAGGCACGGTGGAAGTCCGACACCGGGCGCCCGTCTGGGGCATCGCAGACGACGAAATACGCCTGCTCCCCGGAGCGCAGCGTCGCCACGCCGTGGGCAAGTGGGCATAGCAGGCCGACGATGGGCGCTGGCAGCATGGCCGCCAATACGCGTGCCCCTGGCGGCAGGCCCGGCTGGGACTGGGCGGCCATCAGGCCCGGGCGGGCACCCCGCTCATCCACGGCGTAGGCCTGTTCGCCCGACGCCGCCATCGGCAGGGGCCGGGTGAAATCGACGGAGTACTTCCCACCGATCAGTCGAGGTCCAGTCCCTTCGGCGGCGGGAGCGATGCTGAGAACCTGCGCCATTCCGCCAGGATGGACGCGGAAGGTTAACGACGCGTTTAGTTCTCGAACGGATCCCGCATCAGGATGGTGTCGTCACGCTCCGGGCTCGTCGACAGCAGGGTCACCGGCGCTTCCACCAACTCCTCGATCCGTTTCACGTATTTCACCGCCTGCGCCGGCAATTGTGCGAAGGATCGGGCTCCCCGCGTGGAGCCGGACCAGCCTTCCATGGTCTCATACACCGGCTGCGCCGCGGCCTGCGCGCCGGGTGCCGCGGGCAAATGGCTGAAACCCTGCCCGCCGATCGTGTAGCCGGTGCAGACCCGGAGTTCGGACAGGCCGTCCAGAACGTCCAGCTTCGTCAGCGCGAGTCCCTGGATGCCGCCAACCTTCACCGCCTGCCGCACCAGCGCCGCGTCGAACCAGCCGCAGCGCCGGGGCCGTCCCGTCACCGTGCCGAACTCGTGGCCCCGCTCGCCCAGCAGCCGGCCCGTGGCGTCCAGGAGCTCGGTCGGAAACGGACCCGATCCGACGCGCGTGCAGTATGCCTTCGCGATCCCGAGCACGAAGCCGACCGCCGCCGGCCCGACGCCCGAGCCGCTGGCCGCCGTCGCCGCGATGGTGTTGCTGCTCGTGACATACGGGTAGGTGCCGTGGTCCACGTCCAGCATGACCGCCTGCGCGCCCTCGAACAGGATGCGCTGGCCAGCCCGGCGCGCCTGGTCCAGCCGTTCCCACACCGGCTCGGCGTGCGGCAGGATCAGCGGGGCCAACGCCAGCAAACGGTCGAGCAGCGCCTGCTTCTCGAACGTCTCGGCGCCGAGGCCGCGCAGCAGCGTGTTGTGGTGCAACAGCAACTCGTCCAGCTTGTCGGACAGCGTGGCGGGTTCCGCCAGGTCGCAGACGCGGATCGCGCGCCGGGCGACCTTGTCCTCGTAGGCCGGGCCGATCCCCCGCCCGGTGGTGCCGATGCGCCGGTCGCCGCGCGCCGCCTCCCGCGCCCGGTCGATGGCGCCGTGCAGCGGCAGGATCAACGTCGCGTTCTCGGCGATGCGCAGCTTGGCCGGCGAGACGTCCAGGCCTTGCGCGCGCACCCGGTCCATCTCGGCCAGCAGCGCCTCCGGGTCGATGACCACCCCATTGCCGATGATGCCGAGCTTGCCGCGCACCAGGCCGCTCGGCAGCAGCGACAGCTTGTAGGTCTGGTTGCCGACCACCAGGGTGTGCCCGGCGTTGTGGCCGCCCTGGAAGCGCACCACGATGTCGGCGCGGCTGGCGAGCCAGTCGACCACCTTGCCCTTGCCCTCGTCGCCCCACTGGGCGCCGATCACGGCGACGTTGGCCATCGGCTACTCCGCGGAAAGGGGAACGGCCGCGCCGTCCCGCAGGATGTGGGTGCAGGCGAGCCGCTGCCCTTCGGCCTTCGGGTCGTCGACGGGGTCGAGGGCGGCGACGGTGGCGAAACCATCGGCGCGCAGGCGGGCGGCAGCCACCGGGTCGTGGCCGACCGGGACGAACACGCGGCGGCGGACCGGCTGCGGCGGACAGGCGCGGAGCACCGCGTCGGGGTACAAGGTCAAGCCGGTCGCGGGCTCGTCCTCGCCGCAGACGTAGCGGCCGCCGCGGCCGAGTTCCTCGTGACGGCCCGGCGCGTACACCGTCACGCAGACGCCGGTGTGGTAGCGGAACCCGCGGAATTCGATTGGATCGATCGTCAGCTTGATTGCGGGCGCCTTGGCCTGGATCGCGCGCACCGTCTCGGCCAGCCGCGCACATAGGGCGGCCGCGGCAGGCGAAAGGTTCGCCCGTTCCATCTGGGCCAGCGCGGGCTCGGCCAGTCCAGCCGCCAGCAGCAGGCCGGTGAGCGTGCCGGCCAAGCTGCCGCCATGCTCGGCCACCGCGGCGGCGTCCTTGCGGTCCAACGCATGCACCAGCGCCTGGCGAGCCGCCCCGGTGAACCCGGCCTCGTCCAGCAAGGTCGGCGCCAATTGCGGCAAGGTCAGGTCGAAGCTGACCCGGGTCAGGCCGACCGCGGCGAGCGCCTCGCTGGCGACCAGCACCATCTCGGCGTCGGCGGCCAGGCTGTCGCAGCCGATCAGCTCGATCCCGGCCTGCGCCACCTGCCGGTCCGGGGCGATCTGGCTGCCCCGCACGCACAGGCACTGCCCAGCGTAGGACAGCCGCAGCGGACGCGGCGCCTGGGCGAGTCGCGTGGTCGCGATACGGGCGACCTGAGGCGTGATGTCGGCGCGAAGGCCCATCATGCGCTGGGTGTCCGGATCCATAAGCCGGAACGTCTGCTCCGCCATCGCCGCCCCGGAGCCGGCGAGCAGCCCGGCCTCGAACTCCAGCAACGGCGGCTTGATGCGCTGGTAGCCGTGGGCGGCGAACACCTCCATCAGCCGGTCGACCGCGGTCGCCTCGGTCTCGGCCTCGGGCGGCAGCAGGTCGCGCAGGCCCGCCGGAAGCAGCGCTGGATTGAACGGGGGGTCGGAGGTCATTCAGCGGGGGCTATAGCATCGCGCGGCATGGGACAGAAGCCGCGCCCGCGCGTTGCTGCGCCAGACCCGGAGAACATCGATGCCCTACCGCACCCTCGCCTGCCTCACCACCGGTTTCATCTTGTCAACCGGCGCTGTCCAGGCGGCCACGCTGACGGGAGCGGCGGCCTTCGGCGACTGGCGGGACGACCGGCCGGGCCTGGTCCGCCATATCGCTCCCGGCGACCTGCCGCCAGCCTTCGCGACCCGATCGTCCAGCAATGGCCCCGACCTCACCGAGATGCCTCGCGACGCGGCGCCCCAGGCTCCCGCCGGGTTCAGCGTGCAACTATTCGCCAGCGGCCTGGAAAGCCCGCGGACCGTCCGGGTCGCGCCCAACGGCGACATCTTCATCGCCGAGACCGACTCGGGCCGCATTCAGGTCATGCGGGCCGGCGATGGCGCGCCACGGCCGGAGCGCACAGAGACGTTCGCGACCGGTTTGGATGAGCCGTTCGGGATCGCGTTCTATCCCCCCGGCCCCGACCCGCAATGGGTCTATGTCGCCAACACCAACTCGGTCGAGCGCTTCCCGTACCGGTCCGGCGACCTGACGGCGCGCGGCCGGGCGCAAACCGTGGTGGAACGGCTGACCGTCACCACGGGCGGGCACACGACGCGCGACATCCAGTTCAGCCCCGACGGACGCCGGATGTACGTGTCCATCGGCTCCGGCTCGAACGTGGCCAGCGACATGTCGCAGCACGACGGCGCATACGCCCGCGACTGGGACGCCGCCCACGGCCTTGGCGCCGCCTGGGGCTCGGAGGCTGGCCGCGCCGACGTGCTGGCGTTCAACCCGGACGGCGCCGACCCGCACACCTTCGCCACCGGCATCCGCAACTGCGTCGGCTTGGCCGTCCATCCGCGCACCGGCGACCTGTGGTGCTCGGTCAACGAGCGCGACGGCTTGGGCGACAACCTGCCGCCGGACTACGTCACCCGAGTGGCGCAAGGCGGGTTCTACGGCTGGCCCTGGTACTATATCGGCGGCAACCAGGATCCCCGGCACAAGGACGAGCGTCCTGATCTTTCCGGCCATGTCACGGTGCCCGACGTTCTGGTCCAGCCGCATTCGGCGCCACTCATCCTGACGTTCTATGCCGGGCATGGTCCCGCCGCGTTTCCCGCCGACTACCAGGGCGATGGCTTCGTGGCGCTGCACGGGTCGTGGAACCGCGCCCGGCGCACCGGCTACAAGGTCGTGCGCGTCCGGACGCAGGATGGCGTGCCGACGGGCGAGTACCAGGATTTCCTGACCGGTTTCGTGGTGAGCGACGCCGCCGTCTGGGGCCGCCCGGTCGGCGTCGCGGTCGCGCATGACGGCGCACTGCTGGTGACGGAGGACGGGAACGGGACGATGTGGCGGGTGGCCCCCCGCTAAAACGCCAGCGGCGTCGCCTGCACCACCAGCGGCAACTTGCGGACCACCGCCAGTACGTTGTCCGGTACCGGCTCGTCGACCGAGACCAGGCAAATCGAGTCACCCCCCGCCTCGGCCCGGCCCAAATGGAAGGTCGCGATATTGATCCCCGCCTCGGCCAAAGTGACGCCGAAATGGCCGATGAAGCCGGGCTTGTCCTGGTTGGTGACGTACAGCATGTGGCGGCCAAAATCCGCCTCGACCTTGATGCCCTTGATCTCGACCAGACGCGGGCGGGACCCGGCAAACAGCGTGCCGGCTACCGTGCGGCTGCCGCGGTCGGTCTCGACCGTCACGCGCACCAAGGTCTGATACTCGCTCGGGCGGTCGTGCACGATTTCGCTCACGTCGATGCCGCGCTCCCGCGCGACCACGGGGGCATTCACCATGTTCACGTTCGCCATGACGGGGGTCAGCAGCCCGGCCAGCGCCGCAGCGGTCAGGGGGCGATGGTTCAACGGCGCCGCCAACCCTTCGAACTCGATCATGACCCGGCGCAGCACGCCATCCTGCGCGAGGGTCTGCTGCCCGGCGAACGTCCCGAGCAACCGGCACAGCTCCATGTACGGCTTCAGCCGCGGCGCATCCTCGGCCGACACGGATGGCGTGTTGATCGCGTTCGAGACGGCGCCCGTCAGCAGGAAGTCGCTCATCTGCTCGGCGACCTGGAGCGCCACGTTCTCCTGCGCCTCGGCGGTGGCAGCGCCGAGATGCGGGGTGCAGACCACGTTGTCGAACGCAAAGAGCGGGCTGTCGATGGCGGGCTCGGTCTCGAACACGTCCAGAGCGGCGCCGGCGACGTGGCCGCTCCGCAGCGCCTCGGCCAGCGCCGCCTCGTCGATCAGGCCGCCGCGGGCGCAGTTGACGATCCGCACGCCACGCTTCAGCCGCGCGATGCTGTCCGCCGACAGGATGTTTCGGGTGGCGTCGGTCATTGGGGTGTGGAGCGTCACGATGTCGGCGCGGGCCAGCAGCGCCTCCAGCTCGACCTTCTCCACCCCCAAGGCGAGCGCCCGCGCCTCGGTCAGATACGGATCGTAGGCGACCACGCGCATCCGCAAGCCGTGCGCGCGATCGGCCACGATGGAGCCGATGTTGCCGCAGCCGATCAGCCCGAGCGTCTTGCCGGTCAGCTCCACTCCCATGAAGCGGTTCTTCTCCCACTTGCCTGCGCGGGTCGAGGTGGTCGCCTCGGGGATCTGCCGGGCGAGCGCGAACATCATGGCGATGGCGTGCTCGGCGGTGGTGATGGCGTTGCCGTTGGGGGTGTTCATCACCACCACGCCGCGCGCGGTGGCGGTTTTCACGTCGACATTGTCCACGCCGATGCCCGCGCGGCCGATTACCTTCAGGTCCGGAGCGGCGTCCAGCAGCTCGCGCGTGACCTTCGTTGCGGAGCGGATCGCGAGGCCGTCGTAGCCGCCGATGATGGCGCGCAGCTCGGCCGGGGCAAGGCCGGTGTTGAGATCGACCTCGATGCCGCGGGTGCGAAAGATGTCGACCGCGGCGGGGGACAGCTTGTCGCTGATCAGGACCCGCTTCATCAGGCGGCCGCCTTCGCGTGCTGGCCCGCCACGGTGGCGTGGGCCCAGTCGAGCCAGGGCAGCAGCGCCTCGATGTCCGAGGTTTCGACCGTGGCGCCGCCCCAGATGCGCAGACCCGGCGGGGCGTCGCGGTAGCTGGCAACGTCGAATGCGACCCCTTCGGTCTCCAGCAACGCCGCCACCGCCTTGGCCGCCTTCGCCTGCGCGTCGGGGGACAGCGAGGTGAACCAGGGCGCCGTGATGCGCAGGCAGATCGACGTGCAGGACCGGGTCGCCGGGTCGGCCGCGAGGAAATCGACCCAATCGGTGCGCTCCACCCAGCCGGCGATCGCGGCGAGGTTCGCCTCCGACCGGGCGACCAGGCCCGGCAGGCCGCCGACCGACTCCGCCCAGCGCAGCCCGTCCACCGCATCCTCGACGCACAGCATGGAGGGCGTGTTGATGGTTTCGCCCTTGAAGATGCCCGCCGACAGCTTGCCGCCCGAGGTCAGCCGAAAAATTTTCGGCAGCGGCCAGGCTGGCTTGTAGCTCTCGAGCCTTGCCACCGCGCGGGGGGACAGCGCAAGCATGCCGTGCGCCGCCTCGCCGCCGAGGACCTTCTGCCAGGACCAGGTGACGACATCGAGGCGCGAATAGTCGAGGTCCATCGCGAAGGCGGCCGAGGTGGCGTCGCACAGCACCAGGCCCTCGCGGCCGGGCGCGATCCAGTCGGCGTCGGACACGCGGACGCCGGAGGTGGTGCCGTTCCAGGTGAAGACGAGATCGTGCGCCGGGTCGACCTGGGACAGGTCGGGCAGCCGCCCGTACTCGGCCCCCAGCACGCGCGCGTCGGCCAGCTTGAGCTGCTTGACCACGTCGGTCGCCCACGCTTCCGAGAAGCTTTCGAACGCCAGGATGTCGACCGGGCGCGCCCCGAGCAGCGACCACATCGCCATCTCGATCGCCCCCGTGTCGGAGGCGGGCACGATGCCGAGCTGCCAATCCACCGGCAGCCCAAGGATCGCGCGGGAGCGGTCGATGACCTCCTGCAGCCGCGCCTTCGGGCCTTTGGCGCGGTGGCTGCGGCCGAGCCACGCGCCGGAGAGGGCGTCGAGCGTCCAGCCCGGGCGCTTGGCGCAGGGGCCAGAGGAGAAGTCGGGATTTGCGGGACGGAGTTGCGGTGTCGCGGCGGACGCCATGGCTGGCTCTCCCTTTCAGAAGAGGAGCGTCCCGGTGGGGGGACGTGGCCCGCCGGGAGGCTTAGCCGGGCGGCGGCCCGGAGGCAAATGGGATCGGCAGATGGTTCAGGGGCCCGTGGCCGCCCCCCAGGCCGGGGGCGGACGCGATGGCCGCCTGCACGTAATCCCTGGCGCGGCTGACAGACTCCCGCAGCGTCAACCCTTGCGCAAGCCCGGTCGCGATGGCGGCGGCGAAGGTGCAGCCGGTGCCATGGGTGTGGCGGGTGGCGATGCGCGGGCGGGTGAACATCACCGTTCCGTCCAAGGTCGTGAGCACGTCGGTGACCTCGGGTCCCGCCAGGTGCCCTCCCTTCAGCAGCACGGCCGGGACACCCAGGGTCAGCAACGTCTCGGCGGCGTCGCGCATGTCGGCGACGCTGTCGATCGGGCGCCCGGACAGCGCCACGGCCTCCGGCACGTTGGGCGTGACCAGGGAGGCGAGCGGAAGCAAGTGGCGCTTCAGCGTCGCGACGGCGCTGGGCGCCAGCAGCGGCGCGCCGCCTTTGGCAACCATCACCGGGTCGAGCACGAACGGGAACCCGACGCCGGCCAGGGCATCGGCCACGGCTTCGATCAGCGCCGGGTCGCCGAGCATTCCGGTCTTGACCGCGTCGGCGCCGATGTCGGCCAGCGCCAGCGCGATCTGCTGGCGCACGAACGCCGGAGGCACCGCATGCACGCCGTGGACACCGTGGGTGTCCTGGGCCGTCAGGGCCGTGATCGCCGTCGTGGCGTAGCCGCCGAGCGCCATGACGGTTTTGATGTCGGCCTGGATGCCCGCCCCGCCCCCGGAATCGGAGCCGGCAACGACGAGGACGCGCCCCCTCACGCGGCTTGCGCGTCGGCGCGTTCGGCCGCTGCGGCGATCTCGTGGCAGAGGTGATCCACAATGCGCGTCACCAGCGCTTCGTCCTCGCCCTCCGCCATCACCCGCACGACCGGTTCGGTCCCGCTTTCCCGCAGCAGCAGGCGGCCGGAAGACGCGAGCAGCGCCTCGGCCTCGGCGACGGCCGCGCGAACCGTGGATTTCAGCAACGGCGAGGGTCCGGTGAAGCGGACGCTGCGCAGGCGCTGCGGCAACGGCTCGAACAGGCGGCATACCTCGCTGGCCGGACGCTGCCGCTCGACCAATACCGCGAGCACTTGGAGCGCCGCGACCAGGCCGTCGCCGGTGGTGGCGAAGTCGGACAGGATGATGTGGCCCGACTGCTCGCCGCCGATGTTCTGGCCGCCCGCGCGCATGTGCTCGACCACGTAGCGGTCGCCCACCCTGGTGCGATGCAGCGCCAGACCCTGCGCGCCGAGGAAGCGCTCCAGCCCCAAGTTCGACATGACGGTCGCCACGATGCCGTCGCCGCGCAGCGTGCCGGCCTGGCGCCAGGACTGCGCCGTGAGCGCCAGCAACTGGTCGCCGTCGACCAGGCGGCCGGTCTCGTCCGACAGCAGCAGGCGGTCGGCGTCGCCGTCCAGCGCGAGGCCCAGATGCGCGCCGTGCTGCACGACGGCCGCGCACAGATGCTCGGGAACGGTCGAGCCGCAACCCTGGTTGATGTTGAACCCATCGGGCGAGACGCCGATCGGGATCACGGTCGCGCCGAGTTCCCACAGCACCGTCGGCGCCACGCGGTAGCCCGCCCCGTTCGCGCAGTCGACCACGATCTTCAGCCCGTCGAGCGTGAGGCCGCGGGGGAACGTGCTCTTTGCCGCCTCGATGTAGCGCCCGGCCGAGTCCGTTAGGCGGGCCGCGCGGCCGAGGGCAGCGGACGAGGCGAGCTTGCCGGACAGGTCGGACGCCATCAGCGCCTCGATCTCGGCCTCAGTCGCGTCCGACAGCTTGAACCCGTCGGGGCCGAACAGCTTGATGCCGTTATCCTCGAACGGGTTGTGGCTGGCGCTGATCATGACGCCCAGATCCGCCCGCAGGCTGCGCGTCAACATGGCAATGGCGGGAGTCGGCAGCGGTCCCACGAGCGTCACATCCATGCCGGCGGCGATGAAGCCCGCGACCAGGGCTGGCTCGATCATGTAGCCGGACAGCCTGGTATCTTTGCCGATCACCACCCGGTGCCGGTGGCTGCCGCGGACGAACAGCAGCCCGGCCGCCTGCCCGAGCCGCAGCGCCATCTCGGCCGTCATCGGGTCGGCGTTGGCAGTCCCACGGATGCCGTCAGTTCCGAAAAGACGTCTGCCGTTGGCCATGCGGTGCCCGCTTATTGCTGTTGCAGCCCCGGCTTGTAGCCTAGCCGGCCAGCGCCTGCCAGACGCGTACCGCCCGCACGGTAGACGCTACGTCGTGCACCCGAAGAACGCGCGCGCCCTGGGACAGCGCGAACAGCCCGGCCGCCAACGACCCGGCGTCGCGATCCCGCCCATCCGCAGCCTCGCTTAGCGCTCCGATGAAGCGCTTGCGGGAGACGCCGATCAAGACCGTCCGGCCAAACACGTCGAAGGCCGTCAATGCGCGCAGGAGGGCAACGTTGTGCGAGGACTCCTTGGCGAAACCGATGCCGGGATCGACGGCGATCTGGTCGGGCGACACGCCGGCCGCCTGGGCGTTGGCGAGGCAGCGTCCAAGTTCACGAACCACTTCGGCCACCGGGTCGTCGTACTGCGCCAATGCCGTCATCGTGGCGGGCGTGCCACGCATGTGCATCAGCACCACCGGGCATCCTCGCCGAGCGACCAGCGCCGCCGCCGCCGGGTCGTGGGTCAGGCCGGATACGTCGTTCACGACGGTGGCGCCGGCGTCGAGTGCCGCCGCCATCGTCGATGCGTTGCGGGTGTCGACGCTGATGGGAACCCCAGCGTCGCGCAGGCCGGCGATCACGGGAAGGATGCGCAACTGTTCTTGCTCTGGCGTGACCAGGGTGGCACCTGGCCGGGTCGACTCGCCGCCGACGTCGATGATAGCCACGCCTGCCCTCGCCATGTCGCGGCCTGCAGCGATGGCGTGCGTGGGATCGAGAACCGCGCCGTCATCGGAAAAGCTGTCGGGCGTGACGTTCAGGATGCCCATCACACCGGGCCGGATATGGAACTGCCCCCACCAACCGGCGGGGGCAGGTTTCATCGTCAACCCGGCTGCGGCGCCGGACCGAGGCCACCGGCGGGAGGCGCCACCGGCCGCTGCGTGTTGGGGACCGAAGCGCGCCGTGTCTCGACGGCCGGCTCGTCGACGACCCGCTTGATCACCGGCTCGCCGCGCAGGACGGTGCGGATTTCATCGCCGGAGAGCGTCTCGTACTCCAGCAGCCCGCGTGCCAGACGGTGCAGCTCCTCGACGTTCTCGGTCAGGATGTGCGTCGCCTTCGCGAAGGCCTGATCGATGATCCCCTTGATCTCGCCATCGATCTCGCGCGCGGTCACCTCGGACACGTTCTTGTTCTGCGTGACCGAGTGACCCAGGAACACCTCCTGGCTGTTGTCGCCGTACGCGATCATGCCGAGCTTGTCGCTCATGCCCCACTCGGTGACCATCATGCGGGCGATGCCGGTCGCCTGCTTGATATCGCCCGCAGCGCCGTTGGACACGCGGTCGGCGCCGAAGATGATCTCCTCGGCGACGCGACCGCCCATCGCCATCACCAGCCGGGCCGTCAGCCGAGCCTTGTTCTCGCTGAGGCGGTCGCCCTCGGGCAAGCTCATGACCAGGCCGAGCGCACGGCCACGCGGAATGATCGTGGCCTTGTGGACGGGGTCGCAATCCGGTTCGTGCATGGCGCACAGGGCGTGGCCGGATTCATGGTAGGCGGTCATCCGCTTCTCGGCGTCCGACATGACGAGCGAACGCCGCTCGCTGCCCATCATCACCTTGTCCTTGGCGTGTTCGAACTCGTACATCGCCACGGTGCGCTTGCCCATCCGGGCCGCCAGCAACGCCGCCTCGTTCACCAGGTTAGCGAGATCGGCGCCGGAGAAGCCGGGCGTGCCGCGCGCGATGGTCTTGGGATCGACGTCGTTCGCCAGCGGCACCTTGCGCATGTGCACGCGGAGGATTTTCTCGCGCCCGCCCACGTCGGGATTCGGCACCATCACCTGACGGTCGAACCGGCCGGGACGCAGCAGCGCCGGGTCCAGCACGTCCGGGCGGTTGGTGGCGGCGATCAGGATCACACCCTCATTGCTCTCGAAGCCGTCCATCTCGACCAGCATCTGGTTGAGCGTCTGCTCCCGCTCGTCGTTGCCGCCGCCCAATCCGGCGCCACGGTGGCGGCCGACCGCGTCGATCTCATCGATAAAGATGATGCACGGGGCATTCTTCTTGCCCTGCTCGAACATATCGCGCACGCGGCTGGCGCCGACGCCCACGAACATCTCCACGAAGTCGGAGCCCGAGATGGTGAAGAACGGCACGTTAGCCTCACCGGCGATGGCGCGCGCCAGCAGCGTCTTGCCGGTCCCGGGAGGGCCTACGAGCAGCACGCCCTTGGGAATTTTGCCGCCGAGCCGCTGGAATTTCTGCGGATCCCTCAGGAATTCGACGATTTCCTGCAACTCGCTTTTGGCCTCGTCGATCCCGGCGACGTCGTCGAATGTCACTCGGCCCTGCTTTTCCGTCAGCATTCGGGCGCGGGACTTGCCGAACCCCATGGCCCGACCGCCGCCCGACTGCATCTGGCGCATGAAGAACACCCACACGCCGATCAGCAGCAGCATCGGGAACCAGGACAGCAGATAGTGGATCAGCGTGTTGCCGCCGTCGTCTTCCGGCTTGGCGATCACGCGCACGCCCTTGTCGGTCAGGCGCTGCACCAGCGTCGGATCCTCGGGCGTATAGGTTTGGAAGCTGCGGGTGTCGGTCAACTGCCCCGTCACGGTGCGCCCCTGGATCACGACATCGCGGACCCGGCCCGAATTCATCTCATTGATGAAATCGGAGTAGGCGACCTGGGTGGCGGATTTCTGCGTGCCCCCCGGCTGAAACAGGTTGAACAGCACCACGAGCAGCAGGGCTATGATGACCCAAAGCGCTAGGTTGCGGCCGAAATTGCTCATCTAACTTTCCTGGCCATCCAGTTCATGTTCCCAGTCCGACGGACCCGGGTGTTGGAAATCTCCGGCCCCACATGGCGAATCCGTGGCGCACAATTGCAACATGGGGTGGCGTCGGCAATTTCGCATCCCTGCGATTAGACCAGTACGCCGAAAGGCGCACCTGCAGGCGGCCAGCCATCAGATTCGATCATTAACTGTAGACCATGCACAGGTGGTAAACGAAACGCAATATTCGGTACAGCGGCGAGGGCGCCGTCAATTTTGATCGCGGGAAGCGTCCGCAGCGCCGCTGCAGGACGCCCCGTCCGGGTTTGCAGTCCCGCAGCATCCCGGCCCAACGGCCCGAAAGTGCCTCCGGGAGGAAGCGTCCCGCGCAGGCGAAACCGGCCGTCCCAGCGCTCTCCGGACCAAGCCGGCGCCATGGCGGCGATTTCGCGTACCACCAGCCAGCCCGGCCCGAGCCGCCCCGCCGCCAGGATCCGGCAGCCGCCCAGGGTTGCCGGGCCTGGCGCCGAGGCGATGCGCGCGACCTGGGATGTCGCGGGGGCGTAGTCCGAACCGGCAACTCCTCGCAGCAGCGCCGCGAGCGCCGCGGGCATGATCGGCGCGTCCGGAATCACCGCGTAGCCACCGGGATAGATCGCACAGTTCGCCAGTGCCTGGGCAATCCGCCCATCCGTTTCGGCCCGGCGGCGGCCGGCGATGGCCGATGCTTCGACGATCTCGCGGATACCCGCGCCCGCGCCCGCGGGGTCGGCTTGCAGGGCCCGCACCCGGCCGCGTCCGGTACGGACATCCCTGTTGGTCGGATCGTCGGCCCATGTCAGCCCCGCGCGGCGCAACGTCGATTTCAGCCGGCCGGGTGCCACCCGCAGCAACGGCCGCAGCAGGCGTGCGTGCGTTGCTTCGGCCACGGCGGCCATTCCCGCCAGCCCCGCAGCGCCGCTGCCGCGCTCCCGCCGCATCGCCACCGTCTCCGCCTGGTCTCCCGTGTGGTGGGCGAGCAAAAGGTCCGGCAGGCCCGCAAGCCGGCACGCGTCCTGGAGCGCGTGGCGCCGGGCGTCCCGGGCGCGGGCCGCCAATGCCGGGCCACGGTCGAGGTTCCGCAGCGTCAGCACGGCAGCCGCGCCGCCCCAGGACTGCACCAGCTCGACCACCTGGCGAGCCTCCGACGCCGAGTCCGCTCGCAAGCCATGGTCGACGGTGAACACGGTGATGTGTCCCCAATCCTTTGCCAGCCACGCCAACGCGAGGCTATCCGGCCCGCCCGAAACGGCGACGGCGACGTGACGGTCGCCCCACGGCCCAAACGGCGCCATGAGGGCCGCGAACTCATGCCTATCGAGGGGAGTCATACCAGCCGCCCCTTTGTGATGAACGCCCAAAGCAAAATGGAAGGCCATGGCTCTGCCCTGGACAAGCTGGCGCCTGAGGCCCCAGACCCGCATTTGGGTTTCCAAAGGCATCATGCCTTTGGCGGAGCTTGAGGCAGAGCCTCAACCTTCCACTTGCCTTCAACGGTCGCACCAAACGGCCTCCGGCGTCAGCGGCAGCCCGCCCGCTGGCGCGCGCCCGACACCGCCTCGCGAATGTCGGCGCGCGGCTGGGGGAATTCCGTCCGCAGCTTATCCAGTGCGTCGCACGCCGAGCGCTTGTCGTTGAGCGCGATCAGGGAGTTGGCCACCCCAAGCAGGGCGTCCTGCGCGCGGCTGCCGGTGCGGGAGCGGCTGTAGGCGTCGTAGAAGTCCGGCGCCGCCGACGCATAGTTGCGCTGCCCCGCCTCCGATTGGGCGAGCAGGAACTGCGCGTCCACCGCCCGCGGCGTGCGCGGCATCGCCAGCACCTCCCGCGCCGCAGCCGCCGCCGCCGGGTAGTCGCGCCGGGCCAGTGCCGCATTGCCGTCCTGCATCGCCAGCTCGGGCGTCCGGCGCGGTGTCGCAGCGCCGAGGCTGCCGCTACCCAGTGCGTCGCCTCGCGAGGAACTCGGCGGCGGCGGGCGCGCCGGAGCGCCGCCGCTATTCTGCACTTGGAAACTTAAATCGGCGATCTGCTTACTGAGATCGTCGGATTGGCGCTGCATCTGGTTGCGCAATTGGTCTACCTGGCCGCGCAACTGCCGCTGCTGGTCCTCCAAGGTGGCCACCCGGTCGAGCAGCGCGGGGAGCAGGTCGTTACTCTCACCGCCCGGCGTCGCGGGACGGCTGGCCCCCCCCCCCCCCCCCCCCCCGCCCTGGCGCTGGGTTTGCATGTCCCGGCGCAGTTCCAGAATTTGGTTCTGCAGCGCGATCGCATCGCGGCTGTCGAGCTGCGCCCAGGCAGGCATGGCCGCTGAGCACATCAGGACAATCGTCAGCAGCACCCTCATGTTCATCTCCGCACATTACGGCGGGTTCTAGGCTGCCGTATCGAATCCGGCAAAGTCCAAACAAAAGCCGGCGGCCCTCGCGAGCCGCCGGCCTGACCCGACCGCGCCGGGATTACTGGATCGAGGTGATCGCGTTGCGGTTCTGCTGATAGGACGACTCGTCCGATCCCAACGCCGTCGGCCGGTCCTTGCCGTAGCTGATGGTGCTGATGCGCGATGACCCCACGCTGCGGGCCACCAGGTAGTCGCGGGCGGCGTTCGCCCGGCGCTGGCCAAGGGCGATGTTGTACTCCTCGGTGCCCCGCTCGTCGCAGTTGCCCGCGATCTGCACGCGATCCTGCGGGTAGCGGCCGAGCCAGGTCGCCTGCTTGTCCAGCGTGCCGCGGGCGTCGCCACTCAGGTTCGAGGCGTTGTAGGCGTAGAACACGCGGTCGCCGACATTGGCCACCAGGTCTTCCTCGCTGCCCGGCACCGGGCCCGACGTCGAGGCGGACGCACCCGAGCCGGTCGCGGCCCCGGCGTTATCGGACTTGCTGGCACACGCCGACAGCAGAGCCAAAGCGGCAAAAGCGCCGAGGAGCTTCATGTTCATGTGTTGGTTCCCTGTAATGGCGGATTCGTTTCGGCCTTCAGCGATTACGCCGCACAGATTTCGTTCCGGTCAACCTTCATATCGAGTTTCGGCCTTATTGCTTGCGGTTTTACGCCAGAAGTGGCGACCAAGCCGGGTCCGAGCCGTCGGTCGGCGTCGTAATCGCCCGCTCGTTGAACCCGCTGATGTCGATCGACACCAGCCGCGAGCCGAACCCGTCGCCGCGCGAATCCCGCGCGGGCGTCTCGCGGTAGAACATGATCACCCGGCCGTTGGGCGCGAAGGTCGGCCCTTCGACCAGGAAGCTTTCCGACAGGATGCGCTCGCCCGAACCGTCGGGCCGCATGACGCCGATGCCGAAGCTGCCGGTGCCGAGGCGGGTGAACGCGACCAGGTCGCCGCGCGGCGACCAGACCGGCGTCGCGTAGCGCCCGCTGCCGAAGCTGATCCGGCGCACGCCGCCGCCCGCAGCATCCATCACATAAAGTTGCTGGTCGCCGCCGCGGTCGGAGTTGAACACGATCTGCGACCCGTCGGGGCTGTAGCAGGGACTCGTGTCGATGGCGCCGGAGTTGGTGAGCTGCCGGCTGCCGCCACCGAGCCCGACGCTGATGATGTCGGACCCGCCGCTGCGCGTGACCGACATGATGACGCTGCTGCCATCGGGGTGGAATCGCGGGGCGAAGGTGATGCCTTCGTATTCGCCGAGCACCTGCTGGCGGCCCGAGCCGAGGTTGAACAGGTACACCCGCGGCTTGTTGTTGGCGTAGCTCATGAACACGATCTCGTCGCGCGTCGGGTGGAAGCGCGGGGTCAGCACCAGCCAGGTCCCGTCGGTCAGGAAGCGGTTGTTGGCGCCGTCCTGGTCCATGATCGCCAGTCGTTTCACCCGGCGGTCGCGCGGCCCGGTGCCCGCGACGTACACGATGCGGGTGTCGAAGTAGCCTTTTTCGCCCAGCAGCCGCTCGTAGATGACGTCGCTGATGATGTGGGCGATGCGACGCCAGTTGGCCTGCGTGGTGGTGTAGGCGGTGCCCTGGATCTGCGTGCCGGGCAGCACGTCCCAGAGCCGGAACTCGACCCGGACGGAGTTGCCGCCGCCCGCGACGCTGCCGGTGACGAGCGCCTGGGCGCCGGTCGCCTTCCAGGCCTGGAAATTGGGCTGCTCCGCCGGGGCGCCGATGGCAGCGCCGCCGCCGACCGGCTTAAACAGGCCGCAGCGCGTCAGGTTGTCGGTGATGACGCCGGTGATCTGCGCGGCGAGTTCGGTGCCGGAGAAGGCCGGGATGGCGATCGGAATCGGCTCAGTACGGGCGCGGTCGACGGTGATGGCGGCGCTTTGGCCCCCGCTTGATCCCCCGCTTGGTTGGACGGCTTGCTGCGCGAAGGCGGGTGCGGCCAGCACGGTCGCCGTGCCCGCGAGCACGCCGCGGCGTCCGATGATGTGATCCGTCATGGCATTGTCCCGATCAGGGTTTGAACTTGAAGTCGAACGTGTGGATGCGGCCCTTCAGCGACGGCGGCAGCGGCAATCGCGAGCAGTTGGGCGACAGGACCGCCCGGACAGCGCGCTCGGCGAAGGCGTGCAGCGGGCTTCCACCCGCATTCGCCGGGTCGTCGGGCGCGATCTTGGCGAGGCGGGCCACGCCCTGCTCGTCGGTGGTGACGATGAGGTGCACCTGGAACGTCTCCGCCTTTAGCGCCCCGGCGTCGCGGGTCCAGCATTCCCGAACCTGGTCGCCGATCGCGCCGCGCTGCGAGGCGTTCAGCGACGTGTTGTCGGTGCCGATCAGGCTGCCGCCCTGGGACGGCGCGCCGGCCTGCGGCGGGCTGTAGCGCGCGGTCGGCGCCTGGGTTTGCGGACGCAGGGATTTCAGCTTCGACAGGGTGTTCTCCAGCGAACGGCTGTCCGGCGCCGGGTTCTTGGTCACGTTCGGCTGCGACGTCTGGCTCGGCGGGCTGGGCGGCGGCGGCACGGGGGGTGGCGGCGTTGGCGGCGGCGGCTTGGGCGGGGTCGGCGCGGGAGGCACCGGCAGCGGTGGCGGCGGCAATGGCGGCGGGGGCAATGGTGGCGGGGGCGGCGGGGGTGGCGGAGGCGGCTGCGGCGGCGTGGGCTTCGGCGGCTCCGGCGTGGGAGGCTCCGGCGATGGCTCGGGCGCCACCGTGCTGGCGGGAACGGGGGCGGACACGTTCGACTTGCGCGCCTCCTGCGGCGGACCCTCGAACTCCACCTGGAACGAGGCGAGCTCCGGCATCTTCTCCGGCGTGGCGCTCGGGATGGCGAACAGCAGAGTCAGCACCACCGCCAAGTGGAACACAACCGAGGCCGCGGCGCTACGGCGAAGCGACGGCGACACCGCGGGGGATTCTACCGGCGTCGCGGGGACGCTGGAGCTGGAGCGGGCGTAGGGTCCGCCGGCGTGCGGACGGTCGGGGCCTGCGCGCCGCCGTTGGGCGCCTGCGGCCCGCCGGTCTGCTCGGCCAGCAACGCGACCTTGGTGAAGCCGCCCTGAGTGATCGTGCCCATCACCTCGATGATGCGGCCGTACGCCACGTCCTTGTCGCCGCGCACGAAGATGCGCTGGTCCGGGTTGTTCTGCGACGCGGCCTGCAGCTTGGACACCAGCTCCGCCAGGTCCATGCCCGTTTCCTGCAAATACACCTTCCCGTCCGCCCCGATCGAGACCGTCAGCGGCTGGGTGTCCTGCGGGATCGGCGCGGCGTTGGTCTTGGGCAGGTCGACGTTCACCCCCGACGTCATCAGCGGCGCCGTCACCATGAACACCACCAGCAGCACCAGCATCACGTCGACCAGCGGCGTCACGT
>JAABUX010001670.1_pt1 | contig 32899 bp, 24 predicted proteins | sample 5561851 | NCBI WGS metagenome assembly JAABUX01 (sample SAMN10711883, study PRJNA513361) | rock metagenome | isolation source: Antarctica rocks | place: Antarctica: Victoria Land, Richard Nunatak red sandstone | collected 2016-01-03
GCATGGCTTGTGGCTTGACCACCCCGCCTTCGATGGCACAGTACAGCCCCGACTCGAACAACCATGCTTGTTGGGTCTCAGCCTTCTCTTCGTTCAGGCTTGAAGCAACAAGCTCGTTGAGCCATGATGACACGGCAAGCGTGAGCCCGGCCTCGCTGATCGTGCGCAATGACTCCCGGCCGTTTGTGACGTACGGCGAGAGCAACGGCGTCGGGTCGACATCGTAGTCCGGTGGTATGACAGCCAGAGGCGAGGAGACGCGGCGCCACACATAGAAATGGTCGGGCAACGCAAGCAGAAAAAACGGAGAGTTCGGGATGGCAAGATGCGCCACTAGATTTCGCCGCATCCGCGCCGCCCAGTCGGTCGTCGCGTCAGTCTTGCTCTTTGCCTCGACGACTAACTGGAGCTGTTCGTCCCTATATACGGCTATGTCGACACGCCCAATCGTTGTATAGTCCGCCCATGATACCGCCATATCTATCTCCTTTCCTCTCACCTCGTCGCCGCGCCTTTGATCTGGCACATTAGAGGCCGACGAATGAAACGACGTAATCCGCCAACCTATCTTTAATCTAAACTATACCTCATGGGCACACCATGTGAGCTACCACATCTCTGCCCGTGAGGCAACGGGTGCACCTTAAAATTGTGGAATCCGACCTGCGACCGCGGTCGCAGGCCCGTTCCGGCCGCATTCCACTATGTCGAGGCGCACCCCGAGGCAACGCGCTCACTTGTTCGACCCGCCGCATATAGTGTAAGATCACCAGTGGTACTGCCGGTACTCCCCCATTCGTCTCAGCCTGATTGGTAGGTGGCGGATGAGGGCAGGAGACGTGGTTGGAGAGGAGGGTAGGCGCGGGTCGCCTTGCTACGCTGTGCGTCCCATTGTCCGATTGTCCGAGAACAGCCCGATCACCTCTGTTGCGACAGATACGAGATACGCACATACAGATACGGAGCATTTAGGAGAGTCTCATGCGACGACAGAGTACCTGGCGCATCCTGCTCACGGCCGGCGTTGTCCTCGCCCTCACCGTGCAGGCGACATCCATGCAAGCGGCCTCCGCTTCCGGACATGCCGCCACCGCACAGCGGCAAGCCGCGTCTATAGCCCAGGCGCACGAGTATACGCCCCCTCCCCAACGGCCGTGGGCGACCAACCTGCCCGCCACCCTGGTTCACCCCGGCGTCGCCTTGGTCGCGTTCCGCACTCCCGTGCATACCGCGGGGACCGGCGCCCACGTTGCCCTGAACGACGCGGCCGCCGCGTCGCGCATCCACGTCGACAGCGTCTCGGTCGACGCCTTCAACAGCGTGCTTGACGGTCTGGGCACGACGGGCGTCGAGCACCTTTTCGGTGGTCTTGACGCCTCTCGGCTCACCGCCGCCCGCGCGCGGGCCGAGGCGGCTACCGGCGCCTATGTCACCGACTTCACGCAGGTGTACCTCGTCCACTTCGACCCGGCCATCAATCCCGGCGACGCCGCCAACCGCCTGGCGCGCTCGCCGCTCGTCTCGTCGGCCATGCCGAACTTTATGTATCACGTGCCGCAACAGGCGCGCGCGGTCTCTCCGGCGGCGCCGCGCCCTGTCTTGTCTCGCTTGCCCCGCGTGCACGTGTCGCGGCGGGCGAGTGGCCTACCGCCGCGGCTGCCGGACAACTATGGCTACGTCAGCGACGGGCAGTCGTACCACGACGCTGCCAGCAACGACGTGACCGGCGCCTTCGCCATGATCCGCGATAAGTTTGGGGATCAGCCCGGCCAGGGCCAGATCGTCACCAACATCTCGCTGGGCAACATCAATGACCGCTCCACCGTCCTCGATCGGGGACAGCGTTACCTGGAGTATCGTGGCTTCCCCCGCATCCCCGTCTACCTTTCCAGCGGCGGGACGGACCCCGTCCTTGATCCCACCGCGACAACGCAGGACGACCAGGGTGATTTCGGCGAAGTCCTGCTCGACTTCAGCGTGATGGCCCCGCCCCCGACGGGCGACTTGCGCGTGCCCAACCAGCAGGCTCCCGGCCAACTCGGCAATATCCTGGGCACGGCCTACGGCGCGCGGTATCGGCTGATCAACCCGCTGGCCAACGGCACGTCCGACTTCCTGGCCGCGTTCCTGGGCGGCGGTCAGCAGACCCCCGCCCCCACCATCATGACCGCCTCCATTGGTGACGGGATCGCGGCCCTCGGCTTCAGCGACTATTTCTTCGAGCAAGAGACGCTGATCCACGACGCGGTGGTGCTCGAGGAACAGGGTAACGACATTTTCGTGACCATCTCCGCTGGCGACGGCCAGACCAATACCGACTCGGCGATGAACCCCAACGGCGTGACGGGTCCCACCGAGGTGACGACCGACACGTCCAGGATCACGGACCTCAACGAGTTTAATTGGGCCGATCCCAACTATAGCTACTTCCTGACCTTCGAGCCGCAGTACGTGATCGACAGCGGATCGAACGACGCCGGCGCCGACACGCTCAACGACATCTTCAACAACAGCCCTTCCAACACGGCCATCGACGCGCGGACGCGGCACGGCCAGCACACCACGGAGACGCGCTGGACCGGCCAGCAAAACTTCCACTCGGGCAACGGCTCGCGGGTCAACCTCTCCGCGCCTGGCGACGATGTGCTTTATCTGGCGCAGACCGAGACGGTCACGCCGGGCGTCCCCAACAATCCCGTCGACGACCAACCGGAACTGATCGGCGGCACCTCCGCCTCCAGCCCGGAGATCGCTGCGGCGGCGGCGGTCGTCCGCCAGGTTGCCATACACCTCGGCCATCCCCTCAGCGCGGTGCAGGCGCGGCAGGAACTGATCGACACGGCGCGGCCCAATCCCATCCCCGCCTTTGATCTCGACAGGGCCAACGTCGGGCCGGAGCTCGACCTCAGCCGCGCCGTGGCCGACCTGTTCTCCCGGTACGGGCAGTCCGGTACCCCGGCGCTGGTGCGCATGACCGTGGCCCAGCGCAAGGCCATCCCCTACGGCAACGGCTACGGGCGCGGCTTCTACAGCGACACGCCGCAGGACCCCGCGGCCAGGACGGCCACCATCGACCTCAGCCAGGGCCTGATCGTCAAGAACGGCGCCGGCTTCAACCTGGAGGAGCCCGCGACGACGGGCGACAACATCAACGCGCCGCTCACGTTCGCCGTCGACGGGATGTACCTGCCGGCGAGCACGACCTATCGCTGGAGCGTCTCCCTGGGCAGCGCCGCCCCCATCACGATCCCGGCGACGCAGTACACCGATACTCTGCCCTATATCCGCTTGCTGCCCACCGAGATCTTCGGCCTCCTCGGGCAGCCCCTGACCGCGCTCGGCGACCGCGTGGTCAACGTCACAGCGACGACGAACAACGGCCTGTCGACAACGCTGGCCGTCACCTTCAAGGGCCAGACCGATGCGACGTACTCTCACGCCGTGCCGCCGTCGTTCGTTCCTGTCTTCCGCCCGAGTTCGTCCGCCGACGGTGTCACCTTCAGCTACAATGTGACGAACCTGCGCAGCGGCGCCGCTTCGACGGGCGGCGCGTATCCGACGGTCGACGGCGGGGAGTTGCTGATCAGCGACATCGACCGCGCGTTGCCGCGCGCCTTTTCCGACCGCAACGTCGATGCGCACGGCTGCAAGGTACCGCTGACGGGCCTGATGGGGACGGTCACGCTCACGCCCACCAATCCGCTCGTCGTGGCCTGCCTTGGCCGCGGCGTCGGTACCTACGGCGTGGCCTTGCGCGGCGTCTCCGGCGGCAAGGAGTTCGTGGGCAGCACAAGCTCGTGGATACCCCTGCGCTACGCGCCGAGGCTCGAGGCGCATCCGGCGACGCCGAAGGTCCAGGCCGCCGTTTCGGCGCAGAGCGGAAAGGCTCCCTTGTTCTACGACATCGCCAACACTCAGGCGAGCGGCGGCTCGGCGCAATTCACCGTCACTTACGACACCAGCGTGGTGCCCGGTGCGACGGGGACTATCGTCGAGTTCTCCGCGCCGACGCATGACCTTGCGGTGAGCCTATTTGGGCCGGCGCCCTTCCCGGACACGAATAAGTTCACCAATCCGTACGGCGACCGCCTCGACGGCGGCAATAACCTGGGTCAGCCCGGTGAGTCGTATCACACGACGGTCAACAACACGGCCGGGGCGCTCACGCTCGATGGCGCGGCGATCGGCCTGTACAATCCCTCCGCCATCCCGGCCGGATCGTGCGACCTGGCCTATCAGGTGCGCCTCTTCGCCACCAACGCCCAGGGTAAAATCATCGGCGTTGCCGGCAATCCGTCGATCATCGACTTCGGTGACTTCAGCACGACCGCCTGCGGCGCGAAGCCTACCGCGACCGCGACGCCCACGGTGTCGGGGACGGCAACCGTGTCGGGGACGGCTCCGGCCGTCACCGGAACTCCAACCGTCAGCAGCACGGCTACCGTTAGCGGTACGGCGACGGCAAGTGCCACGGCTACCGTTAGCGGTACGGCGACGGTCAATGCGACATCGACCGTCAGCAGCACGGCAACGGTGAGCGCGACCGGTACCAACGCCGCCGCCACGGCTACCAGCACTGAGACAGTGGCCTCGGCGACGAGCACGTCTACGGCTGCCCCCGCGACCGCGACAGGCACGCCTGTGCCGGCCACAAGCACCAGTACGGCGGCGACGCCGACGAGCACGGACACGCCTGTCCCCGCGACCAGCACATCCACAGCCGTGCCGAGCACGAGCACATCCACGGCCGTACCGAGTACGAGCACAGCGACGGTTGTGCCAGCCACGAGCACGAGCACGAGCACATCCACGGTTGTGCCCGCAACCAGCACCGGTACAGCAGTCTCGGCGACAAGCACGGGTACGGCTGTGTCCGCGACAAGCACAGGTACGGTTGTGTCCGCGACGAGTACGGGTACGGCTGTGTCCGCGACGAGTACGCCGACAGAGACGGCCGGGTCGCCCACCGCGACCCCGAGTCCGGTCTGTCAGCTCTTTGTGTCGCCCGTCTTCGACACGGTCCCGCGTGGCGGAGAGCAGTCCCTTGTCTTCGAGACGGCGCCTGGAGCGCCCATCACGGTGACGATCAGGGCAAGGTATCCGACCCAGGCGACGCTGTTTACCTTTGGTAATCCCAAGGAGGGAGGGGCCAATCTGACGGGTACGCACGTGCCTCGCGGCTACCGCTATACCTTCCGGGCTGGTTCAGCCGGCCTGACGGTGCTGCTATTTGCGATCCCTCGCAGCACGCGCGACGCTCACATCGGGACGGTCGCCGTGGATGTCGCGGCAAGCGAGTCGTGTGGGCTGTTCAAGACGGTCGTGACGTTCGAGGTGCGCGGCACGGCGAAGGAATCAAACGCCACGGCGCTCTTGAGCGCGCATGCGGTGACGCTGGCGGTCGTGCTGCCGCGCGGGAACGTGCTCCCGGCGAGCGCGAACACGCTGCTGCGGCGCGGCGTCATCCGCGTGGTGACGCGCCGACACGGCGCGACAGTGCAGCGCGTGCTCCTGGTCACCTACCACCCCCGCTCACGGTCCGCGCCCCCCAAAGTAGGGACCTCTCACAAGCGGTGAGAGCCCCTCGCCGGGCATCGATAGAGGCGTGGTCGTAATGAGGAGGGGGAGCCCAACTGGGCTCCCCCTCCTCTCTATTTATTCTATGTATCTATTTGTCGCTGTGTGCTCCGCCTCTCCAATATGGTACTATCACTCCATTGCGGTCAATGGCGTTGCCTGCCGCTTGACACGTTGGCGCCGGAACGGTGGTCATCCCCTTCGCTGGACGACTTTGTGCCAGTGTCGGATCATTAAGGCCCCCGGCGTGTTATCGGGTAAGTATGTAGAAGGAAAGAAGGAGCCGGCTTTGAAACGATCACTCGGGTGGTCCGCGTTCGCCTCGTTGACCATTGCGCTGACCATGGTCCTGCAGCCCTCGCTAACGGGGACAACCGCGGCAGCGACCGCGCATCGAAGCGGACAGACTGTACGGGCCGCACAGTCGTCGGGCAGCCTATCCGCGGACGAGGTGCAGTGGCTGGCCGCCGACGCCACCCAGCACGTCATCCTGCTGCTGCGCGACCAACACGGCGACCTGCTTGCCCGCGGCGTGACGCGCACCCAGCGCGTCGCCGCCGTCGCCGGCGACCAGCGCCCCATCCTGGACGAACTGGCGCGGCTCAATGCCCCGCGCGTCCGTTCCTTCCACGTCGTCAACGCCATTGCCGCCACCGTTTCCGCGGCGGAGGAGGCGCGCCTGGCTCAGAACCCCGCGGTGCGGGCCGTGGTCCCCGACCTCACCCTGCACGAGCCGCGTGGGGCCACGCTGGCCTCGCAACTCTCCGCTCCCGGCGTCTCTCCGCAAGCCGCGACGTGCCCGCAATCCGGGACCACGTCGCTGGAGCCCGAGGCACTGCAACTGACCAACGACGCCTTCACTTCCAGCGTGCCGCAGGCGCAGAACATCGTCACCGGTACCGGCGTCACCGTGGCCTACATCGCCGAGGGCATCGACATCAACAGCCCCGAATTCATCCGCCCCAACGGCCAGCGCGTCTTCAGCGACTACAAGGACTTCACCGGCGACGGGCCTCTCCCAGCCGAGAGCGGCAACGAGGCCGCCCTCGACGCCAGTTCCATCGCCGCGCAGGGCAATGAGTTCTACAACCTCAACGACTACGTCGCCTCGGCTCACCGCCAGCCCCAATGCTTCTATTTCAAGGTGCTGGGTATGGCGCCGGGCGTGTCGCTGGTAGGGCTGCGGGCCTTTGGAAATAACAGTTCACCGACCTCCAACTTCGTGCAGGCCATCGAATATGCCGTCGACCACGGCGTCAACGTGCTCAACGAGTCGTTCGGCAGCAACCCCTACCCCGACCCCGAGAACGATCCCATCGCTCTGGCCGACGATGCCGCGGTGGCCGCGGGCGTGACGGTCGTGGCCAGCAGCGGCGACGCCGGGACCGAGCACACCATCGGCTCGCCCGCCACCGACCCCAACGTCATCTCCGTCGGCGGCACGACGCAGTTCCGGCTCTACTCCCAGGTCGTCGCGTACGGTTTCCAGCTGGCCACCGGCGGCTACCTCGGCAACAACATCTCGGGGCTCAGTTCGGCCGGTCCGGCGCAGAGCGCCCAGCAAACCGTCGATGTGGTGGCGCCCGGCGACCTGGGCTGGGCCGTGGCCGGCAATCCCGCGCACGCCTTTATCTCCGGCGGCACCAGCGAGTCCGCGCCGCTGGTGTCCGGCGAGGCCGCGTTGATCATCCAGGCCTATCGCCAGACCCACAACGGGGTCAGTCCGACGCCGGCGCTGATCAAGCAGATCGTCACCAGCACGGCGACCGACCTGAACATCCCCGCCTACGAGCAAGGCGCTGGCCTGATCAACGCGCTCAAGGCGGTGCAGGTGGCCCAGGCCATCAGCGATACCAACGTCACCAGCGCGACGGCAATCACGCCGACCAATGCCCTGCTGGTGCAGCCCGGCAAGCCGCTCGCGGCGACGGACCTGCCCGGTACGCCGGAACAACTACCTTTCCAAATCACAAATGAGAGCACGGCGACGGATAGCATCACCCCGACCCTGCAGACGCTGGGCATCCCTACCTCCAACCAGTCGTTCTCTGTTGCGCTCGCCCCGACCACGACTGTCTCCAATACCGGGACGTTCATCGACCAGTCGGGCCGATCGCGCGTCTACACGGAGCAAGATATCACCGTGCCCGCCGCTGACCGCCTCGACGCGTCCATCTCCTTCGACGTGACCAACCAGCCCTTCACGCTGGTGCGGCTGGTGCTGATCGATCCCACGGGCCGCTACGTCGGCTTCAGTCAGCCCCAGGATGGCGGCCCACCGGTCAGGGAGAGCGGCTACGGCCACGTCGACGTGCATGACGCGCTGGCTGGCGTCTACCGCGCCATCGTCTTCACCGCAAATAGCACCGCCGGCTATAGCGGCACGGTGCGGCTCGCCGTCTCGACCTCCAACTTCGCGCCGGCCGGGACTATCAGCGGCCCCGCCACGCTGGCGCCTGGCGCGACTGGGACCTACGTGGTCTCCACTACGACTCCGCTCCAACCCGGCGACGAGAGCGCGCAGGTGGCCATCAGCGGCACGAGCACGGTCAGCGGAACCACGCCCGCCACGGTCACGGCCGGCGCGATCCCCATGATCCTGCGTTCGCTGATCCGCTTCCCGACCGCGCCGGCTCCCGCCGGGACGGTCTTCGGCGGCACGCTGACCGGCGGCGAAGGACGCGGCGACAGCCCCGGACAGACGCTGACCTACGCCTTCACTGTGCCGACCGGCCTCAAGGATCTCGACCTCGGTTTGAGCATCACCGACACCAACTACAACCTGGAGGGCATCCTGGTCGGTCCCAATAGCCAGCCCCTCGACAGGCAGAGCACCATCACGGCGCTCGACTCCAATGGGCAGCCAAGCCAGTTCACCAACGCGCTGCAGTTCTTCCGCCGTGACCCTGCCCCTGGCCGCTACCAATTCGTGCTGGTCGTCAACGACAGTATCTCCGGCCTGCAGCCGTCGATCCCCTTCTCGGCTACGCTGCGGTACAACGGGGTGAGCGTGCAGGCCCCCGGCGCGCCCACCAGTACGTCCATGCAGGAGCCCTCCGGCCAGCCTATCACCATCCCGGTGACGGTCACAAACACAGGGGCGGCGGCCAAAGACTTCTTCGTCGACCCACGCCTGACCCAATACGCCTCGCTTCTGGTGGCCAACCAGAACGTTAGTGTTCCGCTCAGCGGCTCGTTCCCGCAGTTCTACGTGCCGACCGAGGCTAACGCGCTGACGGTCGTGGCCGAGGCCATGTCGTCGACCAACCCCATCAGTATGGACATCCTCAACGTCAACGGCGCCCCGCCCTTCGGCAACCCCAAGCCCGAAGGCCAGGAGACCGGCGCCCCCGACATTCAGGCCACTTCGTTCGTCGACCCAGGTACCGGCAACGCCGCCGCCGTGGCCTCCCTGTTGGCGGACGAGGTCCCGTTCGGCTACTGGAAAGCGGCGCCCACCCTGGTCGGGCCGTATGCGCAGACCGTCACGCCCATCACCGTCTCGATCAACGCCGCGGTCAGCGCGCAGCAGTTTGACACCACCGCGCGGCCGAGCAGCGGCGACGGCATCAGGTACGGGCTCAACGGGTTCAGCGGGAGCGGATACGCGCCTCTCACCCTCGCGCCCGGTCAGAGCGGCGTCATCACCGTGACCATCGTGCCCGCGGGCACGGCGGGCATGACGGTGACGGGCAACCTCTACGTCGACGCCTTCAACGTCAACTCGGGCGCCATCGGCAGCGTGACCGGCAGCGGTGACGAGTTGCAGGCCATCCCCTACGCCTACCAGGTCGGTCCTCCCGCGGCCACGATGACGCCGACGCAGCCAACGGGCACGATGACCACCACGGCCACGTCAACCGGCACAGTGAATGCGACGGCCACGGCCACGGGTACGGTCAACGCCACGACCACGGCCACGGGTACGGTCAACGCCACGACTACGGCCGTCGCGTCGCCGAGCACTACGGTCACGACGGCGCCGAGTGCGACGGGCACGGCTACCACGTCGCCGACGAATACGGCTACCACGTCGCCGACGAATACGGCTACCGCATCGCCGACGAATACGGCTACCGCATCGCCGAGCGCGACGAGCACGGCTACCGCATCGCCGAGCGCGACGAGCACGGCGACGAATACGGCGACGAATACGGCGACGAATACGGCGACGAATACGGCGACGAATACGGCGACGAATACGGCGACGAATACGGCGACGAATACGGCGACGAATACGGCGACGAATACCCCGGTCCCGGCCCCGTCGACGAGTACGGCCATCCCGTCGACCAGCACGGCGACCTCAATCCTGCCGATAGCGACGGCGGTCCCGGCCACGGCGACAGGGTTCCCCACGATCATTCCGATCTCGACGCCGACGAATACGGCCGCTACGGCGACGGCGACGGCGACGGCGACGGCGACGCCCCAGCCGCGGCCGATGGCGCGACCCTGTCTGGTGCGCACGCTGTTCCTCTACGGCTCGCGCTTCAGCTTCGATGGCTTCACCTTTGACACACTGCCGAACATCAGCGCGCGCAACCTGCGCGGCACGGGTGGGAGCTATCCGCGCGTGACCTCGCCCGCGCCGCTCTTCTTCGACAACGGGCGCACCGCGTTCTACTCAGACACGCGCTACCGTTCGCTGGCCTGTGGAGGGACGACGCTGGTGGACGTGACCGGCACGGTGTTCATCGGCTACACACCAGGGCAGCATGGCCGCCTGGTCGACCTGACTGGTCGCACGTTCCGGCTGCGCGTGCGCGTGGCCAGGAACGGCTACAGCGCGCTCCTGGAGGTCTACGGTGCGCCGCGCGTCAACCCCCGGACGTACAACGGCCTGCATGGCACGGTGAGCGTTAGCCGTTAGCCGTTGGTTCACAGCCAATGGCTAACGGCTAACGGCTACTTACTACTGGCTCTGGCCGTTTGACACGAGGGCATGGGGCTCTCTATAGTGAGAGGACACCACTTCCGCGAGGAGAGGATCCTATCAGTACCACTACCTCCATGCCCTCGGCGCCGGCGTCCCGCGACATCCCTGGCCCCGTGTGGTGGCGGGAGATGCTGCGCGATGTGTTGCCCCTTATAGTGGTCACGCGCCTGTTGTTCGTCCTGTTCACGCTGGCGCTGCCTATCTGGCGTCAGGACACCGGGGCGCCGCGCATGGTCGTGAGCGATAAGCCCTCGGAAAACGCCACGGGGACCGCGTTCGACGCCTGGAACCGTTGGGATACTCTGTGGTACGACGATATCGCGCGCCTGGGGTACAACGCCCGCGGCCCCAATGGCTACAAGAACGTCGCCTTTTTCCCGCTCTACCCTCTGTTGATGCGCTCGGTCGAAGACGGCATCACCTTTATCTCCCAGGATGTGCTGGGCTACACGCCGTCGGATCGCCGCAACCCCTGGCCACCCTATCTGGCGATCGGGCTGCTCGTCTCCAATGTCTGCTCCACCGCCGCTATGGCCTTTCTCTATGGATTGGTGCGGCTCGACCATGGGCGTAAAATTGCGCGCCGCACCGTGACGCTCCTGGCGTTGTGTCCACTCTCGTTCTACCTGTTCACGGCCTACAGCGAGGGCGCCTTCCTGATGTGCGCCATCGCCTGCTTCTACGCCCTGCGCCTGCAACGCTGGTGGCAGGCCGGCCTGTGGGGCCTGCTGGCCGCCGTGGCGCGCCCGCCCGGCGCCGTCCTGGTGGTACCGTTCTTGATGGTGTGGGCACAGGCCCATCCCGCCGCTGCGTACTCGTTGGTGGCGCGATTCCGTCACGCCGGACGTCTGCCGCGCGCGCGCGCGCATCTGCCGTGGCGTGGCGTGGTCACGTGGCTGCGCCAGGAGCGGACCATGCGCCGCCCAGGTATGATGGCCGTGCGCGTTGGTGGCGACGGAGGCAACGCCAGCGAGACCACGCCCTTGCCCTTCCGCGCGACCCGCTCCGATGGTCTTGGACGTACCCCGCGTCGCCGCGCTGGCGACCTCAACCGGGCGGGACGGGCGCCGCAACCCGCCGTCCGGGTCGTGCCCCGTCCGCGACGCCGCGGCCCGCGCGCCCCCGACCTCCGCCACTGGCCCGAGGACGCCCGCCGCGCCCTCTACAACGCGCTCCCCGTCGTGGTCATTCCATTTGGGCTCGGCCTCTTCATGCTCTTTCTCTACAAGCTCTTCGGCGACGCGCTGTATTTCAGCCACGCCCAGCGCGCCTGGTGGCGTACCTTCGCCCTGCCCTGGGAAACTCTCTACATCAGCGTCGCCTGGCCTCTCGGCGACCTCTTCCGCGGGACGCTCGCCGACAGCGACGCCTCGGCCTTCCACGATCTCTTCTACGAAATCGTGGGCCTGTGGCTGACCTACAAGGCCTCGAAGCGGCTGCCACGGGTGCAGGGTGTGTATCTGTGGTTGATCTGGGCGGTGATCCTGTGTTCCCCCTCGATGCTGGTCGACAAAGCCATCGGTGAGCCCCACCGCGACGTCCTGATGTCGCTGCCACGTCTGTTGCTGATGATGTTCCCTTTGTTCACCTACCTGGCCGTGGTCACCGAGCATCGCTACTACCGCTATCTGGTCGTCTTCTTCGCCGGCAGCCTGACGGTTTATACCGACCTCTACCTGACCGGAGGCTGGATCGGATGAGTTATTGAGCGTCGCCTTTTTGCTCGGCGCCATTGCCATTGCGCTGGCGGCCGGTTTATTCGGCTCGCTGCTGGGACTCGGGGGCGGACTCTTCGTGGTGCCGCTGCTTACCGGCCTGCTGGGCGTGCCGACCAAATACGCCATCGGCGCCAGCATCGTGGCGGTCATCGCCACATCGAGCACCGGCGGCAGCGCGTACCTGCGCCAGCGTACCGCCAATGTGCGCCTGGGCATGACGCTGGAGTTGGCCACGGTCTGCGGCGCCATCCTGGGCGCGCTGACCGGCACGGCCATCAGTCCGCGCCTGCTCAACCTTGTCTTCGGTCTGGTGCTGCTCTACACGGGTTTCACCATGGCGCGCGGCCGCCGGGGTGGCGAGACGGCGCCGGCGCCAGCGCCCAGCGGAGACCCCGGCGCGCTGGACTTCTCCTACTACGACACGCAGCGCCGCGCGGATGTCGCCTATCGCGTGCACGGCCTGCCCAAAGGCCTTGGCGTGGGCCTGGTGGCCGGCTACGTGTCGGGGCTGCTGGGCGTGGGCGGTGGCCTCTTCAAGGTGCCGGCGATGACGCTGTTGATGGGCGTTCCGCTCAAGGTCGCCACGGCCACCAGCACCTTCATGATCGGCGTCACGGCCACGGCGGGCGCCTATATCCAGTACACGCACGGCTTCGTCGACCCTCTCTTGACCGCGCCGGTCGTGGCTGGGGTGATCGGCGGGGCACTACTGGGGCCACGGGTGGCGCGACGCCTGCCCACGGGGTCGCTGCGCCGCGTCTTCGTCATGGTGGTGCTGATCTTTGCCCTGGATATGCTGAGCAAAGCGGCATTGGGGACGGCCTGACGGTGTCCGCTCCTCCTCCCTCCACTCCTCCCCGCAGTGCTGGCGGCCCTGGCAGCCCCGGCGCGGCCGCTGACTCCGCGCTATACGGGTTTCTATCGCGCCTGCTCATTGTCGGCGTGGGGCTAAGCCTGGCGCTGATGGCGGCTGGCGTGCTGTTGCTGGCCGCGCGCCACGTGCCCCTGGCGGTCCCCCAGGTCGGCGCCAACGGGCAGACCGGGCGCGGCTCGGGTACCTGGTTGCCCCTGGCCGACGTGGCCCCGCGCGCGCTGGCTGGCGATCCCAACGGCATCCTTGATTTGGGGGTGCTGATGCTGTTCGCCACGCCCACGCTGCGCGTCGTCGCCGCCATCGTCGTGTTCGCCGCTGACCGGGAGTACCGTTACGTGGCCATTTCGTGCGCTATCCTGGCCCTGCTCGCCCTGAGCCTCATCGTGGCCTTCCACTCGGTTGGGTAGGTGGGCAGGACGCCCGCGCTTTTCGTCGCGGGCGTCCCCAGTGTGGCATACTGGGCCAGAGGGCAGCAGACGCCCCATGCCAAACGGAGTTAGGGTACGGATTTCCCATGCCAATTATTGGATCGCAGGGCGCATGGCAAGGGCAAGACCGCCTGGACGAGGCGGCGCGGCATGCTGTGCAGTTTGCCGAGGCCCTGGGCGCCGAGTACGGGCAGCGCCAGTCCGCGCCCGATATGCTGCTCCTGGCGCTGCTCGACGACCACGACGCCGTGCCCGCGCGCGCGCTGCTCGCTCTGGATGTCGAGCTCGACGCGGTCGGCGTCGAGCTCAACCGCGTGGTTAAGAGGCGCGGGCCGCCATTGGACGGGCGCTCTGCCCTGGATGCTGACGCGCGCGAGGCGGTGATCCTGGGCGTCAACGAGGCCCGTCGCGCCGGTTTCAACCAGGCCGGCGCCGGACACTTACTCCTGGGGGTCCTGGAAGCGCGTACTCCCGGTGCGCGGGTTTTGGTACGCCAGGGCGTGGCAGTCGGTCCATTGCGCGATATCGTCAATGAGCTGGAGCAGGCAGGCGCGTTGCCCGACGCTCACCTCTTTGCCGCTGGCTTCGCCAAGCTGCTGGCCCGTATTGGCGGCGGCGTGACCTGTCCTAACTGCCAGGCCGCGCTCCACCACAGCTTCCACTACTGCTACAACTGCGGCCGAGTGACGAGTGGCTAGTGGCTAGTGAGGTAGGGACGAAAGTGGTTAGTGGCGAACATATTCCCTTACTCTTCCTAACCACCCTCGTTGCTAATCTCTCATCCCACTCGTCACTAGCCACTAGCCACTAATCACTCATCCCTGGCGTGGACCTGCGCGGGTGGGCTGGTGGCTTCGACGGCGGTGAAGGGCTCCAGGATGTTGTAGGTGTGCGACGAGCCATGCGGCACGGTCCAGGAGTTGCCCGGTTCCAGCAACACCATCTGCCCTTCGATGTGTAGCTCGGCGCGGCCGCTGATAACGTAGCCAACCGTCTCGTAGGGCCGGGCTTCCGGCTCCTTGGGCTCGCCCGGCGGCTCGTTCTCCCACAGACGCATCGAGACGTGGACGCCCGAGGCCAGGTACTTCTGCCCTTCGGGTCCCTTGGGTGAGTGTGTCGAGTCGATTTTGGTCACGGTTGTATCGGCCATTGCTGTTTCCTTCTCCTTCTCGCGGTCTTGGTGGTCTTGGTGGGCAACCTTGCCGCGCAAGGCTCTATCGCGCGCGTTCCGCACACCGACCAGCGACGCTATCGGGTATCGCGCATGTCAGAAGCGCCAGGGCTACGCGGCAAGGGAGCAGGTTCCGTACCGGGCCATGAGAGAGAAAGAGTTTCGGTCCTGCCTGCCGTCCGTGCATAAAGATAACCGGTTGGCCAGCCGTGAAGATAACTGGCCGGCGCGGCATGCTTGTGTTGGGCGACGTAGTAGGCGACCCAGGTGCCAGCGATAATGCCCGGTCCGATGATCGCCAGGGTGATGATCAGGGCGATGATGCGCCTGCGCACGCGTCGTTTCCTCTTCCCGTTAAGAGACCGGTGACTAGAGGCTCGTGACTGGGGTATGTCACGTTTGTCTGTCCTACCGTCAGCATACCGCCTCCGGGTCGTGGCAGCTACCCCATCCGTTGCGGTCGGAACGGGCCTGCGACTGTGGTCGCATGGCAAAAGGACGCCGACTGCGGTCGGATGTGGTCTGCCGCCACGCTGCCCCTGGCCTCGGTCCTGACACCGCAGTGTCCGTGGTTTGCCATGCGACCGCAGTCGCAGGTCGGATGCCATAATTTTAAGGCGCACCTGTTGCGGCCGGATAGCCCTTTGGGGTTGCCGCCTCCAGGAGTTTCTTCCCATTGCCTGGCGCCCCCCCGCGCATCGACACTAGAAGGAAACCGGCAACTGGCAACTGGCAACTGGTCGGGCGTATGCGATACGCCCCTACGGGCAACTGATTACTGATGACGGGAGACTCTATGGGCTCACTGGCAAGCCGCATCTTTGGCCGGGAAATCCTTACCCTACAGGAATTCGCCGACGACGTGCTGACGCGTGTGATCTGGGAGCATCCCGAGGCCATGGCCAGTCTGACCCGGCCTGACTGCATCACGGTCGCGTTCCCAAAGTCAATAAACACACCCACCGAACTACTGCTGGACTCCGCTTACCGTGCCTACCAGAAAGACCCTAACGCGCGCGAATCCATTATCAAGCGCCTGCTGCAATGGGTGGATAGCCATTAGCCATTAGCCATTAGCCATTGGGCGTTGGGCGTTGGGCGTTGGGCGTTGGTGGCCACCGAGGCTGGTTTCCGGCCCTGTCCCCTGTCGCGGGGATGCCACTCTTCAAGGATGGCGTGGGTAGCAGAGCGGGCTAACGGCTAATAGCTAACGGCTAATAGCTAACGGCTAATAGCTAACGGCTAATAGCTAACGGCTAATAGCTAACGGCTAATAGCTAACGGCTAATAGCTAACGGCTAATAGCTAACGGGCTGTGGTAAAATGCGCACGAGATGGCTACGTACGACCAACCCCTTTCTCCAGCGGAAGGTATGTCCGCGCCGCTGCGGTCCCTCGATGGCCTCAACGACCGCCAGCAAGTGGCCGTGGCGCACGTCGAGGGACCGCTGCTGATCCATGCTGGCGCGGGCAGCGGCAAAACGCGCGTGCTGACCCAGCGCATTGCCCACCTGATCGAGGCCGGGCACGCCCGTCCCTGGCAGATCATGGCCGTCACCTTCACCAACAAGGCCGCCAATGAGATGAAGGAGCGCATCCACCGCCTCGTCGGCGAACCCGGCCGCGACATTACCATTGGCACCTTCCACTCCATCTGCGTGCGCCTCTTGCGTATGGAGTGGCGGCAGGAAGGGCGCAACAACTTTACGATCTACGACGAGGCCGACGTGACGACCCTGGTCAAGGAGTCGATGCTCGCGGTCAACATCTCTGACAAGTCGTACAGTCCGTCCGCCGTGCGCGCGGGCATCTCCAAGGCCAAGAACGAGCTTGTCTCGCCCGAACGCTACGAGCCCAAGCGCCACTTCGACGAGGTGGTGCGCCGCGTCTACGCCGAGTACCAGCGCCGCCTGGAGGAGAACAAGGCGCTCGACTTCGACGACCTGATCCTGCGCACGGTGCGCCATCTGCAGGAGCACGACGATCGTCGCCTCTACCTCTCCAACCGCTACAACTACATCTCGGTCGACGAGTACCAGGACACCAACCACGCGCAGTATCTGCTGGTCAAGCTGCTGGCCTCCGCGCACCGCAATCTCTGCGTCGTGGGCGATGGGGACCAGGGAATATATGGCTGGAGGGGAGCCAACATCCGCAACATCCTGGAGTTCGAGAACGATTACCCCGATGCCGTGGTGGTGCATCTGGAGCAGAACTACCGCTCCACTGGCACGATTCTGGACGCCGCCAACGGGGTGATCGCGCGCAATCGTATGCGCACACCCAAGAACCTCTGGACCGAGAACGAGCGCGGCACGCCGATCCGGCGCAAGGTGGCCTACGACGAGGAGCAGGAGGCCGACTTCGTGGTCGCCGAGATTCGGCGGCTGGTGGCGCGCAGCGAGACGACCCTCAACGGCTGCGCCGTGATGTACCGCACCAACGCGCAGTCGCGCGCCCTGGAGTCCGCGTTTGTACGCGAAGGTCTGTCCTATGCGCTGATCGGCGGGGTGCGCTTCTACGAGCGGCGCGAGATCAAGGACGCGCTGGCCTACCTGCGCGTGCTGCATAACCCCGACGACACCGTGTCCATGCAGCGCATCATCAACGTGCCGCCGCGCAAGATCGGTCCTACCACGGTGCAGACCGTGCAGGCATGGGCCCGTCAGCAGCGCATGAGCTTGCGCGCTGCCTTGAGCCACATCGCCGACGGCCACGCCGAGGATATCCCCGACCTCGCGCCGCAGGCGGTCCGCGCCCTCGGGGCGTTCGCCGAGATCCTGGCCGACCTGGAGCGTTCCGCGGCCGACCCCACGAGCAACGTTTATGACCTGCTGAACTACATTTTGCAGCGCAGCGGCTACGCCGCGTTCGTGCGCGACGGCACCGAGGAAGGCGAGGGCCGCTGGGAGAACGTGCAGGAACTTGGCTCCGTGGCTCGCGACTACGCCGACCTGCCTATCGGTGAGGGGCTCGACTCGTTCCTGGAGAACGTCGCGCTGGTCTCCGACGTGGACAAGCTTGACGACGACAGCGAGGCGGTGACGCTGATCACGCTGCACGCCGCCAAGGGGCTTGAGTTCCCCGTCGTCTTCATCACCGGCATGGAAGAGGGTGTCTTCCCGCACAGCCGCGCACTGGAGGACCCTTCGCAAGGGCAGATGGAGGAGGAGCGCCGCCTGGCCTACGTCGGCATCACGCGGGCGCGCAAGCTGCTGTACCTCATCAGTGCCGAACGGCGCACGCTCTACGGCAATCCGCGCCACAACGAGCCCTCGCGTTTTCTGGAGGATGTCCCGCGCGAACTGGTCGAGGTGATGGGCGGGCGCTCGCCGCGCAGCGTGGTGCGCGGGGCGGCGACGGCCAACGGCTCGGGCTGGGGGCGCAGTTCATGGGACGCCACCCGGCCCAGTCGCGCCGATGAGGCGCGCGCCGAGGCCACGCGCGCCGCCTTCGCCGAGACTTCCCAAACACCATCGGCTCCGACCGAGCCCGGATTCGCCGCCGGCGAGCGCGTGCAGCACAAGCACTTCGGCATCGGTGTCGTCGTGTCTAGCCGTCTGAATGGCGGCGATGAAGAAGTCACCGTCGAGTTCACAAACAAGGCTGGGGCCAGGGTGCGCAAGACCCTGGCCGCGAGCTTCGCCGGCCTGGAGCACATCGAATGAGACGGATGTCCTATTATGCCGGTTAGGGGCATCCGCGGCGCGACCACGGCGACGGAGAACACCCCGGAGGCCATCGGCGAGGCGACGGCCGAGTTGCTGCGGGACATCGTCGCCCATAACGCCATCGACCCCGACGAGATCGCCGCGGCCTTCTTTACCACCACGCGCGACCTCAACGCCGATTTCCCGGCCTACGCGGCGCGTCAGATCGGTTGGCTGACCGTGCCCCTCATGTGTGGACACGAGATGGACGTGCCGGGCGCGCTGCCGCGCTGCATCCGCGTGATGCTGCACCTCAACACCGACCTACCCCAGAGCGCCATGCGTCACATCTACTTGCGCGACGCCGTTTCATTGCGCCGTGACCTCGTCGCCCGCTACGGCCAGAGTGATACCCCGGCGGAGGACTAGACTAGCCCTATGGCCACATCCAAGAAGAGCGGGGCGGGGCGTCCGCCCAAGACATCCAGTTCGTCCGAGACGCCCAACTCGCCTAAAGCGCGCAACAGGACGCGCCCAGCCGTGCGCCTGGGGCAGGGACGCGAGACCGCGCGGGTGGCGCGCCAGAGCAAGGACATCGCGCTCAAGATCGTGGCCGACGCCTTGCGCGGCGATGTGCTGTCCCGCTTTGGTATCCACCTGCCGCCCATCGTCGCGGCCCTGCCGGCCGAGATGCCGCGCCTGGAGGTGCGCAGCGAGGCCACCGACTTGCTCTTCCGGCTGGCGGACGGCTCGATCTTGCACCTGGAGTTCCAGACCAAGCTGACGGCCGGCGACCTCGATCGCTTCTTCGCGTACCACGTCGCGGTCTACCTGCGCTACCACCGCCCCGTGACCACGGTTGTCTTCTACGGGGCTGGGATCGCGGAGGCGCCGGATACGGTGCGGACGCCGCAGTGCGTCTTCCAACTCGTCAACGTCTACGTCGGCGCTGAGGACGGCGACGCCGTGTTGGCGAGGTTGCGCGAGAAGGCCGCCCTGGGCGTGCCCCTGACGCGCGCCGATCAAGTCGACCTCATCTTCTCGCCCCTGATGCGCCAGGGGCGCACCCTGGCAGAGATGTTGCCGGAGGCGGCGCGGCTGACGGTCAGTCTGCCGCGCGAAGACTGCGAGTTGACGGTCGGCGCGTTGCTTGGATTGGCGTATCATAATGTGGAGTGGGACGTGATCGCGGCGATCCTGGAGGAACTTGGCATGCAGAGCGTACTGGAGCGATATATCGAGCACCGCCTGTTGCAGGCGCAGGAGCAGGGGTTGGCCCGCGGCCTGGAGCAAGGCCTGGAGCAAGGCCTGGAGCAAGGCCGTACCGAGGGGCTTGTCGCGGGCAAAAGGATCTTGTTGCGCACCGCCCTGGAGGCGCGGTTCGGGACGCTCCCCGGGGGCCTGGACGCGCGCATCGCCTCCGCGACCGCCGATGAGCTCGATGTCTTGATGATTCGGGCCATGGGCGCGGAGAGCGCCGACACCCTGTAGATTGTCGTGGCTATAGAGGCAGGCCCGTAAATCAGCTAAGAGCGCCTATACCAGCGCCATGACGTGATCGTCCATTGTGGTAGCATGATGGTAGGGATGATTGATGCGCACACGACGAGGAGCATCCTACCATACCTACCTTGCGTCTTACCAAAGCCCGCACGAGCGTCCGTGAGTTGGCTACTCTGATCAATTCCATCCCTATAAATCGGGATGTATTGTCGGGTCCCCGCTCTCTGTCTGGCGAAGGGATACGGCACGTTACGCAGGCTTTGAACGCGGCAGATACTCTGCTGGAGACGCTCACCGCCGAGTCGCTTGGCGATGCGGATGATGTCGACGAGCTTGTTGCCTTCACTCAAGCATTGCGCCGTCTGGCATTCCTTGTGCTCGCGGAACACAATCCGGGCCAGGCATGGTTCTGGACGCCCGAGTGGCAGGCCGGTGAGCGTCAGGCCAATAGAGAGATTCGGCAAGGACGCGGCCACGTCTCTTACAGCGACGAAGAGTTTCTTGCTGCTCTTGACGCCGACATCGCGGTCGCTAGCGATGCCGACGTATGAGCGTGAGCCCCGCTTTATCCGTGATTTTGCCGCTCTGACCGACGCCGAAAAGCGCGCTTTCCGTGTTGCCGTCGTCAAATTCCTCGCGGACTTGCCGACGCGCCAATTCCGTGCCGGCCTACGCGTTCGCGATGTCGAGGGCCATCCTGGTGTATGGGAGATGACCTGGGCTGGCGATGGACGCGCCACGTTCAGCTATGGCGCCTCCGTGCCTGAGGGCGAGACACATGTCATCTGGCGACGCGTTGGTACCCATGCTATCTTCGACAATCCTTGATGCTGCGTGTCGATCAGCTGTACGGATGTTTGGATAACGCCTGTTGTTGATGACGGACGAGCGCCTCTCTATTGGGCTTCCACGCAGGGTTAGCAACAGCACGTATCTGCGATACTGTTCTGAGACCGTTTCCACAGGATTGAAACCATAGAGTCAGAACAGGGAGCCCTGCCGCATGACTATGACCACCACGCCTGCCCGCGTCCTCCCCGGCGTCGGATCGCCGGCGGCGGGACGCCCGCCCAAGCCCTCCAAGGTACTGCTGCTCGGCTCGGGCGCGCTCAAGATCGGCGAGGCCGGCGAGTTCGACTACTCTGGCTCGCAGGCGCTCAAGGCGCTCAAAGAAGAGGGCGTGCGCGTCATCCTGGTCAACCCCAACATCGCCACGGTGCAGACCGGTCCCGAGCTAGCCGATCGCGTCTACTTCCTGCCCGTCGAGCCGTCGTTCGTGCGTCGTGTGATCGAGCAGGAGTGGCCCGATGGCATCCTGCTCTCCTTCGGCGGCCAGACCGCGCTCAACTGCGGCCTTGCATTGTGGCGCGATGGTACCCTGGCCCGCTACGGCGTCAGCGTGCTGGGTACACCGCCTGAGACGATCGAGGCCACCGAGGACCGCGACCTGTTCGTGCGCCGCCTGGCCGAGATCGATGTCCACACCGCGCGCTCGGACGCCGCCACTAACGTGGGCGACGCCGTGCGTATCGGCGAGACCATCGGTTTCCCCGTCATCCTGCGCGCGGCCTTCGCCCTGGGCGGCGAGGGCTCCGGGGTGGCCTACAACGCCGAGGAGTTGCGCGACCTGGCTCAGGGCGCCCTGACCCGCTCGCCCCAGGTGCTGGTGGAGGAGTACCTGGGCGGCTGGAAGGAGATCGAGTACGAGGTCGTGCGCGACCGCATGGACAACTGCATCGCCGTCTGCAACATGGAGAACTTCGACCCCATGGGCGTGCATACCGGCGAGAGCATCGTCGTCGCGCCCTCGCAGACGCTGACCAACGACGAGTACCAGCGCCTGCGCTCCGTGGCCATCCGCACCATCCGTCACCTCGGCGTGGTCGGCGAATGCAACATCCAGTTTGCCCTCGACCCTCATCCTCCTCTCCCTACCGCGGGAGAGGAGTTGGGGGTGAAGGCTCCCGGGGTGAGGGCCGTGCGCTACCGCGTGATCGAGGTCAACGCGCGCCTCTCGCGCTCCTCGGCGCTGGCCTCCAAGGCGACCGGCTACCCGCTGGCCACCATCGCCGCCAAGCTGGCCCTGGGCTACACCTTGCCCGAACTGCCCAACACCGTCACCGGGCAGACCTCGGCCTGCTTCGAGCCCGCGCTCGACTATGTGGTGGTCAAATACCCGCGCTGGGATCTCGATAAGTTCCGCCGCGTTGATACCACCCTGGGCTCGTCCATGAAGAGCGTCGGCGAGGTGATGGCCATCGGCCGCACCTTCGAGGCGGCGCTGCAAAAGGCCGTGCGCATGCTTGGCCACGGCTTCAGCGGGCTGGTCCCGCAGGCGCGTAACGAGGAGAACACCGAGTTGCCCGATGCGCGATCCGACGAAGAGGGGTTGGCCCGCCCCACCCCCGAACGCCTCTTCAACATCGTGGCCGCGCTCGGCCGCGGCGTCACGCCCGCGCGCATTTCGGAGTTGACGGGGATCGACCAATGGTTCATCGAGCGCGTGGCGGCCATCGTGACCCTGGGCCAGGATGTTGCCGCGCGGCCGGACGGCCTCGTCGACGCCACCTCGCTGCGCCGCCTCAAGCGCGCCGGCTTCTCGGACGGGCTGCTGGCTACCTTGCTCCAACGGACCGAGGAGGACGTGCGCGCCCAGCGCCTGCGCGACGGGATCGCGCCGGTAGTCAAGAGCATCGACACGCTGGCCGCGGAGTATCCCGCGCGGACCAACTATCTCTATATGAGCTATGCCGACACCTACTCCGACATCGAGCCCGCCTCCGAGACCGACCCCCGCAAGGTGATGGTCCTGGGCTCCGGCCCCTACCGCATCGGCTCCTCGGTCGAGTTTGACTGGTGTACCGTCACCGCGGCGACTACGCTGCGCTCGCGCGGCTACAGCGTGGTCATGGTCAACAACAACCCCGAGACGGTCTCCACCGACTACGACATCTGCGACAAGCTCTACTTCGAGGAGCTGTCGCTGGAGCGCGTGCGCGATATCTACGAGATCGAGCGACCCGCCTACGTGGTGCTCTCTATGGGCGGCCAGACGCCCAACAACCTGGCCCTGGACCTGCACGCCGAGGGCATTCCCGTACTGGGCGCCTCGCCGCTGTCCATCGACCGCGCGGAGGACCGCCATAAGTTCTCGGCCCTGCTCGACGAGTTGCGCATCGATCAGCCGCCATGGGCCGAGTTGGCCTCGCCCGCGCAGGCCCAGGGCTTCGCCGAGCGGGTAGGCTTCCCCGTGCTGGTGCGACCCAGCTACGTGCTCTCCGGCTCGGCCATGAACGTGGCCTACAACGAGGACCAGTTGCGGCAGTACCTGCAAGTGGCGCGTGTGTCAAGTGAGCACCCTATCGTGATCAGCAAGTTCGTCGAGGGCGCCAAGGAGATTGAGATCGACGCCGTGGCCCAAAACGGCGCGCTTGTGATCTACGCGCTCTCCGAGCACGTGGAGAACGCGGGCGTCCACTCGGGCGACTCCACGGTGATGGTGCCGCCGCAGCGCGTCTACCTGGACACACTGCGCCAGATCAAGACGATCGCCAAGCGCCTGGCCTCCGCGCTTGACATAACGGGACCGTTCAACATCCAGTTCCTGGCCAAAGAGGGCGGGGTGCAGGTGATCGAGCTCAACCTGCGCGCCAGCCGCTCGTTCCCCTTCGTCTCCAAGGTCACAGGCTACAACTTCGTGGAACTGGCCGTGCGCGCCATGCTGGGCGAGGATGTCTCAGGCGCCTACCAGACGGTGGACCTGGACTACGTGGCGGTCAAGGCGCCGCAGTTCTCGTTCTCGCGCCTCAAGGGCGCCGACCCCATCCTGCGCGTGGAGATGGCCTCCACCGGCGAGGTGGCCACGTTCGGGCGCGACCTGCACGAGGCCTACCTCAAGAGCGTGCTGGCGGTGGGCATGCGCGCGCCCGAGCGGTCGGTCTTCCTCAGCCTGGGCGGACCGGAGAATAAACGCCGCTTCCTGGACTCGGCCAGGCGGCTGCTCGCGATGGGGTTGCAACTCTACTGCACGCGCCTGACCTCGGCTTTCTTGACGGAGCACGACGTGCCCAACACGCGCATCTACAAGGTGCATGAGAAGGGCTCGCCCAGCATCATCGACCTGCTGCGCGAGCGCCGCATCGACCTGCTGGTCAACGTCACCGACGAGTTCGTCGCCAAACAGTTCGAGGACGACTACACCATCCGCCGCGCCGCCATCGACTACAACGCGCCGCTTTTCACCAACCTGCAGGCCGCGCGCCTCTTCGTCGCCGCCATCGCCCGCTACCGCCCCGAGGACCTCGCCGCCGCCCCCTGGGACGAGTACGTCACCATGCAGCCGACCCTGGCCACGGCGCCGCTCGCGATGCCGTCGTCGCAGTAGGGGCGACGGCCTTCGACCACAGACCCCCGGTCTAGCTGGACGCCCAGGCCTTTTCGTTGGAAGGGACCACGCAGGCATCCAGAAAAGCCGGTTGCTGGGCCGTGACTAAAGTGAGCGTCCCATTGGGGTCAAGGTCGTATATCTGTGTGCCGAAGCAAGACTGGACTGGCCGGGTCTCCGGCGCCGGCGCAAGGGCCTGGGCGAACAAATCGTTAGCGGGTAGGTAGGGCGCCGGAGACGTGATGGACGGAAGCCTTCGGCAGGTCAATGCGCGTCCGGTGCAACGGATATGAGCCCGGCCTCGCACGCTGACGATCGTGTCAAGCGCGGGCTTGTCCCGCTTTCGTCCCACCGAGAATGTGACAAACGTATTGGGTGAACGTAGCAGTAGGGGCCAGAGACGCTCTGGCAGGCCGCGCGGCGGGAGCGCGCCATGGTGCGACGGCTTGATCACATCGGCGGCCAGTGAGACAGGGGCGGCGCGCGCCTGTCCCTCTACTTTTATCCATCTTTCCGCCTCGGCGTCCGCCCCCAAGAGAATCGAGGCCTGGCCATAGCGCAGCAAGAGCACCACACTGCGATTATTCTCGGCCGTTGCTCCGCCAACGCCCGGTGCGCGCTCTACGTCCCAGGTCGTGGGAGCAAAGCATGTGATCTCGACCTGGGGCTCCAGGACATATGGCTGCGCGGCGGGCAAATCCTGCACCAGCAAGCGTCCCCTCTTGCGCTCGGCCGCTGCCGCCTTCAGCGCGAGTAGCGTGGGTACGTTGCTGGTTTCGGTGAAGCTGTACCAGTATTCGTCGACCTGTGCATCGTGGCGGAGAATGAATTGTTTCAAGCAGGCGTAGTGATCGTGATGCGCGTGCGTGAGGAGGCAGAAGGCGAAGCGCCGGGTTCTCGTCGGATCCAGTGCGGCAAGATACTCCAGGAGGTACTCATGGCCGAAGTCGATCACTGCTAGCCGACCGGAGGGCAGTTCGACGACAATGGCATCGGCCTGACCTACCGCCAGGATATGTAGCCTCACGCGCCCACCTCAACCCGTTGCGCCAGAAGCTCCGGGTCGGGTCGCCATGCCAGGGCTGTACTCGTCTCGACTGCGGGCCAGACATCGATCCCAATGCCTGTCTCGGTGCGCGTTGCAATGAGTATCCCGCGCGCTTTCTCGTCGTCCAACCCCGCTATGCGCAATAACGTCCTTGGGAGCAGATAGGCGCGCTCTGCCTCGCCGACGAGGATGACGGCATCATTCTCATCCTCGAGCCGGTCGACGATCATACCTTCGACCTGCATCAGCGCGTCAAGATCGTGGCGCTCGACGACCGTCATCGTTTCGTGGTGAAGAGCTTCCATCGTCGGCTGTAGCGCCGAGGATATCAGCAGCGTCTCCAGGGCTGTACTACCCCCACCGAGGCTGTCACTCCGATAGTTTCCCAGCTTGTCGCCCAGGTGCTCCGTCGCGTCGTTCCACGTATCGGATGCAAGCAAATCCGTCAGCGCGGCGTGCCACGATGGGAGATGGTACGACGAAGACAGCAGGAACTGTCGCAAAACGGCGATGCCGAGCTGCGGAATGAAGCGATAGGTGCCGAGTGAGCGGCCTAACGAGATAGGCTTGATCTCTTTCAGCGGCGTCTGGAGAGTAAGGATATATAGACGGCGCGGGCTCACATGCAGATGTTGTGCTGTCCTCTCAAGCGTCGCTATGCCCGGTGGGATCGCCTTCATGCATGACCCTCCTCTATTTGCTGTACAATAATGCTAGTAGCATTATTGTAGACATGCTGGGCGAAGTAAGCAAGTCTTATTGGTCGGACATAACATCGCGTCGTCCCTGATCGACAGCGCCGTTTATGATGGGAGAGGATGGAATGACATGGCGACGATGAGCGGGGTTGTTTTACCAGGGGATCGCCAACTCGAGGTGCGGGAGTTTGCCGTCCCCGAGCCGGGGCATGGCCAGGCGCTGGTGCGCATGAAGGCCTCATCCCTGTGCGGGAGCGATCTGCGGGCGATCTACCGCCCCCACGACCAGGGCACGGGTCCCGAGGCCTACAAGGGGGTCATCGCCGGCCACGAGCCGTGCGGGATCATTGAGCGGGTCGGGCCGGGCGTGACCCGCTTCAAGGCCGGCGACCGGGTCATCCTCTATCACATCGCTGGCTGCGGCGTCTGCCGTGAGTGCCGCGGCGGCTGGATGATCTCGTGCGAGCGGCCGGAGCGCGCCGCCTATGGCTGGCAGCGCGACGGCGGCCATGCTCCGTTCCTGCTGGCCGAGGAACGGACCCTGGTCCCGCTGCCCGACGAGCTGACCTACCTCGACGGCGCCATGGTGGCGTGCGGCGTCGGCACGGCCTACGCGGCGTGCCTGCGCGCCGGGGTCTCGGGGCGCGACCGCGTCCTCGTCACCGGGCTCGGTCCGGTGGGCCTTGGCGTGGCGCTGCTGTGCCAGCGGCTCGGCGCCGAGGTCGTGGGCGTGGAGGCCGTGCCGGAGCGCGTCGAGCTGGCCCGCCGCCTGGGTATCGGAGACGTGGTGGCGCCCGGCGACGATGCCCTCGCCGCGTTACAGGAGCGAATCTCTGGGCACGGCTTCGAGGTCGCCATCGACTGTTCGGGGAACGCGGCGGCGCGGCACACCTGCCTCGAGGCCGCGCGCGCGTGGGGCCGCGTCGTGTTCGTCGGCGAGGGCGGGACGGTCGAGTTCGCGCCGAGTCCGCTGCTGATCCACAAACAGCTGGCCCTGTTTGGGTCCTGGGTCTGCAGCCTGCCGCAGATGGAGGAGCTTGTCGAGTTGCTCGTGCGCTGGGACCTGCACCCCGAGGTCATGGTGACGCAGCGCTTCACGCTCGAGCAGGCCAGGGAGGCGTACGAAATCTTCGACAGCGGCCGCACGGGCAAGGTGGCCATCGTCTGGGAGTGACACGCGCGGCACAGAGGGCGTGGATGGGGTGTAGTGGGGACACCACGACACGATTGTCCCCCTAGCGCTACGACACAGGGGTCCACTACCATGGTCTACGTCGGCCTTGGTGAGGGCACAGGCCACGACAGCTCTCACAACCGCGCCGACGGCTCACAAGCCAAGGAGGGATTCCCGATGTACACCCTGCTGCCGCGCCCTACCTACTGTTGCGACCACTGCACGACGCCCGGCGCCACATCCGAGGGTGCGCTGTGGAAGACAAGCTCCGATCCACACGCGTCCCTCTACTATCTGCACAGCCGCTGTCTGCAGCCGTACAAGCTGAAGCATGGCCTGCGTTCGGTCGAAGGGCGACGGCCGCTGGCCGTCCGCCAGCGCAGCGTCGCCTGAGAGAGTGACTAGTACCGCAAGACGAAAGTTCCTCCGCACTTTTGACACGATGTCGCGTGCGCTGGAAGCCTGGATTACGCCTGTACAAACCGCGGAATGTTTTCCGGCGAACAGTACTAGTGGCTAGTGACTAGAACTTTTCTAGTGACTAGTGACTAGTGACTAGCCACTAGTCACTGTCTCAGGCGATCACCGACCGGTAATCTCGACGGTTGCGCCGGCGTCGGCCAGTTTGCCGCGGACGATCTCGACCTCGGCCCGCGTGACTGCTTCTCGGATGTGCGTCGGTGCGTTGACCACCGCGTCGCGCGCCTCGCCCAGGCTGAGATTGGTCAGTTCGTGGACGACCCGGATCACGTTGATGCGGTTTGCGTCCGGCGCGATGCCGGTCAGCACGACATCGAACTCGGTCGGCTCGGGCGTCGTGTCGACCATCTCCCGCTCGTCATCCGGCGGCGGCGCTAGCTTTCCCGGTGGCGCGGTCGAGCTCACGTTGTAGCGGGCCTCGAATGCGCGCCGGAACGCGGTTATCTCCGCAATTGTCATACCGTCGAACACCGCCAGGATTACCTGTCTGGTTGTTGCCGTGCTGTCTGAATCCACTGTATTTTCCTCCATCCTCTGTTTTCGCGGGCCTGCGAGAAGGTAATGCGCCTCCTCGCGCTGTCGGATATCGTACGATACGATGTCCTGCTCGCCTTGCCCTTTGCCCTTACGTGGCGAGCGTGCAGCCGTGGTAAGTACTGTCGCGCTCTATCCTCGACACCATGAGTAGCGGTTGGCGCACGCCGAGGCAGCCCAACCGGCTACGGTTAGTCCCTGACATGAACTGTCATGCAGGTAAGGCGAGGAGACAAGCTTTGGGCGACAGAACTGCCCGGAGGAAGTCTTCTCGGCGACGTGTTCCCAGCCCGTGGAGAAAGGCTGTAGCGGAGCGTGGCGTCGCGCCAGCGTACTGGCGCAGATAGCCGGCCGAGAGAGCGGACAAAAAGATGGGGAGGGTTGAGGGCCGGGGGGAGAGCGCACCCTGGGTGCGCTCTCCCCCCGGCCCGTTAGTGTGTTGCAGTCTCCGTGGAGCGAGTACTGCTAACGACTAATAGCTAACGACTAACAACTCGCTAGACGCCCTTGACGTCGACGGTCGCGCCGGCCTCTTCGAGCTTGGCGCGGGCGGCGTCGGACTCGTCCTTGGTGACCGCTTCCTTGAGCGTGGTCGGGGCATTGTCGACCGCGTCCTTGGCCTCCTTGAGGCCCAGGCTGGTCAGCTCGCGCACGATCTTGATCACGCCGATCTTGTTGGCGGTCGGAGCGATGCCCGTGATGATCACGTTGAACTCGGTGGGCTCGGGCGGCGCTTCGGCTACGGCAGGACCACCGCCGCCGACAGGCGCGGCGGCCATGGCCATGGGCGCGCTTGCGGTCACGCCATAGCGATCCTGGAAGGCCTTGGAGAACTCGCTGAGCTCCAGGATGGTCATTTTATCGAACGTGGACAGGATGTCTTCGGTGTTGAGAGCCATGTTTTCTATCTCCTTGTCGTTTTCTAATCACTCTGTTGTCACCGTCGGTCGGCGACTGTGTAACGGCTCTGATGTTGCCGCGGGCAAACGGTGTCCTGGTAGCGGCCCTCTATGGGGCTGTTACGGCCGCGCGTCGGCGCTGCCCTCGGACTCGGGGGCGGATGTCGGATCGGCGGCGGCCTCTTGAGCGGTTTCGGTCTCGCTGCTAATCGCCGCCGTCGCCGGTTCCGTCTCCGTTGTGGGATGGGCTGGCTCTGTCACTGATTCGGTTATCTCCGCCCCGAGCCGAGTTGGTTCTGTCGCCGACTCGACCGGAGCAAACGTCGCGACGGTAGTCGATGTCACGACCGGTTCCGGCGCGGTCTCGGTTGACGCTACGACCGGTTCCGGCGCGGTCTCGGTTGACGCTACGACCGGTTCCGGCGCGGTGGGCGTTGCATCGCCGGATATCGCCGTCGCCGACTCGACTGGAGCGGGCTCTGCGGCGCCAACCACGTCCGTTGCGGAGGCGACCGGGGCAAGCGTCGTACCATCAAACGCCTCTGTAACAGACCCGAGCGGAGCGGCTGGTGCAGCGTCGCTTGGGGCTGTCGTGGGTTCGGTCGCCGCGGGTGCTATCCCGTCGGCCGACGCCGCGACGGATTCGCTCGGAGCAGGTTCGTCGGACGTGGGTGTCGTGTGTCCGGCTGGCGCGTTGACGCCCGTCGCGGCGGCGCCTCCCTTGTCCTCGAACGCGGCGAGGGCATAGGCAAGCTGCTGCGCTGGCGCGTTGAACAACGAGGCCAGTTGGGACAGCGGTGACTCCAGCAACCCGGCAATCTGCGCCAGCAACGTCTCACGGTTGGGCAGATCGGCCAGCTTGGCGAACTGCTCGGCCGTCAGGCCGCGCCCACCCTTGAGGATGCCCGCCTTGATCGCGCCCACGCGGGCGGTGCGGAAGTAGTCGTTGAGCGCCTTGGTCCCGCTGGACTCGTCGCCGTAGATGAACGCGACCGCGGTCGGTCCATTGAACAACTCATCGAGGTCGACCATGTCGTTGCGGTGCGCGGCCTCACGCAGCAGCGTGTTCTTCGTCACCTGCACCTCGACGTTGCTGGGACGCAACTGTCCGCGCAGCTCTCCGATCTCGGCCACGGTCAAGCCGCGGTACTCGATCAACGCGGCCGCGTTGATACGGCCGAGCTTCTCGGTTAGCTCGTCGATGACCGCGCCCTTCTTTGCTGTCGGCATCGTTTTCTCCCTCCTTTCTCATCATGTACTGGTCCCCATATGGACCTGCTATCCCGGCATCCTGTCTCCTCTCCCCCGTGCTCAATGGCATAGGAGAAGGAGACGACAAACAACAAAAAAACCTCGCGCCCAACCGGCCCGAGGTAAAGAGTAAAGACGCGTAAGGCAACGGGAGAGATCCTACACCGCGGCTATAGCGGTTGTATGAGGAACGTCCGTTATCCTAATCGCACCCTCACCTCGGCGGGCTTGTGAATTAAGCGCTTTGCAGCGCGCCCGCAGTCATTGGCATGGATGACATGTATCACCTGACATCGGTAGTATACGCGATCAAGCAGTCGATCGCCAGCGGAGCATTATCTTATCGTCTATGCGGCGCGCGCGTGCTGCGCCGTTGTCGGATCGAGCCGGACACTTGGGCTCATTGTCGAGGTCAGATAGACGGAGCGGATGTAGGTGCCCTTGGCCGCGCCGGGCTTGGCGGCGACGACGCTCTCGACCAGCGCGGATAGGTTATCCAGCAATTGTTGCTCGGTAAACGACACCTTGCCGACGGGCACATGGATCAGCGGCGCGCGGTTCTCGTTGCGGTAGTCGACCCGGCCACCCTTGATGTCGCGTACAGCACGCCCCACGTCCATGGTCACGGTGCCGGACTTAGGGTTGGGCATCAGGCCGCGTGGACCCAGCGTACGGCCCAAGCGGCCGACCTGGCCCATCAGGTCCGGCGTCGCCACGGCCACGTCAAAATCTAGCCAGCCGCCTTCGATGCGCGCGATCATATCCTGTGCCCCAACGTAGTCGGCGCCGGCTTCCTCGGCCTCGCGCGCCTTATCGCCTTGCGCGAAGACGAGTACGCGCGTAACGCGCCCAGTACCATGCGGCAGCAGCACGTTGCCGCGCACGATCTGGTCGGCGTGGCGCGGGTCGATGCCCAGGCGCATATGCATTTCGACCGTGCCGTCAAACGTGGTGTAGCTGACTTTCTTGATCAACTCGACAGCTTCGTGCGGCGTGTAGAGGCGGTTCGCATCGACCTGCTCGGCCGCCGCGCGGTACTTCTTGCCATGATGTGGCATACTGCTTTCCTCCCGTGGTGATGGAGGGCCATCGCGGCCCTCCCACAAACGAGTCGTTAGTTATTAGTCGTTAGTCTTTAGTTTCTGACTAACGACTAATGACTAACAACTATTACGCAACGACTTCGATACCCATCGAGCGGGCGGTGCCCTCGATCATGCGGATCGCCGACTCGATCGTAAAGGCATTGAGATCGCCCATTTTCTGCTCGGCGATGGCGCGCACCTGCTCCTGTGTCACCTGGCCGGCGCGATCCTTGAGCGGGTTAGCGGCCGCTTTCTGGACCCCCGCCGCCTTCTTGATCAGGTCGACCGCGGGCGGCGTCTTTGTCTTGAACGTAAACGAGCGATCCTCGAAGATGGTGATTTCCACCGGCACAATGCTGCCGACCTGGGCGGCGGTTCGCTCGTTATACTCCTTGACGAAGCCCATGATGTTGACGCCGTGCTGACCGAGCGCGGGGCCGACGGGCGGCGCCGGGTTAGCCTTGCCAGCCGGGATTTGTAACTTGACGATTGCTTTGACGCGTTTTGCCACGCACGTTCCTCCAATTTAGAGTTTTTCGACCTGCAGGAAATCAAGCTCGACGGGCGTTTCGCGACCGAAGAACGTGACCAGCACCTTGAGCTTGTTGCGGTCCGGCGTCACCTCGTCCACGATGCCCAGGATTTCCTGGAAGGGACCATCGACAATCTTGACGTTCTCGCCCTTTTTAAATGTGATAGCCACGACGGGTTCTTCGGTCGGCTGGTCGAGCTTGAGGATCCGTCGCACCTCACTCTCTTGCAGGGGGATTGGCTTGGTCCCAGAGGACACGAAGCCTGTTACGCCTGGCGTATTCCGCACAACATACCATGACTGGTCGTCCATGACCATGTCGACCAGCACATAGCCCGGGAAGACCTTGCGCTGAACCGTGTTGCGCTTGCCGTTTTTGATCTCGATCTGATCCTCGACCGGGATGTGGACCTGGAAGATGCGGTCGGCGGCATCCATCGACTCGATGCGGTGTTCGAGATTTTGTTTAACTTTATTCTCGTATCCGGCGTACGTGTGGATCACGTACCACTCGCGCTGCCCCACCGTTTCCGTTGACACAGGTCTGCTCCTTAGTGGCCGTTAGTAATTAGCCCCTAGCCGTTAGCTTTTTGTCCACACCATGACCGGCCTTTGTCACACCGTCGATCGCACTATCAGCTAATTACTAATGGCTAAATGCTAATTACTCTTAGAGCCCGATTATTAGCTTGACGACCTGCGCCAGTAGCGAGTCGACGATGAATAAGAACGCGCCCACCGCGATGCAGACGGAGATGACCACCAAGGTCAGGTTGCGCGTCTGCTCAGGCGTCGGCCAGGTGACCTTGCGCAGTTCGTTACGTATATCGTCGACCCCGCGCCGAATCCCTTCCGATGTGAGGGGGCGCCGTCGCGCGCGGGTCGTATTCGCCACCACTTGAGTGTCCTTCGCCATCGCTCACATACCTTCGATTCGGTGTCTTGCATAGAGGC
>JAABUX010001671.1_pt1 | contig 32899 bp, 33 predicted proteins | sample 5561851 | NCBI WGS metagenome assembly JAABUX01 (sample SAMN10711883, study PRJNA513361) | rock metagenome | isolation source: Antarctica rocks | place: Antarctica: Victoria Land, Richard Nunatak red sandstone | collected 2016-01-03
CTTCAACCACCTAAAAACGCTTGATACTTTTCTGTCAACTCGAGCGCTTGTATCCGGCTGGGCCCTAAGGCTGAGGACGACACCAGTGCGCATGCCACAAACTCGCATGCCTCATCCCTGATGCGAATCCTTCGCAGGACTCTTCCGTCAGGTGTTATCCACTAGAGGATGGCCGGCCCGGCACGTCCGGGCCGGCCGTCCTTACGCCGCCAGGTCAGGCGGAGAGCGCGACCGGCTCGGTCCGTGCGCGCTTGACCAGCAGCTTGTTCAAGGCGTGGATGTAGGCGCGGGCGGACGCGACGATGGTGTCGGTATCGGCACCCTGCCCGTCCACCATCTTACCGCCTTCCTCCAGCCGCACCGTCGTCTTGGCCTGGGCGTCCGTGCCCTCCGTCACCGCTCCGACGGAGAACAGCACGAGCTTCGCCTCATGCGGGAACACCGTGCGGATGGCTTTGAACGTCGCATCGACCGGGCCGTCTCCGGACGCCTGGGCGTGGGAGACCACGCCGTCGATCTCCAGTTCGAGTTCGGCGGTCTGCGGACCGCGCGACCCGGCGCGCACGTCCAGCGACACGAACCGCACCCGCTGGTTGTCCCGCCCGACCTCGTCATCCACAAGCGCCACGATGTCCTCGTCGTACACGACCTTCTTGCGGTCGGCCAAGTCCTTGAAGCGGCGGAACGCATCGTTCAGCTTATTGTCGCCGAGTGCCGCGTAGCCCATCGCCTGCAGCTTGTCTCGGAACGCCGCCCGGCCCGAGTGCTTGCCCATCACCAGCGTGCTCTTGGTCCAGCCCACGCTTTCCGGCGTCATGATCTCGTAGGTGGCGGCGTTCTTCAGCACGCCATCCTGGTGGATGCCGCTCTCATGGGCGAAGGCGTTGCGCCCGACAATCGCCTTGTTCGGCTGCACGTCGAAGCCGGTGATGGTGGAGAGCAGCTTCGACACCCGCAGGATGCTCTTGGTCTCGATGCCGGTTTGGTAGGGCGCCGCATCCGGGCGGGTGCGGATCGCCATCACCGCCTCTTCCAGCGCCGCGTTGCCCGCACGCTCCCCGATGCCGTTGATGGTGCATTCCACCTGCCGCACCCCGGCGCGCAGCGCGGCCAGCGTGTTGGCGACCGCGAGGCCCAGGTCGTTGTGGTTGTGGGTGGACAGCACGACCTGGTCCGCCCCGGGCACACGTTCCAGCAACATGCTGAAAATGCGGGTCATGTCCTCCGGCACCGAGTAGCCCACGGTGTCCGGGATGTTGATCGTCGTGGCGCCCGCCTTGATCGCGGCCTCCACGCAGCGGCACAGGAAGTCAGGCTCGGTGCGGCTGCCGTCCTCCGCCGACCATTCCACGTCGTCGGCGTGCTGCCGGGCCAGCGTCACGGAGGCGATGGCGAGGTCCAGCACCGCGTCCGGCTCCATGCGCAGCTTGTACTTCATGTGCAGCGGGCTGGTGCTGAGGAACACATGGATGCGCTTGCGCTCGGCGGGCAGCAGCGCCTCGGCGGCGCGCAGGATGTCGGCCTGCCCGGTGCGGGCCAGGCCGCAGATCACCGGGCCGCGCACCGTGCGGGCAATTTCCTGCACGCTCTCGAAGTCGCCGGGCGAGGCGATGGGAAAGCCGGCCTCCATGACATCGACGCCCAGCTCGGCCAGCGCCTCCGCCATGCGGAGCTTCTCCGCCAGATTCATGGAGAAGCCCGGCGACTGCTCGCCGTCGCGCAGCGTGGTGTCGAAGATGATGACGCGGCTGTCCGGCATGGCGCCGAAGCTGGGATGGTTGATGGCCATGGGCGAGTCCTCGAAATGCGTGTGCGAAGCGGCTCTCAGGGCGTTCCCCTAAGCGATGCCGGCACAGATCAGCCCGGCGGAACGCTCAGGGGCGGATAAGTCGAAGGAGGAGCGCGAAGCCAAGCAGGCGCATAGCATAGCGCAACGCGGAACGAAGCGCACGGGCCAGCATTTGCAGGGACAAGGACGACAGCACGCCGGCACATGTAGCCCGCTCGCCTCCGCAGGGCAAGCGGGTGCCCCCATTCACATGTATACTCCCCGGCCCGCTACGACGTGATGCGGGCGATGGCGGCCTCGATCCGGGCGGCGTCCTGCTGGAAGGCGGCCAGCCGGGCGCGGTTCTCCTCCACGACCTCCGGACGCGCCTTGGCCACGAACTCGGCGTTGCCCAGCTTGCGCATGACCTTCTCGGCCTCCGCCAGCGCCTTGGCGTGCTCCTTTGCCAACCGCATGCGCTCGGCGCCCAGGTCCATCACCCCGGCCAGCGGCAGCACGACGGTCGCCTCATCCACCACGATCTGCGCGCTGCCCGGCGGCAGCGGGCCGTCCAGCGGCTCGACCGAGGAGGCCCGCGCCATGCGGTGGATGCTCTCCGCCCAGCGCGCCGCCCGCGCCATCGTCTCCGGGTGCGCGTCGCGCAGCAGGATCGGCGTGAGCACGGCGGGCGCGATCTGCATCTCGGACCGTACGCCGCGGACCTCGCCGATCAGCCGCACCACCCAGTCCAGCTCGTCCCGCACCGCGCCGGGGTCGACGACCGGTCCGGGCTGCGGCCAGGGCGCGCGGATCAGGCTGCACGGCCCGCCGTAGCCCATCTCGTCCCAAAGATGCTCGGTGACGAACGGCATCGCCGGATGCAGCACACGCAGGATCACGCCCAGCACGTGCGCGGCGGTCGCGCGCACCTCGTCCGCGTCCGCCCCGGCGGGGCCGTTCAGCACCGGCTTGGCGAACTCCAGGAACCAGTCGCAGAAGGTGTGCCAGGTGAAGCGGTACGCCGCGGCGGCGTAGTCGTCGAAGCGGTAGGCCTCAAGCGCCGCGTCGGCCTCCGTCACCATGCGGTTGGCGGCGTCCAGCAGCCAGCGGCACAGCGGCGAGCGTGCGGCGGCCGGGTCGAAATCCGGCATGGGGGCGATGCCGTTCATCTCGCAGAACCGGGCGGCGTTCCACAGCTTGGTGACGAAGCGGCGGTTGCTCTCGACGCCCGCGGCGCCCAGCTTGACATCGCGGCCCGGCCCGGCCAGCGCGCAGACGGTGAAGCGCAGCGCGTCCGTGCCGTAGGCGTCGATCAGGCTGAGCGGGTCGATCACGTTGCCCTTCGACTTCGACATCTTCTGCCCGCGCTCGTCGCGCACCAGGCCGTGGATGTAGACCGTGCGGAACGGCACCTCCTGCCGGAAGTGCAGGCCCATCATCATCATCCGGGCGACCCAGAAGAAGATGATGTCGTGGCCCGTTACCAGCACGTCGCCGGGGTAGTAGCGGGCCAGCTCCGGCGTGTCCTGCGGCCAGCCGAGCGTCGAGAACGGCCACAGCGCCGAGCTGAACCAGGTGTCGAGCACGTCGGGGTCGCGCTCCAGCGTTTCATCCCGGCCGTAGTGGGCGCGGGCGGCGGCCTGCGCTTCGGCCTCCGTCTTTTCCACGAACATATGGCCGTCCGGGCCGAACCAGGCGGGAATGCGGTGGCCCCACCAAAGCTGGCGGCTGATGCACCAGGGCTGGATGTCGCGCATCCAGGCGAAGAAGGTGTTTTCCCACTGCCGGGGCACGAACACGGTGTCGCCCGCTTCCACGGCGGCAATGGCCGGGCGGGCCAGCTCGGCGGCGTTGCAGTACCATTGCGTGGTCAGCAGCGGCTCGATGGGCACGCCGGAGCGGTCGCCGTGCGGGACCTGGTGAGTGTGCGGCTCGATGCGGTCCAGCAGGCCCAGCCGTTCCAGTTCCGCGACGATGGCGGCGCGCGCCGGCACCCGGTCCTGGCCGGCGAGGCTGCGCACGAACTCCGCGGCGGGCGGCAGGTCGAGGTCGGCCAGCGTGACCCGGCCCTCGCGGTCCAGCACGGACGGCATCGGCAGCCCATGCCGCTGGCCCACGGCGAAGTCGTTGAAGTCGTGCGCCGGGGTGATCTTCACCGCCCCGGTGCCCTTCTCCGGGTCGGAGTAGTTGTCGGCCACGACCGGAATGCGCCACCCGGTGAGCGGCAGGACGACATGGCGTCCCACCAGGTGGCGGTACCGCCCGTCGTCCGGATGCACGGCGACGGCGGTGTCGCCCAGCATGGTTTCCGGGCGCGTGGTGACGACGGTGATGGACTCGTCCGTGCCCTCGATGGGGTAGCGGATATGCCACAGGCTGCCGCGGATTTCGCGCGCCTCCACCTCAAGGTCGGAGATCGCCGATTGGAACTTCGGGTCCCAGTTCACCAGGCGGCGGTCGCGGTAGATCAGGCCCTCGCGATGCAGGGTGACGAACACCTCCCGCACCGCGTCCGACAGGCCGTCATCCATGGTGAACCGTTCGCGCGCCCAATCGAGCGATGCGCCGAGGCGGCGGAGCTGCTCGGTGATGGCGCCGCCGGAGGACGCCTTCCACTGCCAGACACGCTCCAGGAACGCCTCGCGGCCGATCTCCTGCCGGGTCTGGCTGCTGGTCTGCGCGAGCGTGCGCTCGACGACCATCTGCGTCGCGATGCCGGCGTGGTCCGTGCCGGGTTGCCAGAGCGCATCGCGGCCCTGCATGCGGCGCCAACGGATCAGCACGTCCTGCAAGGTCATCGTCAGCGCGTGGCCCACGTGCAGGCTGCCGGTGACGTTGGGCGGCGGGATCATGATGGTGTAGGGCCGGGCGGCACTGCCGGCGTCGGCACCGAACGCGCCGCCGGCTTCCCAGCCGGCGTAGAGGGCCGGCTCGACCTCGGCCGGGTTGAAGGATTTGCTGAGCATGGCCCCGCTTCTAGCCCGGCGGCGCGGCCCCGGAAAGCCGCCGGGCGCTCAGGGTGCCATGCGCCCGACGACGCGCTCGATCTCGGCCCGCACCAGGCGTTCAACCAAGGGCGGCAGGTGATTGTCGAGCCAATCCTTCAGCAGCGGGCGGATCTCGGCCCGCACCAGGTCCTCGATGGTCGGGCCGCCGCGATGCACGGCGGTGCTGCGCTCGGACGCCAGCGTCCGCATCAGCGCGTCGACCGAGGCGCCGGCAGCGGCGGCGGCCTCCGGCGCAACGAGCCGCGCGTTGGAAGGAGCCGCCGGCTTGCCCGGCGCCGGCTGCTGCGGGGGCGACGGCGCGCGGGACACGGTGGGTTCGGACTCGGACACAACAGGATGCTCCAGGATCGCCGGCCGCTCTGCGGGTGACTTCGGTTGCGGGAGGTCGCGCGGGGAGGCGTCGCGCAGCGACGTATCACGGGGTGGCGGGTCGCGGGGCGGCGTGTCGCGCGACGGCGAGTCACGTGATGGCGCATCACGCGAGGGTTCTGGCACCATCATCGAGGAGTCGAGCACCAGCACGCCCTTGTCCGGGGCCTGGCCGGGCTCGCGGGGGTCGCCGGGATCACGGGGTTCGGGCGCGGGCTTCGGCGCCTCGTCCTCGTTCAGGATGCGCCGGATGGAGGCCAGGATGTCCTCCATCGACGGGTCGGCCGCCGGGTCGGCCGCGGGGGGCGGCGTGGCGGGGCCGGTCGGTTGCATTGCCATGGTCAGCGTCCCGGTTGGCTGGTCGCGTAGTCGCCCGTGCCGAACAGGCGTTGGCGGACCGCGTTGTAATAGGCTGTCTCGTCATACAGCGGCACGTTGAGGTTGAGGTCGCGCGCCGTGAGTCGGCCGATGGCCGCCGCTACCGAGTATGACGCCGTCACCAGGTTTGACAGGTTCTGCACCAGGGTGACGCGGGAGTTCAGCAGCGCCTGCTCGGCGTTCAGCACGTCGAGAGTGGTGCGGCTGCCGACGATGGCCTCCCGCTGCACCCCTTCCAGCGCGATCTGGTTGGCGCGGATCGCCGACCGCGTGCTGTCGATGGTCGCGCGGGCGGCCACCAGCGTTTCCCAGGACTGGGCCGCGTTCTGGATGGCCTGGCGGCGGATGTCGTCCACGATCTTGCGGTTCTGCTGCTCGGTCTGCCGGGCCTGGCGCACGCGCGAGTACTCGGCGCCGCCCTGGTAAAGCGGGATCGAGGCGTTGAGCACCACCTGGGCGCTCAGCGTGCGCTGGCCGACGACCTGCTGGCCGTTGGTGTAGCCGCCTGCGGTCTGCACGCTCAACTGCGGCATCAACTGGCTGAACGCCAGGTCAACCGCGTCCCGGGCCGCAGCGGTGTCGAATAGGGCGGCGATGACGTTGGGGTTGTTCTGCGACGCGAGCTGCACGGCCTCGTCCTGGTTCTTGACCGGCGGCTTGAGCGGCTGCGGCTCGACCAACTGGTCCGGGATCTCGCCCACGAAGCGCCGGTAGTTGGCCCGCGCGGTCTGCAGGTTGCCCTCGCTGGTCTGCCGCGTCGCCCGCGCGCCGGCGAGCGCCGCTTCGGCCTGGGCCACGTCGGTGCGGGTGATCTCGCCCACGCGGAACCGGTCGTTGGTCGCCTGGAGCTGCCGGGCCAGCACCTGCTCGTTGTTGACGTTGAGCTGCAGCAGTTGCTGGGTCTGGATCACGTTGACGTAGGCGTTGATGGTGTCGGTGAACACCTGCTGCTCGGCCGCGATCAGCCGGCCGCGCTGGGCGAACACCCGGTTGTCCGCCTGGTTGGTGCCGGCCCGGGTAGCGCCGCCACGGTAAAGCGGCTGGGTGATCGTCGGCAGCGCCGTGTAGACCGGGCGGTTCAGGCGGGCCGCGGTCGTGATGGTCCTGCCGTTGTTGAATTGGTCCTGCTGCAGCTCGCCGAAGCCGTATCCGGCCGTCCCGGACACGATCACCGTCGGCCGCCAGCCGGCCAGCGCCTGCGGCACGCCTTCGTCCGTGGCGCGCAACTGCGCGCGGGAGGTTTGCAGCGTCGGGTTGTTGGAATAGGCGGCCGAGAGCGCCTCCTGCAACGTGCGCGCCTGGGCCATGGCCTCCCCATGCGCGAGGGTCGACGCGAGGGCGGCAGCACCGATCACGCAGAGGTTGGGAAGGCGCATGCGCAAAGCTCCTGCATAGGTCACGGCAACGGGCCGCGAAGGCAATTATGCCATAAGCATCATGTCGGCACCATTGCCGCGCAGCAACACCTTAGTTTCTCAGAATTGGAACGCTGGCTTGGGCAGCAAGGGGGGCAGCAGCGGCGTCGCGCAATCAAATATCGGCTGCGCCCGCAGCACGGCGTTCGGCCCGCCGTGCTGGCCCGGCTCCGCCAGCACGCCCTGCCCGCCCGACACGGCCCCCGGCGCCAGGACCGTCACCAAGCGCCCGCCTTCGGAATTGAGCTGCGGCGCGATGGCGGGCGGGATCGCGCGGACCGCGCCCTCGATCAGGATCACGTCCCAGGGCGCGCCGCCGGGCTGCCCCGCGGCGAGCGGGCCTTGCACCAGCACGGCGCCCGGCGCGAACTCCGGCAGGGTCAGGCGGGCGACGGCCAGCAGCGCCTCGTCCTCCTCCAGCGCCGTGACCCGGCCGCCGCAGGCCGCCAACAAGGCCGCGCCGTAGCCGGGGCCGGCGCCGACTACCAGCACGCGCTCGCCCTCGCGCACCCGGGCGAGCTGCGCCAGGCGGGCGATCACCATCGGCTCCATCAGCGCCCGGCCGCGCGCGAGCGGCACGTCCTCGTCGGCATAGGCCAGGCTGGCCAGGTGCGGCGGCACGAAGCGCTCGCGCGGGATGGTGCGCATGGCGCGGATGATGCGGGGATCGATGACCTTGTTGGGACGCACCTGGCTGTCAACCATGTGGTCGCGCGCCGCGGCGTAGTCGGCGGTGGAGGAAGCGGTCTGCTGATCCATGCGAGGCCCATGTTGCAATGCGCCCGTCTTATAGGTGGCAGCCCCGTCCAGCGCAAAGCGCCACGCTTGACCGCATCCGGCGGGTGCCCGATATACCCGCCCGGCCCCGCCTGATCGCGGTCGCCATTTTGGGGTCCGGTGGCAGAGTGGTGATGCAGAGGACTGCAAATCCTCGAATGCCGGTTCGATTCCGGCCCGGACCTCCATCGTCTGCTTATTCAGCCGCACCCCGCAGCGCCGCCCCGGCGGCCAGCGGGCACAGCGGCAGCGCCCCCGCCAGCATCGCCGCCAGCAGAAGCAGATGCGGGCGCGGCGTTTCCCCGGCCGCTGCCGCCTCGGTCGCGGCGGCGCCGAAGATCAGCACCGGCATCGCCAGCGGCAGCACCAGCAGCGGCAGCAGCACGCCGCCGCGCCGGGCGCCCAGCACCACGGCGGCGCCGAGCGTGCCGAACAAGGACAGCACCAGCGTGCCCGGCAGCAGTCCGGCCAGCAGCACCGGCACCGCCGCTGGGTCAAGCTGCAGCATGATCGCCAGCGGCCCGGCCGCCAGCAGCAGCGGCACCCCGGTCGCCAGCCAATGCGCCAGCGCCTTTACCGCCGCGACCGCGCCGGCAGGCAGGCCGCTCAACAGCAGTTGGTCGAGCGAGCCGTCGTCGAAGTCCGCGCCGAACAGCCGGTCGAGCGGCAGCAGCGCCGCCAGCAGCGCGCACACCCAGACGATGCCGGGCGCCATGCGGGACAGCGTTTCCGGCGCCGGGCCGATGGCGAGCGGGAACAGCGCCCCGGCCAGCACGAAGAACAGCACCGCCGCCAAGGTGTCGGCGCCGTGCCGGACCGAGAGGCGCAGCTCCCGCATCAGCATGGCCCAGAACGCCGTCATGACGAGGCCGTCACAGCCGCAGGTCCGCGGCATCGTCGAGCGGCAGCGGCAGATGCGTCGCCGCCACGACCACGCCGCCTGCCGCCCGATGCGCCGCCATCAACGCGCCGAGCCGCGCGACCGAGTCGGCGTCCAGCCCCAAGGTCGGCTCGTCCAGCAGCCACAGCCCGGCCCGCGACACCAGCAGACGCGCCAGCGCCAGCCGCCGCTTCTGCCCGGCCGACAGCAGCCGCGCGGGCAGGTCCGCGAGCGCCGAAAGCTCAAGCGCCGCCAAGGCCTGCGTTGCGTCGCCGCGCCCAATGCGGGCCGCAAGCGCCAGGTTCTCCCGGGCCGTCAGCCCCGGCTTCACCGCATCGAGATGGCCGAGATAGGCGGCCGGCGCCGGCTGCTCACGCAAGTCCTGGCCGCGCCAGGCGATCTGCCCGGCATCCGGCCGCTTCAGCCCGGCGAGCACCCGGAGCAGCGTGCTCTTGCCCGACCCGTTGGCGCCGAGCAGCAGCAGCGCGCCGCCGTCCGGGACCGCAAAGGACAGGTCGCGCAGCACCAGCCGCTCCCCGCGGAACGCCGAAACGCCGGCAACCCGGAGGCCCGCATAATTTGGCAGGCCCGCATGGCTCGAATTCTGCATGCCGCCTGTGTAGGGCGGGCCGGTCTGTGGACGCCAGCCCGTCACATATGGTTTATGACGCATACCATTCGACGCAGCCGCCCGCCTCGCTCCCCGCCGGGCGCGCGACCCAGAGGAGGCACACGGCCATGAAGATGATCGGGCAAGACAGCCTGAAAACCCGCCGCACCCTGACGGCGGACGGACGGGACTACGAGTACTACTCCGTGCCGGAGGCCGCGAAGGCGCTGAACGAGCCGGCCGACCGCCTGCCGGTCAGCCTCAAGATCCTGCTGGAGAACGTGCTGCGCTTCGAGAACGGCGGCAGCTACACCGTGGGCGACGCCCGCGCGCTGGCCGAGTGGGCGCGCACCGGCAGCAGCACCCGGGAAGTGCCGTTCCGCCCGGCGCGCATCCTGATGCAGGACTTCACCGGCGTGCCCGGCGTCGTGGACCTCGCCGCCATGCGCGACGGGATCACCAAGCTCGGCGGGCGGCCAGACCAGGTGAACCCGCTGATCCAGGTGGACCTGGTGATCGACCACTCGGTCATGGTGGACTATTCCGGCACGCCGAACGCGCTGCACCAGAACATGGACGCGGAGTTCAGCCGCAACGGGGAGCGCTACAGCTTCCTGCGCTGGGGCCAGATGGCCTTCCAAAACTTCCGGGTCGTGCCGCCGGGCGCGGGCATCTGCCACCAGGTGAACGTCGAGTACTTGGCGCAGACGGTGTGGACGGCGGAGATCGAGGGCAAGACCTTCGCCTACCCGGACACGCTGTTCGGCACCGACAGCCACACCACCATGGCGAACGGCATCGGCGTGCTCGGCTGGGGCGTGGGCGGCATCGAGGCGGAGGCGGCGCTGCTCGGCCAGCCCATCGCCATGCTGATCCCCGACGTGATCGGCTTCCGCCTGACGGGCGCCCTGCCCGAGGGCAGCACGGCGACCGACCTGGCGCTGCAGGTCACGCAGATGCTCCGCAAGAAGGGCGTCGTCGGCAAGTTCGTCGAGTTCTTCGGCTCCGGCCTGGCCGAGCTGTCCGTCAGCACGCGCCTGACAATTGCCAACATGGCGCCGGAATACGGCGCGACCTGCGGCATCTTCCCCATCGACAGCACGACGCTCGACTACCTGCGCCTGACCGGGCGGGACGAGGCGCACATCGCGCTGGTCGAGGCCTACGCCAAGGCGCAGGGCCTGTGGGTGGACGGGGCCACGCCGGACGCCGTTTACACCGACATCGTCGAGCTGGACCTCGGCACCGTGATGCCGAGCATCGCCGGGCCGAAGCGCCCGCAGGACCGCGTGCTGCTGAAGGACGCCTCCGCCGCCTTCCGCGCCGACCTGACCAAGGGCCTGGGCGTGCCGGCGAACGACGCCGGCCGCAGCGTCGCGGTGGCGGGCAAGAACTACGAGATCACCCATGGCGACGTGGTGATCGCGGCGATCACGAGCTGCACCAACACCAGCAACCCCTACGTCATGCTGGGCGCCGGGCTGCTGGCCAAGAAGGCGCGGGCGAAAGGCTTGAAGCCGAAGCCGTGGGTCAAGACCTCGCTCGCCCCCGGCAGCCAGGTGGTGACGGAGTACCTCGACAAGGCCGGGCTGAGCGACGAGCTGGACGCGCTGGGCTTCCAGCTCGTCGGCTACGGCTGCACGACCTGCATCGGCAACTCCGGCCCGCTCGACGAGGAGATCGCGGACGCCATCGAGGCGAACAAGCTCGTGGCGGTGTCGGTGCTGTCGGGCAACCGGAACTTCGAGGGCCGGGTGCACCCGAACGTGCGGGCCAACTACCTCGCAAGCCCGCCCTTGGTCGTGGCCTACGCGCTGCTCGGCACCATGAACCAGGACATCACCACGGCGCCGCTCGGCACCGGCGATGACGGGCAGCCGGTGTACCTCCGCGACGTGTGGCCGACCAACCAGGAGATCTTGGACACGGTGCGGGCCAGCCTGTCGCGGGAGCAGTTCATCCGGCGCTACGGCGAGATCTTCCAGGGTACCAAGGAATGGCAGGCCATCGAGGTCGATGCCAGCAGCCAGACCTACCATTGGAACAGCGGCTCCACCTACGTGCAGAACCCGCCGTACTTCGAGGGCATCACCATGACGCCCGGCGACGTGACGGACATCGTGGGCGCCCGGGTGCTCGCGATGTTCGCCGACAACATCACGACCGACCACATCAGCCCGGCCGGCAACATCAAGAAGGCGTCCCCGGCCGGCGAGTACCTCGGCGAGCGCCAGGTGATGCAGCGCGACTTCAACAGCTACGGCTCCCGCCGCGGCAACCACCAGGTCATGATGCGCGGCACCTTCGCCAACATCCGCATCAAGAACGAGATGGTCGCGGGCGTCGAGGGCGGGTGGACCAAGCACCAGCCGTCCGGCGAGCAGATGCCGATCTACGACGCGGCGGAACGCTACAAGCGGGAAGGCGTGCCGCTGGTGGTGTTCGGCGGCAAGGAGTACGGCATGGGGTCGTCCCGCGACTGGGCGGCCAAGGGCACGGCGCTGCTGGGCATCAAGGCGGTGGTCGTCGAGAGCTTCGAGCGCATCCACCGCTCCAACCTGGTCGGCATGGGCGTGCTGCCGCTGACGTTCAAGGACGGCGCCACCCGGCAGTCCCTCGGGCTGACCGGCAGCGAGACGGTCGACATCCTGGGGCTGGCGGAGCTGCGCGCCGGCATGGACCTGCGCGTGCTGATCCACCGCGCGCCGGGCCGCACGGACGAGCTGACGGTGCGGTGCCGGGTCGATACCGATGACGAGGTCGAGTACTACCGCAACGGCGGCATCCTGCATTACGTGCTGCGGGAGATGGCCCGCGCAGCCTAGTTGACCCGGCCTCGTCTCCTTCAGGCGGGGCCGGACGCCAACCTGGCGCACCTGCCGGTCTGCCTGGACCTGCGGGCGCTCAGCGTGGCGGAGGGGGTGCGCGCGGCCCTGTCGGTCGCCGTCATCGTCGCGGCGAACGAGTGGGCCGACTTCCCGCCGCTGAGCGAGGCGGCACTGGCGGCGTTGCTGACCTGCCTGTGCGACGCGGGCGGGCCGATCCGCCGCCGGGTGCCGGCCCTGCTGGCGTTCGCGGCCATCGGCGCCAGCCTGACCGCCGGACTCGGCCTGCTGCGGTCAGCCGGCCTCCCGGTGGTGGTGCCCTGCGCCTGCCTCGTGATCTTCTGCACGAGCTTTGCCCGCATCTGGGGCCAGAGCGCGTTGCAGGTCGGCAACCTGCTCACCGTCGTCACCGTGCTGGCGATGGACCGGACCATCAGCCTGGACCATGCCGGCGTGCTGGCGGCGTCGTTCGTCGGCGGCAGCCTGTGGGCGCTGCTGCTGACCATGGTGATCTGGCGCATCCATCCGTTCCGCCCCGCCCGGCGGGCCGTGGCCGAGGTGTTCCGGCGCATGGGCGTGCTGGCAGGCGACCTGTCCGGGCTGATCACCGCCGCCCCCAACCTGCCCACGCAGGTATCCGAGGCCTGGGCCGATCACGCCCGCGGGCACCGCCGCCACGTGCGCGACGGCATCGAGGCCGCGCGCACCCTGGTGCTCGACACCGTGCGGGCGCGCGGGCCGTCGAGCGCGCGCTCCAACCAGACCCTGATCCAGATGGAGGCGGCAGACCAGGTGTTCGGCGCCTTGATCGCCCTGTCGGACGTGCTGGAGTTCGCCGGGCCGGACAGCCGCGCCGCCGCCCGGCTGCTGCACACGCTGCGGCTGCTGCTGGCCGCCATCGCCGACGACACCGGCGCGGACCACCCCGCGGACGACGCCGGACGCCGCGCCATGGTCGAACGGCTGCTGAACATCATGACCGGCATCGGACGGAGCGACGCGGCGCTGGCCGGGGTCACGGATGCCTTGGCGGACCGGCTGCGCGTCGCGGCGCTGCTGACCACGCCGGCCGGCTTGGCTCTGGGCACCGGGCAGGGCGGCGGGGCCGGGTGGCGGGAGCGCTTCATGCGGCCGCTGCGGGCCAACCTCACGGGGTCGTCGGCCCCCTTCCGGCACGCAATCCGTGCGGCGGTGGCGGCCGGGCCGGCGCTGGTCATCACCCTGATGTCCGGCAACGCCTACGCGCATTGGCTCACCATCACCCTCGTGCTGACCATGCAGCCGTTCTTCGCCCTGACCTGGCAGCGCGCGGTCGAACGGATCATCGGCACCGTGCTGGGCGGCATGGTCGCGGCCGGATTGGCGTTGATGATCGACTCGCCGCTTGCGACCGCGGCGGCGCTGTTCCCGCTGGCGGTCATGGCGTTCGCCGTGCGCTACGTCAGCTTCGGGCTGTTCATGGCGTGCATGACGCCGCTTGTGGTCCTGCTGTCGGAGATCGGCCGCCCTGGGGAAAGCGAGCTGCTGATCGCCGGCATGCGGGCGCTTTACACCGTGCTGGGCGGGGTGTTGGCGGTGCTTGGCTGCGCGGTGCTGTGGCCGAGTTGGGAACCCGGACGCCTCAGCCGGGAACTGCGCGGGGCGCTGGAGGCCCACGCGGCCTATGCGGACACCGAGCTTGCGGTGCTGCTGGGCGAGCAGTTGGCCACCGCACTGGACGCCATGCGCCGCGCGTCCGGGGTCGCCAGCAACAACCTCGAAGCCTCGCTGGCCCGCGCGCTGCAGGAGCCGCGGCGCTCCTCCGCACGCACCGGGCTGGAGGCGGCGATGGTGGTCGACGCGGCGCTGCGCCGCCTGGCCGGACGGCTGTCGTCCTTCCAGCATGACCCGGCCTCGGTGCCCGGCGCAGCCGAGCTTGCGGCGTGGCGCGATTGGCTGCGGCTGGCATTCCAGGCGCTGGCTGACGGCGAGCCGTTGCCGCCGGGCCAACCCCAGCACGAACCCGGCAGCGCGATGGCGCGCATCGCTCGGCAGGTCGAGCTCATGGACGGGGCGCTGCGGCGGGAGGAAGGGCGCGCGCCAGCGCCGGCACGGTCAGCAGCGCAGAGCCTCACACTGCCGCCATGAGCAGGAAGGTGAGGCCGCCGGCGGCCCCGTAGATCAGGCCGGACAGCCAGACCAGCAGACCCGTCGGGGCGGAAAACCCCAGCGCGGACATCAGCGCCTGGGCCGTCCCCGCGCGCTGCGGCGGCAGGGTCCGCAAAACCAGCATGGTCGAAAGATGCTGGCAGGCGAAGGTCAAGGCGTGCAGGAGCTGCACCGCGGCGAGCACGGGGACCTCGGTCGCGAAGGCGGTCACGGTCCAGCGCAGCAAGGAGGCGCCCGCAGCCAGCGCGGTGAGCCGGGCCGGGCCGAGCCATTCCACCAAGGGGCGTCCCCAGATGAACAGCGCGACCTCCGCCACGATGCCCTCGGCGATCAGCAGCCCGATGATCCCATCCGGGATGCCGGCGGTGCGCCAATGCAGCGTGGCGAAGGCGTAGTAGGCGGCGTGCGCCCCCTGGATCAGCGCCGTCGCGGTGAGCGCCAGGCGGAAGCTTCGGAAGCGCCACGTCCCTTGCTGAAGGCGCACCGTGGGCGGCGTCGCCGCGACGCCGGGCAGAGCGAACGCCAACCCGGCGGCCAGGGCGTAGAAACCGGCAATGGCCCACGGCACCAAGCCGGCGCCCAGCACGCCGAGCAGCGCGCCGCCGGCGGCGGTCGAGGCCATGTAGGCAACGGAGCCAAACGCGCGGGTGCGCCCGTAGTCGAGCCGCCGGGCCGCCGCCAAGGCGAGGGTCAAAGCGTCGCTGAGCGGGGTCAGCGCGGAGGCCGACACGCCCTGCACCGCCGAGATGACGAGGATGACGAGAAAACCTTGGGCCACTGGCAACAAAGCGGCACCGCCAGCCGCGACGGCGGCCCCGGCGAACAGCACGGTCCGCCCGCCGATCCGGTCGGCCAGCCAGCCCCAGCCGGGCACCACCGCGACGCGGAGCAGGAAGCCCAGCCCGAGCACCTGTCCGATTTCCGCGCTGCTCAGCCCGCGTCCGGCGAACCAGACCGGCAGGTAGGCGGTGCTGACCGCCCCCGCCGCGAAGAACGCCGCCAGGAACAGGCCGACGCGCAGCCCGTCCCGCGGCACTGGTCAGGCAGCGACCGCGCAGGCCTTCGCCGCGTCGTGGATGCGCCGGGCCATGGAGGCGACGCCGTTGCCGCGGTTGGTGGACAGCGCCTCGAGCAGGCCGAAATCCTTGAGGAACACGGGATCGGTCGCCAGCACCTCGGCCGGCGGACGGCCGCTGTAAACGCGCAGCAGCAGGGCGACAAGGCCCGAGACGATGGCCGCGTCGGACGCGCCGGCCAGCATCATGCGGCCGTCCTGCACGCCCGCCTCCATCCAGACCTGGCTTTGGCAGCCCGGCACGCGATGGGCGTCGTCCTGCCATTCCGCAGGAAACGGCGGCAGCTTGCGGCCCAGCTCGATGATGTATTGATAGCGGTCCATCCAATCGTCGAACACCTCCAGCTCCTCGCCAATAGCGGCGATGGCGGCGGCGGCGGACGGGTCTTCGGGACGGAAGAAAGGATCTGGCATGGTGCTGAGATATGGCACGGCGCGGCGAAAGCTACACCACGCACGCGCCAAACCGAGCCTGTCCGCCTCACCCATGAACAGGACGGCCCCGCCTTCGCAGAAGGCAGGGCCGGACCGTCAGGTCTGGGTCAAGGAGTAGTGGTAGCCGCAGCCATGGCCCATGGTCGTCACGTCGAGCGTGCCGTTGGAGAACATGCCGCTCAGCGTCATGCCCCGGCGTCCCGCGCCCGTCACGCTGCCGTCCGGCCCAACCTTGCCGCGCAGGCCCTGCAGCGCGAACATGCCGTCGCGCACCTGGGAACGGGCGGTCGCCGGCAGCTTCCGGCAGCGCGCACGCGAGTCGTCGGTCGAGACGACCGTGCCCGAGTACATGCCGTTAGGGGGTGTCATGGCCATCGGCGCGGGGGGCGGCGCAGGTTCGGCGGCGGCCATGGGCGGAGGCGGCGGCGGACCCGCGCAGGCAGCGAGGCCGCCGGCAATAATCAAAAAGGCTGCTAGTTTCAAACGCATGTAATGGCTCCCTGCTGGAACCTTACAAAACAGCAACAAGCCCCTCTCTGTCAACGTTTTGTTTACAAAATGAACCGGCTCAGGTCGCCCTTGGCGGCCAGCGGCGCCACGCGCTCGTTCACGTAAGCGGCGTCCACCGTCACCAGCTCGCCGCCCCGGTCCGTCGCGGTGAAGCTGACCTCCTCCAGCAGCTTCTCCAGCACCGTCGCCAAACGCCGCGCGCCGATGTTCTCCACCCGGTCGTTGATGTCCGCCGCCAGGTCCGCCAACGCGTCGACCGCATCGGGCGTGAAGTCGAGGGTGACGGCCTCCGTCTCCAGCAGGGCCGAGTACTGCTTGAGCAGGCTGTGCTCGGGTTCGGTAAGGATGCGGCGCAGGTCTGCCCGCGACAGCGGCGCGAGTTCGACCCGGATCGGCAGCCGGCCTTGCAGCTCCGGCAGCAGGTCGGACGGCTTGGCCAGATGGAACGCGCCGGAGGCGATGAACAGCACGTGGTCGGTCTTCACCGGGCCATGCTTCGTGTTGACGGTCGTGCCCTCGATCAGCGGCAGCAGGTCGCGCTGCACGCCTTCCCGCGACACGTCGCCGCCGCGGAAGCCGCCCTCGCTCGACCGGGCGCAGACCTTGTCGATCTCGTCCAGGAACACGATGCCGTTCTGCTCGGCGTGGTGCACGGCATCCTTGGTAAGCTGCTCGTTGTCCAGCAGGCGGTCGCTTTCCTCCCGCGCCAGCGCCACGCGGGCGGCGGAGACGGTCATGCGCTTGCGCTGCGGCGGGCGGGCGAACATGCCCTTCATCATCTCGCCGATGTTGGCCATCTGGCCCGGCGGCATGCCGGGGATGTCCATCTGGCCGATCGCCGGCCCGGCGTCGGCCACCGCGACCTCGATTTCCTTGTCTTCCAGCTCGCCCCCGCGCAGCATCTTGCGGAACTTGCCGCGGGTGTCGGCGCTGGCCCCCTCCCCCACGAGCGCCGTGACCAGCCGGTCCTCCGCCGCCAGCTCCGCCTTGGCCTGCACGTCCTTGCGGCCGGTGTCGCGCAGCATGGCGATGCTGGCCTCCACCAGGTCGCGCACGATGCTGTCCACGTCGCGGCCGACATAGCCGACCTCGGTGAACTTCGTCGCCTCCACCTTGATGAACGGCGCCTGCGCGAGCTTGGCCAGGCGGCGGGCGATCTCCGTCTTGCCGCAGCCGGTCGGCCCGATCATCAGGATGTTCTTCGGCACCACCTCCTCCCGGATGCCCTCCGGAAGCTGCTGGCGGCGCCAGCGGTTGCGGAGCGCGATGGCGACCGCGCGCTTGGCGTCCTGCTGCCCCACGATGAAGCGGTCAAGCTCGCCCACGATCTCCCGCGGGGAATAGGTGGGAACGTCCATCACAGGGTCTCCACGATCAGCGAGTGGTTGGTGTAGACGCAGATGTCGGCGGCGATCCGCATGGCTCGGCGCGCGACCTCCTCCGCCTCCAGCCCGTCCACCGACAGCAGCGCCCGCGCCGCCGCCAGCGCGTAGTTGCCGCCGGAGCCGATGGCGATCACCCCGTCCTCCGGCTCCAGCACGTCGCCGTTGCCGGTGAGGGTGTAGCTGTGCACGTCGTCGGCGACCGCCATCATCGCCTCCAGCCGGCGCAGGTAGCGGTCGGTGCGCCAGTCCTTCGCCAGCTCGACGCAGGCGCGCTCAAGCTGCGCCGGGAAGCGTTCGAGCTTGGCCTCCAGCCGTTCGAGCAAGGTGAAGGCGTCCGCCGTGGCGCCGGCGAACCCGGCGAGCACGCTGCCGCCGGCGCCGATGCGGCGGACCTTGCGCGCGTTGCCCTTGATGACGGTCTGGCCGAGCGTCACCTGGCCGTCCCCGGCCATGGCGACCCGTCCGCCGCGGCGTACGCAGAGGATGGTGGTGCCGTGCCAGCCGACGGGATCGTGGGAGGATGTGTCTTGCATGATGCCGCCCAAATGGGGTCCGCGCCCGGGCTGCACAAGATATAGGCAACTTGGGCCAGAACACCCCGGCCCGGTTTGCCCGGGGTGCGGTTTGCGCTATGGGGCGCGCATGGCCCGCACCGCTGAGATCACCCGCACGACCTCCGAAACCGACATCACCGTCCGGCTGGACCTGGACGGCAGCGGCCAGGCAGAGATCGCGACCGGCGTCGGCTTCCTGGACCACATGCTGACCGCCTTCGCCCGGCACGCGCTGATCGACATGTCGGTGCGGGCGACGGGCGACCTGCACATCGATTTCCACCACACGACGGAAGACATCGGCATCGTGCTGGGGCAGGCGCTGGCCCAAGCCATCGGCGACAAGCGCGGGGTACGGCGCTACGGCCATGCCGTCGTGCCGATGGACGAGGCGCTGGTCGCGGCAGTGCTGGACCTGTCGGGTCGCCCGTTCCTTGCCTGGTCCGTCGCGTTCGGGCGCAACAAGATCGGCGAGATGGATACCGAGCTGTTCGAGGAGTTCTTCCGCGCGCTGGCGATGAACGCCCTCCTGACGCTGCACGTCACGGAGCAGGCCGGGCGCAACGCGCACCATGTGGCGGAGGCGTGCTTCAAGGCCGTGGCCCGCGCCCTGCGCATGGCGGCCGAGGCCGATCCGCGCGCATCGGGCGTCATCCCCTCCACCAAAGGCGCCCTATGAAGAGCTACACCGCGCACCTCAAGCCGGATTGCCCCCCGGTCGTGCTGCTGGAAGGCTGGAGCTGGGGCGCCGCGGTGTTCGGGCCGTTCTGGCTGCTGGCGCACCGGGCCTGGACTCCGGCGGTGCTGTTCGCAGCAGCGGCGCTCCTGGTCATGGTCTTGGCGCCGCCGGGCTTGGGTGGGCTGATCGGCCTGGGGTTCGGCGTGCTTGCGGGGCTGCTCGGGCGGGACGCGGTGCGCTGGTCGCTGGAGCGGCGCGGCTACCTGCTGAGCCACGTGCTGGCGGCCCGCGATGCGGAGAGCGCGCTGGCCCGGCTGCTGCACGCCCGCGCCGACCTCCACGCCTCCCTGATCGGACCGCTCCCATGATGCGCGTCGCCGTCGTGGACTGCGGCAGCGGCAACCTCGCCTCCGCGAGCCGCGCCCTGGCGGCGGCGGCGGAGCGGGCCGGGCTGGACATGCAGGTCGAAGTCACCGGCGATCCCGGACGGGTCGCGGCGGCGGACCGCGTGGTGCTGCCGGGCCAGGGCGCGTTCGCCGACTGCGCCGCGGGGCTTGCGGCGGTGCCGGGGCTGCGCGAGGCGGTGGAGCGCAGCGCGGAGGCCGGGCGCCCGTTCCTCGGCATCTGCGTCGGCATGCAGTTGATGGCGGAGCGTGGGCTGGAGCACGCGGTGACGAAGGGCTTCGGCTGGATCGGCGGGGAGATCGCGCCGATGGACCCGCCGGCGCTGCGGCTGCCGCAGATGGGGTGGAACGCGCTGGACTTCGTGCCGGGCGCGCACCCGCTGCTGGACGGGCTGCGGCCCGGGGACCATGCCTACTTCGTGCACAGCTACGCGCTGCGCGGCGGCGCCCCGGGCGACCTGCTGGCGACCACGGATTACGGCGGCCCGGTGCCTGCCATGGTGGCCCGCGGCAACCGCGCCGGCACGCAGTTCCATGTCGAGAAGAGCCAAACGGTCGGCCTGCGCATCCTGGCCAACTTCTTGCGTTGGGAACCAGGACCTGAGGCGATGGGTAGGGAGCCTGGACGGAATGGGATACCTTGACGGAATGGCCCGCCTGAACGAAGCGGGCGGCACCGCGGCTCCCGAGCTGCTGGTGGAGCGGGCCACCGAGCTGGCCGACGACGACCTGCTTGCGCTGTGCGAGGCCGCCGACGCCGCGATCCTGGAGGGCGGCGGCTTCGGCTGGGTGAAGTCGCCGGGGCGCCTGGCATTGCAGAGCTACTTCCGCGGCGTGCTGCTGGTGCCGGAGCGCGAGCTGTTCATCGGGCGGCTGGACGGCGTCATCGTCGGCAGCGCCCAGTTGGTCCGCCCGCCCCGCAACAACGAGGCGCAGGCCTTCGCGGCGACGCTGATGCACTCCTTCATCGCCCCGTACGCCCGCGGCCACGGCCTCGCCCGCCTGATGACCCGGCGCATCGAGGACGGCGCGCGGGCGCTCGGCTACCAGGTGCTGAACCTCGACGTGCGGGAAACGCAGGAAGCGGCGATCCACCTGTACGAGACGCTCGGCTACCATCGCTGGGGCGAGCACCCGTGCTACGCCCGGGTCGGCGGGCGCACCATACGCGGCATCTACTACATGAAGCTGCTGCAGCGGGACGCGAAGGCGTGAGCCTGACGCTTTATCCCGCCATCGACCTTAAGGACGGCGCCTGCGTCCGGCTGCGGCGCGGCGCCATGGACGACGCCACGGTGTATTCGAGCGACCCCGGCGCGCAGGCGCAGGCCTGGCAGGACGGCGGCTGCGAATGGCTGCACGTCGTGGACCTGAACGGCGCATTCGCCGGGCATTCCGTCAACACCGCGGCGGTGTCCGCCATCCTCGCCGTCGCCCGGGTGCCGGTGCAACTCGGCGGCGGCATCCGCGACATGGCCGGAGTCGAGCGCTGGGTGCAAGCGGGGGTGCGCCGGGTCATCCTCGGCAGCGCCGCGGTGAAGACGCCGGAGCTGGTGCATGAGGCCTGCCGCGCCTTCCCCGGGCAGGTCGCGGTCGGCATCGACGCCCGGGACGGCCTGGTGGCGACGGAGGGATGGGCCGAGACGTCGGCGATGTCCGCCCTCAACCTGGCGCTGCGATTCGAGGACGCGGGGGCGGCTGCCGTGATCTACACGGACATCGGGCGGGACGGGATGCTGGCGGGGCTGAACCTGGAACAGACGTTCGGCTTGGCCGCCCGCCTGCGCACCTCGGTGATCGCCAGCGGCGGAGTCGGGTCGCTCGATGATCTGCAGGCGTTGCGGTCCCAGGCTCCTGCCGGCATCGACGGAGTCATTGTCGGACGGGCGCTTTACGATGGCCGGGTCGAGCTGGGAGCGGCCTTGGCATTGCTTGCGGGGTAGCCGCAATCTTCTTGCACGAGAACGATTGACTGTCGATTTTAATAGGTGAACTCTGGACGTCTCGACTTATGTCCACGGCAGATCACAGGTTTCAAAGGCGCATGCTCAAGCTCCGTATCATACCTTGTCTGGACGTGAAGGATGGGCGGGTCGTGAAGGGCGTCAACTTCGTGGCGCTGCGCGACGCGGGCGACCCGGTGGAGCAGGCCGCCGTCTATGACGCCGCGGGCGCGGACGAACTGACGTTCCTCGACATCACGGCAAGCCACGAGAACCGCGACACCATCCTCGACGTGGTGTCGCGCACGGCCGCCAAGATTTTCCTGCCGCTCACCGTGGGTGGCGGCGTGCGGTCGCCGGAGGACATGCGGCGGCTGCTCTTGGCTGGGGCAGACAAGTGCAGCATGAACTCGGCGGCGGTCGCCCGGCCGGAGCTGGTGCGCGACGCGGCGATCCGGTTCGGCAGCCAATGCGTCGTGGTCGCCGTCGATGCCCGGTCCAGCGGCCCCGGACGCTGGGAGGTATTCACCCATGGCGGACGGACGGCCACCGGCCGCGATGCCGTCGAATGGTGCCGGCAGGTCGCGGCGCTGGGTGCCGGGGAAATCCTGCTGACCAGCATGGACCGCGACGGCACCGGGCGCGGCTTCGACCTCGACCTGCTGCGCGCGGTGTGCGGCGCGGTGCGCGTGCCGGTGGTCGCGTCGGGCGGAGTCGGCAGCCTGCAGCATTTCGTGGACGGCGCGAAGGCCGGCGCCACGGGGCTGCTCGCGGCCTCGGTGTTCCATTTCGGCACCTTCACCGTCCCGCAGGTCAAGGCCGCGCTGGACGCCGCCGGCCTGCCCGTGCGCCCGCCCGTGGCCATGGCGGCCTGAGCATGGCGAAGACCGTCAAGAAGGCTGCGGCGGGAAAGCCGGCCACGGGAAAGAAGATTGCAATCAAGAAGGCCGTGACGAAGGTCAAGAGCCAGATCGCGCGCCCAAATATCCCGGCCGTCCCCTCGGGCGAGGTGCTTGACCGGCTTTGGACCGTGGTCATGGACCGGCGGTCGGCTGACCCGGCGCACAGCCACTCCGCCCGCCTGCTCAGCCGCGGCACGACGAAGGTCGCGCAGAAGTTCGGCGAGGAAGCCGTCGAGTGCCTGATCGAGGCCGTGGCCGGCAACAACCCGGCGCTGATCTCCGAGAGTGCCGACGTGCTGTACCACCTGATGGTCATGTGGGTCGCGGCAGGGATCGAGCCCGCGGACGTCTGGTCCGAACTGGCGCGCCGCGAGGGCATCAGCGGCGTGATCGAGAAGGCGTCGCGGCTGCGCTCCCCGGTGCTGGCGGGGACCACCAAGATCCCCTGACGTGGCGGCCGGGTGTCAGGATTAGGCGTCGGGCGACACGACCATGCAGTTGGTGCGGATGCGGACCAGCCGCTCGCAGGCATGCGCGGCGGCGTCGCGGGTCAGGCCGACCAGGCGGGCGCGGTACAGGGTGCCCCGGGGCTGGCGGACGCTCGACACCGCCGGGCGGGCGCCGCCAAGCACGTCGCGGGCCGTGTCGCGCGCCGCCGTGGTTGCTGCGGACGCCATATGGGCGGTCTCGAACGCGCCGACCTGCACGGCCCAGTTGCCGGCCGTAGGGCCTCCGTGACGGATGACGACCGGGGCCGCGTTGGCCGGCGACACCAGGCTGAACGCCGATGGACGCTGAGGAACCGGCGCGGCGGCGGCGAACTGCCGCGGCGACTCGGCAGCCCGGCTACGCCCGGCCAACGCCGTGCGGGCCTGCCGCGGGACGAAGGCCGGCTCCGGACGCTGCGCGACCTGCGGGGGCCGCGACGGGACCGGGGCCTCCGGCGGCTCGGCGGATGAAGGGTCGGAGAACACAGCCGACTCGGGCGGCTGCGGCGCCAGGACGATGTAGCCGCCCGGCGATGCGGCCGGCGGCGTCTCCGAGGCTTGAGCCACCTGCACCGGCGGGCTGGGCGGCGAGAGCACGATGGGGCTGGGCGGCGACAACACGATGGGCTGCGCCGGGGCGGACGGCGCAGGGGACGGCGCATTCAACACGGCAGCCACCGCGGGCGAGTAGCTTGCCGTCTCGATGCCTGGCGCCGCGCCGCCATAGCGCGGGCCGTCCGGGATCTGCACCGGCAAGGCGTTCATCGCGTACTGCTCGCCCGGCGAGCGCGTGTTCGGAAACGTGCCGGCGATCCTGGGTCCGATGCTCGCCACGTAGCGCCGGGTCTCCAGCGGCAGCGTGCGGCTGCGGGTCAGGTAGTCGTCCAGCCGGCCCGGCCCGGCGTTGTACGCCGCCAGGAAACCCGGCGAGCCATAGATGTCGTACATCTCGCGGATGTAGGCCGTGCCCGCCGTGATGTTGTTGTGCGGGTCGAAGGGATCGCTGCCCAGCTCGGGGTAGCGCCCCCTGAGTTCGTCATAGGTGGCGGGCATGACCTGCATCAGGCCCATGGCGCCCACGCCGGAGGTGATCAGGTCGCCGCCGCGGCCGAACAGGTTGCCGCCGGATTCCTGGCGCATCACCTCGCGGACCCACCGCTCCGGCACGTCGAACTTGGCGGCGGCCTCGGTGATGTAGGGTCCCCAGGGATCGTGGGCCGGGCCGGGCGGGGTGTAGCTGCGGCGGGCGTGCGACAGGTACTGCGTCGACTCCTGCTGCGCGCTGATCGTCTGCGTTTGGCTGGCGCAAGCCGACAGCAGGGCCAGGGCCGCAACAGTGCTTAAAAGACGGGCCGTGGATGGAATGCGCGGCGAAATGGCAGAAAAACGGCAATGCGGCATGGACGCGGCCTCCGTCGTGGCGCGGCCGTCAAACGGCCGGAGGGCACAACGGCTTTGCAGGCCGTCGTTCAGGTCAGCAGGGAGCAACCTTGTTCAACCCGTTAGCCTAGGCTGAATTGCCTGGCAACAGTTTGTTACGGGTTAGCGATATTTCTTGAAAAAACCTGTGGCGGCGTCGACACGCGGCGGCACGCGGCCATTCGACGGGCCACGGTGCGCCGGTTGCAGTGCCGTGCCGGATCGGCTATCGCGCGCCGGTGAGCGCAACCCTGGACCCTCGCGGCACGGCCGACCTCGTGCTGCATTCAGACCATTCGGCCCGGGCACGGCAGCGGTTGGCCGTGCAGGACGCGCGGGATGGCCTGGGGCTGTGGCGGCTCGGGATGACGCTGGGCTGGTTCGACATCCGGCTGCGCTACCGCGGCTCGGTGCTCGGCCCGTTCTGGCTGACGCTGTCCACGGGGGTGATGATCGGCGCGCTCGGCCTCTTGTACTCGCAACTGTTCAAGATGGAGCTGCACGACTACCTGCCGTTCCTGGCGCTGTCGCTCGTGCTGTGGAACGTGCTGGGCGCCGTGGTCGCCGACGCCTGCGGCAGCTTCCAGCAGGCGGAGGGCATGATCCGCTCGCAGCGCATGCCGTTCACGCTGTATGCCATCCGAGTCATCACCCGGAACCTGCTGGTGCTGGCGCACAACATCCCGGTGATCCTGGTGGTGTATGCCGTATTCGACGTGTGGCCGGGCTTGGCCGCGTGGGCGGCGGCGCCGGGCATCCTGCTGTGGGTGGTCGATGGCATGGCCGCATGCCTGCTGCTGGGTGCGGTGTGCGCCCGGTTCCGCGACATCCCGCCCATCGTCGGCAGCGTCATGCAGATCGCGTTCTTCGTCAGCCCGGTCATCTGGAAGCCTGAGCTGCTGAAAGGGAGACAGGCGGCGCTGCTGCCGTTCAACCCGTTTTACACCCTGCTTGATGTCGTGCGGGCGCCGTTGCTGGGCGGGACCGCGGACTGGCAGGTCTGGCTGTCCGCCGTGGGCTACAGCGCCCTGCTCTGCGGCGGGGCCTGGCTGCTGTTCACCCGCGTGCGCGGGCGCCTGGCGTTCTGGGTCTGACGATGGCGGTCATCGACGTGGACGGCGTGGATGTCAGCTTTCCGATCTACCATGGCAACAGCCGCAGCCTGAAGCGGACGGTGTTCGCCGCGGCCAGCCGGCGCCTGCAGGAGGACGGGCGGAACCGCATCGTGGTGCAGGCGCTGCGCGGTGTGTCGCTGCACCTCCGCAGCGGGGACCGGCTCGGCCTGATCGGCGGCAACGGGGCGGGAAAGACCACGCTGCTGCGCACGCTGGCTGGCATCTACGAGCCCGTGGTCGGCTCCGTGCACGTGCGCGGCACCATCGGCGCCCTGCTCGACCCCAATCTCGGCATGAACCCCGAGCTGACCGGGCGGGAGAACATCGCGCTGCGCGGGCTGTACAGCGGCTTGCCCCGCGCGGCGATCCGGCGTCTGGAGGACGACGTGCAGGCGTTCGCCGAACTGGCGGAGTTCCTCGACCTGCCGGTGCGCTTCTACAGTTCCGGCATGGTAATCCGGCTGGGCTTCGCGCTCGCCACCGCCATCCGCCCGCAGGTGCTGCTGATGGACGAATGGTTCCTGGCCGGCGACGCGGCGTTCATGGAACGGGCGCGGGGCCGGCTGGAGGACATGGTGCGCGGCGCCGAGATCCTGGTGCTGTCGTCGCACTCCGTCCCGGTGATCCTCGATTGGAGCACCCGGGTGATCTGGCTGGACCAGGGCCGGGTGATGGCCGACGGGGACCCGCGGGAGGTGATGGACCGATACCACCGCGCGCTGTTGCCGGAGCCGAACCCCGAGATCGGCCTGGTCGATCAGTCCACGAGCGCCTGATAGGTCAGGACTCGCAGCTCCCGGCGGATCGGGTAGGTGGAGCTGGGCGTGAGCTGGGTCATCATGATGACGGCCATGTCCTCGGCCGGGTCGATCCAGAAGGCGGTGCTGGCCGCCCCGCCCCAGGCGTACTCGCCCGGCGATCCCAGGATCTGCGCGCGCGCCGGGTCGAGCATGATGGAGAAGCCCAGGCCGAAGCCGATGCCTTCGTAGTTGCTTTCGCTGAAGCGCGCCTGGCCCATGCTGGCCATGTCGCCGCCCAGGTGGTTCGCCGTCATCAGATCGACCGTCTTGCGGCCCAGCAGGCGCTCGCCGTCCAGCGTGCCGCGGTTCAGCATCATGCGGCAGAAGCGCATGTAGTCGCGCCCGGTGCCCAGCAGGCCGCCGCCGCCGGACGCGATGGCGCGGGCGGTCGCGAACCGGCTGGTCGCCGGCTCGTCGAGCAGCGTGGCCCGGCCGTCCTCCCCCCGGCAGTAGTTCGCGGCAAACCGCCCGAGCTTGTCCGGCGTCACCTGGAACGCCGTGTCCGCCATGCCGAGCGGCGCGATGATCCGGTCGTGCAGGAACTGCCCGAACTCCTGCCCCGACAGCACGGCCACCAAGTGGCCCAGCACGTCGGTGGCGATGCTGTAGTTCCATGCCGAGCCGGGCTGCGCCAGCAACGGCAGCGACGCCGCAAGCTCCACGACCTCCGCCAGGGTGCCGTCGGAAGTCTGGAAATCGACGCCTTGGTCCCGGTACATCGCATCGACCGGCGTCGCGTCCATGAAGCCGTAGGTCAGCCCGGAGGTGTGGGCCAGCAGGTCCCGGTAGGTGATGGGGCGCTCGGCCGGCACAGGCTCCCTGCCCTTTCCGGCATAGACGCGCATCTCCTTGAAGCACGGCAACACGCCGCCAACCGGGTCGTCCAGTTGGAACAGCCCGTCCTCGTAAAGCATCATGAGCGCCACGCTCGTGAGCGGCTTGGTCATGGAATAGATGCGCAGGATGCTGTCCGACCCCATGCGCAGCCCGCGCGCCGCGTCGGCGAACCCGGCGTAGCGCTCGTAGGCCAACTGCCCGCGCCGGCTCACCAGCACGGACAGCCCGGCCAGCCTGCCGTCCTCCACCAGACGGTCCATCCACCCGTCGATCTTGCGCAGGCGCTGGGACGAGAAGCCGACGTGTTCCGGCGTGGCAGCGGTCGTGGCGATCATGGAAGGCCTCCTTGCGGCCGAAACCATGGATCAACCAAGCTTGCGGCGCAATGCACCCGCCACGGACGAACCGTGGCGGGCAGGCGCCGGGATTCAGGCAGACTTTTCGTCGTGGCCCTCGGCGGCGCCGCTCAGCGCCTCGCCGAGCGCCTTGACCTTCTCGGCCTGCTTGCCCTCGGTCCGACCGGCAATCGTCACCGTTTCCTTGCCGAGCTTGGCGATCAGCTTCTTCACCGCCTCGCCGTCGATCTCGTGCTTCTGCAAATGCTTCTTGAGGCTTTCGAGGTCCTTCACGACCGTCTTCACGCCGCTGACCTCGACCTTCTCAAGCGTGGCCTCCCAGCTTTCGATGTTCTTCACGGCGGCGTTCACGGTCATGCTCTTGGCGCCGGCCTTCAGCGCCTTGATGGTGGCATCGTATGTCGGCATGGTGCTCTCCTTGGACCACGCCGGGAAGCGGCGGGTGTTCAGGAACGCCAGCATGCCGACGCCGTTCAATGACGAAGCCGCGACGGTTGTAGGCGCACGACGGCGGGAGGTCCGGCTCCGAACCTTCCCAATGCCATCGTCAGCCGTGGCGGGTGGTCGCCGTCTCGCGTACCGTGGTCGTCGTGCCAGGGGCGGCGATGGTGCCGGTCGGGCGCTCGGCGCTGGCCTCCATCGACTCGTCGGTGTCGTCGGCCATGTTCTTCTTGAACGACTTGATGCCCTTGGCGAAGTCGCCCATCAGGTTGCTGACCTTGCCGCTCCCGAACAGCAGCAAGACGACCAGCAGGACGACCATCCAGTGCCAAATGCTGAAGCTACCCATGGTTCCTCCGTGCGAGCGAAGCCCGGCCAGGGCGCGCTCAGATCTCGACCGGCGGACAAAGGCCCGCCCTAGCGCATGACATGGCGCGGCCCGGCGATGCTTGCAAGCAGTTTGGCAATGGTCAGGAGCCGGAGTCTCCGGCCGGGACCGGACCGATGAAACCGTAGGTCGGGTAAGCCGTGCGGCCCAGCCCGAGCGACGGCGCCCACCAGACCCGCACCACGCTCCAATCATTGCCAGGCGAGACATCGACCACCGGCTCGCCGCGGGACACGCGGCGGGGCACCCAGTTGGCCTGCGTCACCACGATTTCCCGGTCCGACACCACGCGCTCCACGACGGAAACATGGCCGGAGCCGAGCCGGTCGCTGCGGCGGAACACCAGGACGCTGCCCGGCCGCGGCACGCTGCCCCGGTCGTAGCGTCCCGCCGCCTGCTCCCACCAGGAATACGCCTCGCCGTGGAGCTGGACACCTGATACCTGCCGCGCGTAGGGCACGCATTCCAACGACGCATACCCGCCGGAGGAAACTTGCCTGCGCGGGCCGGAGCCGCAGGCGGACAGCAGGACGGCCAGCGCGACCAGCGGCGCCGCGCCCTTCCTGCTCATCCGGCGGCCCAGACCACGCCCGCCGCCGCCGTGCCGCCGAGGATCGCGAGCGCCAGGTTGCGCGTCGCGAGCATGACCGCCGCCGTCGCGAGCGCGCCCGCCCATTGCTGCACGCCGCCCACGGCCAGCGCCGGCGCCACGTAGCTGACGAACAGCGTGCCGGGAATGTAGCCCAGCATGGCCCGCACGGGCGGCGGCGGTCTGAAGGCGCGGAACAGCAGGTAGCCGCCGGCCCGGGTCACGAACGTGGCAAGTGCCATGGCGGCGATGGCGGCAAGCACCCAGGGGTCGAGCGTCATGCGGGGACGCCGCGCCGACGGTCGCGCCACACGCCGGCGGCGCTGCCGGACAGCGCCCCGAGCAGGATATACCAGCTCGTTCCCGGCAGCAGCCGGGCGAACAGCAGGGACACCGCCGCCGCCACGACCCACGGCAGGAGCGTCGCGCCCGCCCCGCCACATCATCACCAGGATCGCGACAAACACCGCGAGCGCCGCGAAGAACAGCGGGTGCCCGGCCGGCGGGCGCATGGCCGCGCCCAAGAGATGCCCGGCCGCGGTGGACGCCACCCAGAACACCCACATCAGCGCGCCCGACCCGAACAGGAACCCGGCGTCCCCCCGTCCGGCCTGCATCTGCGTCACCGACATGGCCCAGTTCTGGTCCGCCATCACGAACAGGCTGGCCCACAGCCGCCAGCCGCGCAGCCGGTCGAGCCACGGCCCCAGCACCGGACCCATCAACGCGAGGCGCAGGTTCACTACGAAGGACGCGAGAGCGGCGGCCAGCACCGGCGTCGGGCTGGACCAATGGCTGAGCGCCAGCAACTGCGCCGATCCCGCGTAAACCAGGCCGCTCATCAGCGTCGCCTCGGCCAGGGACAAGCCCTGCGCCTGCGCCGAAACGCCGCACACCAGGCCGAACGGCACCACGGCGACCTGCACCGGCAGGCTGCGGCGCGCGCCCTCCAAGACGGCGGCGCGGGAGAAGCGCGGGCGGGTCCGGGACATCAGCCCTGCTTCAGCCGGATCACCAGCGCCTTCGCGTCCTCGGGGTCCATGCGCAGCGCCTGCTGCGCCACGGGCTGCGGGAAGCCGGCGCGGGCCAGGGCGCCCATCTCCTTGCGCCGCGTGTCGGCGTCGGCGTCCAGCAGCCGGAACGGACCCAGCCGGCGGCGGCGTGCGTAGGCAAGCGCTGCCGCCAGCTCGTCCTCGGGGTCCGGCAAGGCGGCCTGGGCCAGGTCCGGCGACACGCCCTTGGCGGCCAGGTACGCGCTGACGGCCCGGCGGGAGCGTCCGGCGCGGGTCAGGCTGCGGGCGCGGGCGCCGGCAAAGGCCGTGTCGTCCACGGCACCCGACTGCACCAGGGCATGCGCCACCTCCCGCGCCGCCTGCCGGCTTGCCGCCGCGACCGCTGCGATGGCTTCGGGATCGGGCGTGCCCTCCGCTCCCGCGACGCGCGCCCAGCGGTCGATGCGGCGGTCCAGCACGCGGACCAGCCCCGCCTCCGTGACCGCGAAGCGCGCCAGATGGGCCAGCGCGGCGTCGTGCAGGCGGGACCGGCCGGGCGCCAGGCTGGCGGGGCCGGGCACGCGGCGAGTGCGTCCGGGTTTCGCAGTCTTGGGAGGAGAGTCCGCCATTCCGGCACGATGCCACGGGACAAGCGGCGCCGGAACCCAGGCCGGCCACCAAGGATGCGCTGAACGCAATGCCAAACTTCGCTTATTAATGGATAGTCCGCCGAATAGGGTTTGACTTCCCGCAAAGCCACCCCCCATCCTCCCTGCTTCCCCGGGACCGCCCGCGACGGGTCGCAAGGCGCTGACATGGCCCGGGGACGATGCACCGAGGTGCCGAGTTCCCATGATTTCCGCCCTGATGCCGACGTACAACCGTGCCGACCTCGCTTTCGAGCGGGGCGAAGGCGCCTGGCTGTATACGGTGGACGGCCGACGATTCCTGGATTTCGGCGCCGGCATCGCGACGTCCTCCCTCGGCCACGGCCACCCGCATCTGGTGGCGGCCATCGCCGAGCAGGCCGGGCGGGTGATGCACACCAGCAACCTGTACCGCGTGCCGCAGGCCGAACGGCTGGCCGCGCGCTACGTGGAGGCGACCTTCGCCGACAGCGCGTTCTTCTGCAACTCGGGCGCCGAGGCAAACGAGGGCTTGGTCAAGATGATGCGCAAGGCGATGTCCGAGACCGGACGGGGCGAGCGCTACCGGGTCATCTGCTTCGACGGCGCGTTCCACGGCCGGACGCTGGCGATGCTGGCCGCCACGGGCAACAAGAAGTACCTGGCCGGCTTCGGGCCGGAGGTGGACGGCTTCGACCACGTGCCGTTCAACAACCTGAACGCGCTGCGCGACGCCATCGGGCCGGAAACCGCCGGCATCCTGGTGGAGCCGGTGCAGGGCGAGGGCGGCATCCGCCCGGCGTCGCTCGATTTCCTGCGCGGCCTGCGCGCCGCCTGCGACGAGTTCGGGCTGATCCTCGGCATGGACGAGGTGCAGTGCGGCATGGGACGCACCGGCAAGCTGTTCGCGCATGAGTGGGCGGGCATCGCGCCGGACGTGATGAGCATCGCCAAGGGCATCGCCGGCGGCTTCCCGATGGGTGCGGTCCTGGCGAAGGAGGCGGTCGCCAAGCACCTGGTGCCCGGCACCCACGGCACGACGTTCGGCGGCAACCCGCTGGCCTGCGCCGCCGCCAACGCGGTGCTCGACGTGGTCCTGGCGCCGGGCTTCCTGGCGGAGGTGGACCGCAAGGCCCGTGGGCTATGGTCCGCGCTGGAGGCCGTGGTGGCGGAGCATCCGACCGTGCTGGCGGAGGTGCGCGGCGCCGGGCTGATTCTGGGGCTGAAGGGCGTGGTGCCCAACACGGAGCTGCAGAACGCCTTCACCGCGGAGGGCTTGCTGACCGTCGCGGCGGGGGACAACGTGGTGCGCCTGGTGCCGCCGCTGGTGCTGACCGACGCGGATTGCGAGGCGGCGGTGGTGATGATACGCCGCGGCGCGCGCCGCTGCCTGCCCACTCCCGTCTCGGCGGCGGCAAAGTGAGCGGGGCGCTCCGGCGCTCCGCCGCCAACACGGACGACCGTCGCGCCGGGGAGGGCCAGGTCCCGCCCCGGCACTTCCTCGACCTGCGCGACTTCGAGCCGGCGACGCTGCGCCACATGCTCGACATCGCGTCGGGCTACAAGGAGGCCGGCCGGGTGTCGTCGCGCCCGTTCGCCGGCAAGACGCTGGCGATGATCTTCGAGAAGCCCAGCACCCGCACCCGCGTCAGCTTCGAGGTGGCGATGCGGCAGTTGGGCGGCGAGGCGATCTGCCTGTCCGCCAAGGAGCTGCAGATCGGGCGCGGCGAGACGGTGGCCGACACCGCCCGCGTGCTGTCCCGCTACGTGGACGCGATCATGCTGCGCACCGACGACGTGGCCAAGCTGCATGAGATGGCGGCCTATGCGACGGTGCCGGTGATCAACGGCCTCACCAACCGCAGCCACCCCTGCCAGCTCATGGCGGACGTGATGACGTTCGAGGAGCATCGCGGGCCGATTGCCGGGCAGGTCGTGGCCTGGAGCGGCGATGGCAACAACGTGCTCAGCAGTTGGATCGAGGCGGCGGTGCGCTTCGGCTTCACCCTGCGCCTGGCAACGCCCGAGATCCCGCGCCCGCCGCAGGACCTGATCGACTGGGCACGCGCGGCCGGGGCGCGCATCGAGGTGTTCGCCGACCCGGCCGACGCGGTCCGCGGCGCCCGCTGCGTGGTGACGGACGCCTGGGTCAGCATGGCGGACGACCCGAACGAGAGCCGGCACAACCTGCTGGCGCCCTTCTGCGTCACCCCGGCGCTGATGGGGCAGGCGGCGCCGGACGCAATCTTCATGCACTGCCTGCCGGCCCACCGCGGCGAGGAGGTGGCGGCGGAAGTGATCGACGGCCCGCAATCCGTGGTGTTCGATGGCGCCGAGAACCGGCTGCACGCGCAGAAGGGCGTGCTGGCCTGGGCGCTGGGAGCCGCGCGTTGACCGAGGAGATCGCGGCAACGCCGGGCTGGGCGGAGCAGCGCCTGGACGAGGCGTTCGCCGGCCTGCCGGACGGCGCCGGCCCGGCGCGGGACGCCTACGGCGCCTGCCTCGGCCGCCGAAAGACCCCGGGCGCCCCGTCCGACATGATGGGCGCCGAGTTCAACGGCTGCCGGACGGCGCTGCACCACGCGCTGACCGAACTCGGGCTGGACGGCGACGCGCTGGCGCAGCTTGACCGGCGGCTTGAGGCGCTCGAAGCGGAGATCGCCGAGGACAGCTAGCCCCAATACCGTTCATTTAGATGGTTAGCCACCCTATATCACTGGTCGGGTTTTCTGGGATTGGGATCGACAGCGATGGCGGGTGTTCCTGCCGGCCTCCCGGCCGGC
>JAABUX010001672.1_pt1 | contig 32892 bp, 23 predicted proteins | sample 5561851 | NCBI WGS metagenome assembly JAABUX01 (sample SAMN10711883, study PRJNA513361) | rock metagenome | isolation source: Antarctica rocks | place: Antarctica: Victoria Land, Richard Nunatak red sandstone | collected 2016-01-03
CACCCCTCCCACCCTCTTCCCTCGTCGGCGATCGATCCGCTCGGGCCCGCCCGGCGCCCCGCGCGCCGCGTCAGTTTGCCAACGAGATGCGATCGGTGCGCCGCCACGTCTCCCCATTCAAACCGATGCCGATCCCACCATCTCTTTGCTCGGAGGGTCCGTCCCGATGCTGTACACCCATCATTTCGGCTCCGTCGCGACCTCGTCCCGCGCCCGATTCTGGCTGAACTGGCACGGCTTCGACGTCGAGCACGCCGACCTGAGCGCGCAAGACGGCTCGCGGCTGGCGTTGAACCTCGACTTCTCGCGGGCCTCGGCCGCCCAGGCGCTCATCGACTCGATCGAGCGGTCCGACCCCGCGGGCTGGCCCGGCCTGCTCTCGGCGACCAAGGACCTCCACGCCCACGGCTCGCACGCCCGCCCCGAGGAGCCGGCCTCCGAGGCCGCGAGCCGACACGCGCCGATCCACTGGCAATCGCGCGAAGACGCGGCCGGCGACCCGGCGGCGATCAAGGTCAGCGAGTACATGCTCGGCCGCTGGGAATAATACGGGACACGGTGGAACGGTTCGCCATTTCAGATCCCGGATCTCGGATCGCAAAGCAAAGCCTCAAAACGGTCTGCAATCTGGAAATCTGCGACCTGAGATCCCGAACAAGATGACCCGGTTCCCCATAAGCCGGGGCGGGTCGAGGCGGGCGATCGCCGGCACGGATCGCCCGCCTCGACGCGGCGGGTCAGGACGATTTCCCCTTCGGAGGCTCCAGGAACGGGTCGCGGTCGCCGAGGCCGCCCTTGAGGGGGATCTTCGGCTCGGGCTTGGGAGGCCGGGGCGTGTCGTCCTCGTCGTCATCTTCCTCGGCGACGAGCGAGGGCGCGGCGAGTGGCCTGAGCGAGAGGGCGATCTTGCGGGCGTCGGGCTCGATCTTCAAGATCCGGACCTCGACCTCCTGCTCGGGCTTGACGATGTCGTTGACCCGGCGGACGCGGTTGGGCGACAGCTCGGAGACGTGGATCAGCCCCTCGATCCCCGGCTCCAATTCGACGAAGGCGCCGAAGTCCATGAGCCGGGTGACCTTCCCCTTCACGCTCATCCCGCGCGAGTATTTCTCCTCGACCCGGTCCCACGGGCTGGGCATGAGCTGCTTGAGGCCGAGGCCGACCTTCATCGTCGTCCGGTCAATCTTGAGGACCTTGACCTCGACCTCGTCGCCGACCCGGACCAGGCTGGATGCGTCGGAGACCCGGGCCCAGCTCATGTCGCCGATGTGGATCAGGCCGTCGACGCCGCCGATGTCGACGAACGCGCCGAAGTCCTTGACCGAGCGGACGACGCCCTTGTGGACCTGGCCCTCTTCGAGCGTCTTCCAGGTCTGCTCGCGCCTCTCGGCCCGCTCCTGCTCCAGGAGGTCGCGGCGCGAGACGACCAGGTTCTTCTCGCGCTGGTTGGCCTCGGTGACGACGACGCGGAACTTCTGGTTGACGTGGATCGCGGCGTCCTCGACCCGGTTGATGTCGATCTGGCCGATCGGCAGGAAGCCGCGGATGCCGTCGACCTCGACGTCGAGCCCGCCTTTGTTGGTCTTGGTGACCTTGGCCTCGACGATCAGGCCCTTGCGGAGGTTCTCCCAGCTGGCCTCGACCGCGGCCCCCTTGAGCGAGAGCAGCAAGATCCCCTCGGCGGTGTCGAAGCGGTCGACGCGGACCTCGATCATCTCGCCGGGCTTGGGCAGTTCGGCGGTGAACTGGTCGACCGGGACGACGCCCTCGCTCTTGGCGCCGAGGTCGACGAAGACGCTCTTGCCGCGGACGCTGATGACCTTGCCCATCTGCGGCCCTTGCCGCGACTCCTGGCCCCGGCCGCCCGGGGGGGCCATCCCGCCGGCCCGCTCGTCGCGCGGGGCCCGGCGCGGGTTGTTGACCTCGAAGGCGCCGGGGTCGAAGCCGGCCATGGCGGCCTCGAGCTCGGCGTCGAGGTCGGTGTCCCACTGCCGCTTGAAGTTCACCTCGGCCTGGGGCTGCGCGGCCTTCCCGCTCGCCGCCGCGTCGAGCGCGGCATCGATCGCGGCGTCCTGGTCCGACGGTCGGCGGTCTCTGTCTTCTGACATCGGTCCATTCCTTACGTGTTAACCGAGGAGCTCCAGGGTCGCCCAGAGGCTGGGGTCCTCGCCGACGGGGAACTCGCGCCCCACCCCGAAGAACTGGTCGCCCCGGTCGGGGTCGGTGACCTGGTAGGCGAAGCCGAGCCGTCGGTTCGTCTCGGGGTCGAAGCCGTGGAGGACGTCGGCGGGGAAGAACAATTCGAGCCGCCAGCCGGAGAGGGTCCGCTCGGCCCGGGCGGCGACCGCGCCCGCCTTGGCCGTCGGCGCGTCGGCGATCGCCCGGGCGATCGGCTTCTGCGCGACCTCCGCGACCAGCGCCCGCCCCGCCCCGGCCGCGAGCGAGGCGGCGAAGCGGTGGCAGAACCGCGTCGCCCGGTGCACGTTCCGCGTATCCCGCGTGTCGAGCCAGACCTGGACGCCGTCGACGCCGGTCGCCCGACCCGGCTCGGGCGAGATCGGCCCGGCCTTGTCGACGACCTCGAACGCCATCGCCAGGCCGGACGAGTTCCAACCGGCCCGCGCCCGGGCCCACGACGGCCGCCCTTCGAGGGCGCCGAGGTCGGGCAAGGCGCAGGATTCCGCCAGGTCCAGGAGCCGCCCCTTGGCGCGGGGGACGTCCTCGACCCGTCGGCAAGGGGCCGCGACCCGGAACCAGAACGCCTGGGGCAGGAGGGGCGTGCTCATCGTCGAATGGCCCCGGCACGGGGTCCGACCCCGGACCCCCTTGGTGGTTGAGATGTCGCCCGGCTCGAGCCTCGCGAGCCGTCCGCAAGGGGGAAAATGTACCACAAGCCGGCCCGACCCCGCTAGGATGGTCGGCGCGTGTCCCGCGCGGCCGGGGCCGGCCGCCGCCCGCACGGTTGTCGATCCGACGGCGGGCCCATAAAATCGGTTGATCGCCCCGTCACGCGGCCGAGAACCCGACCCGCCCTCGACGCGATTCCCGTCCCGTCGGCCAGCTTGCGTGCGCCGCTCCCGGAGATTGCCAAGGCATGGTTGAGCGTCGTTATATCTTCCCCGGCGTGATCGAGATGAACGTCCAGGCGCGTCGGCGGCTCGGGGTCAATATCTACCTCATCGACGGCGGGACCGAATACGCCCTGATCGACGTGGGGTTCCTCGACGAGCTGTCCGAAGTGATGGAGCTGATCCGCCAGATGAACTTCAGCCTCTCGGCCTGCAAGATGATCCTGGCCACCCACGCCGACGCCGACCACACCCAGGGGCTGGCCCGCGCCCGCGAAGTGCTCAAGTGCCCGGTCTACGCCCACCCCCGGAGCGTCGCCCCGCTCGAGGAGGGAGACGAGATCCTCACCTATGCCCGGATCGACGCCCAGAACATCGCGATCGAGATGCCCCGCTGCAAGGTCGACAAGGCGATCGACGAGGGGGACGTCCTCGCCATCGGCGACCGCAAGCTGGAGGTCTGGAGCACCCCGGGGCACACCGCGGGCCAGCTCTCGTTCCGGATGGGGCCGATGCTGTTCTCGGGCGACAACATCTTCCGCGACGGCTGCGTGGGCGTGATCGACGCCCATCACGGCTCGAACCTGGTCGACTTCATCGCCAGCCTCGGGCGCATCCGGGCCTGCGACGCCGAGTTCCTCCTGCCGTCGCACGGGCCGATCTTCCGCAAGGACGACGCCCTGCTCGACGCCACCATCGCCCGGCTCGAATCCTACACCCACATGGCCGACTTCGGCACCTGCGCGGTCGACTGGCCGCTGCTCGACCAGTGGGAAGACGAGCTCGCCGTGGGCAAGATTCTGATCTGAGCCGGGTCGGCCCGGCCGCTCGTCGGTCATGACCAAGGCCGGGGGCACCTCGCCGCGAGGTGCCCCCGGCCCTGTTTCAGACCCGGCCGTCCGGGGCGATTAGCGGGCCCCGTTGCCGAGATTCAGGCTGGTGCCGGGCGTGGTCACGCCGTTGGCCACCCCGGTTCCCCGGTTCGCGGTGCCGGTGTTGGGCTGGAACCCGTTGATCGGCTGGTTGATCGCCTTGACCGAACGTGCGGTGAAGGAGTACTGCAAGATCGAGTTCAACACGCTGTTGAACGGGGCGGCCAGCCGATCGAGGAAGATCGTGGTCCGGACGATCGGGTCGCGATAGACGACCAGGCGGTCGCCGGGCATGAGCTGATAATTCGTCGTCGAGTCGCCGGCATTGACGATGGCCGCGAGATTCACCGGGAGCAATTGCTCGCAGCAGGCACCGGCGGGCGCGGGCCGGACCAGGCGGATGTTTGTCGAAGAGGCGGTGGGGGTCAGGCCGCCCGCATAGTTGATCGCGTCGAGCACGGTCTCGTTGCCCGTGATCGGCAGCCGGCCGGGCGTCCCGACGTCGCCCTGGACGTAATAAACCTTGCTATTGTAGGAGGTCACGTCCACGAAAACCCGATCCGACTTCTCGGGGGCGACGGGCTGCAACTTCCCGGCGTCGTTGACCTTGGAGAGCCCGAGCACGTCGTCGGTCAGATACTCGCGGAGGTGGAGGACGACCTTCTCCTTGATCTCGGTGGTCGTCAGCCCGGCGACGTAGATGTCGCCGTAGAAGCCGAGCGAGACCAGGCCGTCGGGCCTGACCAGGCGCTCGCCGGTGATCGGCCGGCCGACCAGGCCTTCGAGGACCTCGATCACGATGATGTCGGGGGGCTCGACCACGTAGTCGGGCATCGATTTCTTCTGGAATTCCCGGGGGATGTCGCTCTTGGCGATCTTCTCCTCGGGGGTCTTCACCGTCTGGCAGCCGCAAGACATGAGGACGGCCATCGTGAACAAACAGCCGATCATGCGGCGGTCGACCCATGTGCGATCCATGCCACGCTCCTGCCCGGCAAGCCGTTGCCGGCACGACGTCCGGTGTCAACCGGCCCTGATCCCGCGAAATAAAACCGTCTTCGCGGACTCGGGGCGACGGGCCCGTGACCGCTGGGGAGATGTCGACCCTTCCGAGGGCGGACGTCCTGTCGATGTTAGAATCGGCAATCGATGCCCCGCTCTCCAGTGGAAGCGGGCGGACCCTGCCATCAACGCCCGTTATTTTGAAAATAGCGGTTACGCCGGCCGTAATACTTGCCGGCACCGTTGACGTTCACCGGGCCGGGGTTGAAGAACCGGGCCGCGCCCGCCCCCGGGACCGCGCTGGCGTCGGGCATCTCGGCGACCTTCGGCCGGGGTGCCACCGCCTTCGCCCGGCCGAGCTTGCCCGAGCCGATCCCGCCCCTGGCGGCGTTCGCGGTGTACATGGAGAGCGCGGCGTTGCCGGCCGACATCGGACGCTGGGTCGCGGCCGAGTTGAGATAGGGATTCATGTACGGGTTGAGATAAGGGTTCGCGAGCACGGCGGCGGGCGGCATCGCCGACCCGCCCTGCATACCCCCCAGGGTGGGGCCCGGCACCGCGACCATCTGCGCCGGAGCCTCGGCCGGGAGGAACATGGCCCACCCGAACGCCAGCAGACCGATCCGACCAGTCCATCGCCCGACCATAGTTCGCCTCCTGCATGAAGGATCAAGAATCGACCGTTATCGGGTCTGATCGGCCCGCCGACGGCCGCCCGATCAGGAAAAGCCGCTCGGGTCGCCGCGACGAACCGCCGGCCAGACAAACCCAATTCCCCGCAAATCCCTCAGGACGTCCCGGTTCTCCCAACTGCTCCATCGTCCCAGATTGTCTGTAGCCCCCGGAGTCGTTTTCCCGATCGATCGAGTAACGGTCATCCAATGCTCGGGGCCCGTCGTCGGCGGACGTCGCGGCGGGGCCCTTCCCTTCAAGCAACGAGCGAGGCGAGGATGTTGAGAGCGACACGGAGGCGCATCGGAGCACCGGCCTGGCTGGCGCTTGGGCTGGTCGTCGGGCTGCCGCTGGCGGCCGAGGCGCAGTTGTTCCCCAATCGGACCATCAAGCGGCAACGCGAGGCTTGCGTCAACGAGCCCCCGTTCAATGCCCACGTCCGCCGCGACTATTACGGCTACTACCCGACCTGCTGGTCGAGGTTCCCCGCGGGCTGGGGCTGCCCCTGCCCCAACCCCGAGCTGCCCGACGCGGCGGCCTCGTTCCGGAATCGGCCCCTCGACCCGATCCGACCCGACGCCTTGAACGGCGCCGAGCCCGGCACCGACGACGCCGCGCCGGCGATGAACCCGGACACCCCGGCGGTCGACCCGAACATGCCCGAAGTCCCACGCGGCCGCTCGCCGTTCAACCTCGACGACCGGCCCGATCCCGGGACCGCCCCCGCGAACCCGAATCCCAACCCGGCGCCCAACCCCAGGATTCCGGGCACCGGCCGTCCCGGGCCGCGTTCGGGCGACAACCCCACGCTCAACCCGGCCGGTCGCAACCCGGGGGCGACGAGCCTCCTGGAGATGCCCAGCGTCCCCTCGCCGACGATCGTCGCCGAGTCGCACCTGGAGCCCGGCGCCCTGGCGCTGGCCCCCGACGCGGCCCTGGCGTCGATCTCGCCCTCGACCCCGGCCGCGTCCGCCGCCAGCCCCGCCACGGATCGCCCCGACCTCGGCCCGCTCTCGTCGGCCCCGCTGCCCGCGGGGTCGACGCCCGACTCCAACCTCGCCGATCGGCCGATGCTCGGTACGCCCGCCCCGGCGCAGGCTCCCCAGCGCCGGAGCCTGCTCGGCGGCCTGTTCGGGTCGTCGACCAAGCGTCGCCGCTGAGCCGGACCGCGGCGGGCCGCCACCCGCCCTTGCCGGTCATCCGACGCCCGCGGGCCGATCGAGCGATTCGATCGGCCCGCGGGCGTTTGCGCCGTTCAGATGCTCAGGACTTCGACGGACGACCGGAACAGCGCCTGGGCGTTGTCCCGGCCGACCGGCCCGAGGATGGCGACGGAGTGGGGCGGGAGGACGATGGAATCCTCGGCGACTTCGACCCCTCCGGTCACGCTTGCCAGCAGGATGTCGGTCGGTCGGCCGTCGCGGAGCGGGATCTTCCGGGGCACGTCGGCCAGATTCGCGACGATCGAGACCAGGCCGCGCTCCACGAACAGCCATTGCTCGTCCTCGCTGCTGTCGGTGCAGATCAGGTCGAGCCGGCCGTCGGTGAGCTGGGGGAGGTCGCGACGGAGCCGGATCAGCTCCCGGTGCCATTCGAGCAGCTCGCGATGCGGCTCCCGGTCCAGCTCGTCCCAGTGGAGCTTCGAGCGTTCGAAGGTCTCGGGAGAGCCGGGCTCGGGGACGTCCTCGGGCTTCCAGCCGAACTGGCCGAACTCCTTGCGTCGCCCCTCGGAGACGGCCCGCGCCAGGTCGGGGTCGTCGGCGAAGTCGGCGAAGTACTGGAACGGCGAGGTGGCGGCGAACTCCTCCCCCTGGAACAGCATCGGCACGAACGGGGCGGTCAAGACCATCGCCGCGGCCACCTTCGCGCGGTCCTTGGTCGTCAGGTGGCAGAGGCGGTCCCCCTGGGCCCGGTTGCCGAGCTGGTCGTGGTTCTGGACGTAGCCGAGGAAGTGGTGGCCGGTCAGCCCGATCGGCGGCCGGCCGTGGCGGCGGAGCCGGAACTTGGAGCGGCGGCCGGTGTAGACGTACGAGGTCTCGAAGGCGGTCGCCAGGTCCTTCATCGAGCCGAAGTCGGAGTAATACCCGTTCCGCTCGCCGGTGATGACCGAGTGGAGGGCGTGGTGGAAGTCGTCCGACCACTGGGCGTCGATCCCGAACCCGCCGATCTCCCAGGGCCGGACGATCCGGGGGTCGTTGAGGTCGCTCTCGGCGATCAGGACGAGGTGGCGGCCGAGGTGCGCCTTGAGGACGTCGACCTCGGTGGCCAGTTGCTCCAGGAACGTGACGGCGGCGGTGTCGACGATCGCGTGGACCGCGTCGAGCCGGAGGCCGTCGAAGTGGTAGTCGCGGAGCCACATCAGGGCGTTGTCGCAGAAATAGCGGCGGACCTCGTCGCTGTACGGCCCGTCGAAGTTGAGGGCATCGCCCCACGGGGTGTGGTGGCGGTCGGTGAAGTAGGGGCCGAACTTCGGCAGGTAGTTGCCCGCCGGCCCGAGGTGGTTGTAGACCACGTCGAGGATCACGCCGAGCCCCCGGGCATGGCAGGCGTCCACCAGCCGCTTGAGCCCGTCGGGCCCGCCGTAGGCATGCCGGGGGGCGAAGAGGCTGACGCCGTCATAGCCCCAGCCGAACCGGCCGGGGAAGTCGGCCACCGGCATGAGCTCGACGTGGGTGACGCCCAGGGCCTTGATGTGGTCGAGCCGGGGGATGGCCGAGTCGAACGTCCCCTCCTGCGTGAACGTGCCGACGTGGAGCTCGTAGACCAGCGCCGAGGAGAAGGGACGGGCCTGGAACTCGCCGTCGGACCAGCGGAATCGGCCATGGTCGACGATCCGCGACGACCCGTGGACGCCGTGGGGCTGCCAGCCGGAGCGGGGGTCGGGCAGGTCGGGCCCGCCGTCGATCGAGAAGGTGTAATCCTCGCCGGGCCGGGCAATCCGCCCGGGTGCGGACCACCAGCCTTCGATCTTGCCGTCGCGTTCCATCGGGAAAACTTCGCCCGAAGCCTTGACCGAGGCCCGATCCGCGAGCGGTGCCCAGACGCGATATGGTGCCATGATCTCCTCGGGAGCTTCGAAACCTCCGCCGTCGAGAGGCCCGCCGTCGGGCGGCCCTCAGCCACAAGCAACTCGCATGCCCGGCGTCCCCGCCCGCGTCGGGCCGGGATGGGGACTCAACCGGCGGGCACGGCACACTTTTCGCAGAGCTTGCGGGCGAGCCCCCACGCCCCGGCGGGGGGCGCGACGACCCGCCGGGGCCGACCGCGACGGTCATCCTCGATCTCCCACCGGATGCAAATGGAAATGCGCGTCCCCTTGGCGACCTACCGGGTGCAGATGCACGCCGGGTTCGGCTTCGACGCGGCGGCGGCGGTCGCGGGGTATCTCCGCGACCTCGGCGTCACCCACCTCTACGCGTCGCCCTATCTCCAGGCCGGCAAGGGGAGCACGCACGGCTACGACGTCCTGGACCACTCCATGCCCAACGGCGAACTCGGCGGCTGGGAGGCCCACGACCGGCTCTGCCGGGCCCTCGGCGAGGCCGGGCTCGGGCACGTCCTCGACATCGTCCCCAACCACATGAGCATCGCCAGCCGCGAGAACCGCTGGTGGTGGGACGTCCTGGAGAACGGCCAGGCCAGCCGCTATGCCTTCTACTTCGACGTCGACTGGCAGCCGCCGGAGGCCAAGCTCCGCGACACCGTCCTGATGCCGATCCTCGGCGACCACTACGGCCGCGAGGTCGAGGCCGGGCGGATCCAGGTCCGCCGCGACGGCGGGACATTCACCCTCGAATACTTCGACCACGTTATGCCCGTCGCCCCCCGGTCGCTCAACGACCTGCTCAACGACGCGGCGCGGCGGGTCGGCTCGGACGAGCTGGCCTTCCTCGCCGACTCGTTCGGCAACCTGCCCATCTCCACGGCGACCGACCGCCAGAGCGTCAACCTCCGGCACCGCGACAAGGAGGTCCTCCGCGCGGCCCTGGCCCGGCTCTGCGACGAGAAGCCCGGCGTCGGCACCGCCATCGACGCCGTGCTCGCCGAGCTGAACGCCTCGTCGACCGAGATCGACGCCCTGCTCGAACGCCAGAACTACCGGCTCGCGTTCTGGAAGACCGCCGTGCAGGAGCTGGACTACCGCCGCTTCTTCGACATCAACACCCTCATCAGCCTCCGGATGGAGGACGACCGGGTCTTCGAGGACAGCCATCGGCTGATCCTCAAGTGGGTCCGCGAGGGCGTCCTCGACGGGCTCCGCGTCGACCACCCCGACGGCCTCCGCGACCCGGCCAACTACTTCCAGAAGCTCCACAAGGCGGCCGAGGACGGCTGGATCGTCGTCGAGAAGATCCTCGAGCCCGGCGAGGCCCTGCCCGAGGGCTGGCCGGTCGCCGGGACCACGGGCTACGACTTCCTCAACCGCCTGGGCGGCCTGTTCGTCGACCCCGCCGGCGAGGGGCCGATCACCGACTTCTACGCCCGGTTCACCGGCGAGTCGGTCGACTACGCGGCGATGGTCCGCGAGAAGAAGCATTACGTCCTCAAGGAACTCTTCGGCAGCGACGTCAACCGCCTGGTGACGCTCCTCTCCGAGGTCTGCGAGCGGCAGAAACGCTATCGCGACTACACCCGTCGCGAGCTGTCGACGATGGTCCGCGAGGTCATCGCCTGCTTCCCCGTCTACCGGACCTACGTCCAGGCCGAGAACGGCCAGGTGTCCGACCGCGACGTCCATTACGTCGACGAGGCCATCGAGGCGGCCAAGGCGAACCGGCCCGAGGTCGACCCCGAGCTGCTCGACTTCCTCCGCGACCTCCTCCTGCTCAAGGTCCGCGGCCGGGTCGAGGCGTCGCTCGCGATGCGGTTCCAGCAGAACACCGGGCCGGTCATGGCCAAGGGCCTCGAAGACACCGTCTTCTACAACTACAATCGCCTCGTCGCCCTCAACGAGGTCGGCGGCGACCCCGGCCGGTTCGGGATCGCCCCCGCCGAATTCCACGAGGAATGCGTCGAGACCCAGCGCCGCTGGGCGTCGTCGATGACCACGACGACCACCCACGACACCAAGCGCTCCGAGGACGTCCGCGCGCGGATCTCGCTGCTCTCGGAGATCCCCGGCCCCTGGGGCGAGGCGGTCGAGCGGTGGTCCGAACACAACCGGCGGCATCGCAAGGACGACCGGCCCGATCGCAACGCCGAGTACCTGCTCTACCAGATCCTCGTCGGCGCCTGGCCGATCGACGTCGACCGCGCGACCGCCTACATGCTCAAGGCCACCCGCGAGGCCAAGGTCCACACCGCCTGGACCGCGCCCGACGAGGCCTACGAGGACGCCCTCAAGGGGTTCGTCGCCGCCGCCCTCGCCGACCGGGGGTTCGTGGCCGACCTGGAGGAATTCGTCGCGGGCCTGATCGGGCCGGGCCGGGTCAACTCGCTCACCCAGGTCCTGATCAAGCTGACCGCCCCGGGCGTCCCCGACATCTACCAGGGGAATGAACTCTGGGACATGAGCCTCGTCGACCCCGACAACCGCCGGCCCGTCGATTACGACGTCCGCCGCAAGCTGCTCGCGGACCTCGACCGGGGGCTGGGGGCCGCGGAGATCCTCCGCCGGTCCGACGAGGGGTTGCCCAAGCTCCACGTCACCCGCCAGGCCCTCCGGCTCCGCAGGCGTCGCCCCGAGCTGTTCGGCCCGGCGGGGGACTATACCCCGATCGAGGCCGAGGGCCCGAAGCGGGACCACGTCGTCGCCTTCGCCCGGGGGGACGGCTGCGTCACCGTCGCCCCCCGCCTGCCGCTGAAGCTCGGCGGCGACTGGGGCGACACGACGATCGGGCTGACCGCCGGCACCTGGAAAGACGAGATGTCCGGGGGGCAAGTCCGCGGCGGCCGGGCCCGCGTCGCCGACCTGCTCCGCGAATTCCCCGTCGCCCTGCTCTCCCGGGGCGACGCCTGAGCCTGTGGGTCCGATTTGCCTCACTCCCGGCCCTCCCCCACAACGGGGGAGGGTTAGGGTGGGGGGCCGCATCGTCGGCGACATCCGAGAAAACGACGTCCAGGTGCCTGGAGGGTCGAGGTCGGTTATCTTCTCCTCGGCGATCGCGGGCGACGCCGGGCCGGGCCGGGCCCGCGGGCCGGCCCGGCGCCACCATCACCGCCGCCCCCCATCGATAGGGAACCCGCCCGCCATGATCGAGTCCGACCCGCAATGGTACAAAGATGCCATCATCTATGAGTTGCACGTCAAGGCCTTCTTCGACAGCAACGACGACGGCATGGGCGACTTCCCCGGCCTGATGCAGAAGCTCGACTATCTCCAGGGCCTGGGGATCACCTGCCTCTGGCTGCTCCCGTTCTACCCCTCGCCGCTCCGCGACGACGGCTACGACATCTCGAACTACCGCGGCGTGAACCCCGGCTACGGCACCCGCAAGGATTTCCGGCTCTTCATCCGCGAGGCCCACCGCCGGGGAATCCGGGTCATCACCGAGCTGGTCATCAACCACACGTCCGACCAGCACCCCTGGTTCCAGGCCGCCCGCCACGCCCCCCCGGGCTCGCCGAAGCGGGATTACTACGTCTGGAGCGACTCGCCCGAGAAGTACCAGGGCGCCCGGGTCATCTTCACCGACAGCGAGCCCTCGAACTGGTCGTGGGACCCGGTCGCCAAGCAGTATTTCTGGCACCGCTTCTTCCACCACCAGCCCGACCTCAACTACGACAACCCCCGGGTCCTCCGCGCGGTCTTCAAGATCATGCGGTTCTGGCTCGACATGGGCGTCGACGGGATGCGGCTCGACGCCATCCCCTACCTGATCGAGCGCGAGGGCACGAACTGCGAGAACCTGCCCGAGAGCCACACCATCCTCCGCAAGTTCCGCAAGGAGATGGACGAGAACTACCGGGATCGGCTGTTCCTGGCCGAGGCGAACCAGTGGCCCGGCGACGTCCTGCCGTACTTCGGCGACGGCGACGAGTGCCACATGACGTTCCACTTCCCGCTCATGCCGCGGATGTTCATGGCGATCCGCCAGGAGGACCGGCACCCGATCGTCGAGATCATGCGGCAGACGCCCGACATCCCGCCCGACTGCCAGTGGGCGCTGTTCCTCCGCAACCACGACGAGCTGACGCTCGAGATGGTGACCGACGAGGAACGCGACTACATGTACAAGGAATACGCGGCCGACCCCCGGATGCGGATCAACCTCGGCATCCGCCGCCGGCTCGCCCCGCTGATCGGCAACAGCCGGAGGCGGATCGAGCTGCTCAACATGATGTTGTTCTCGCTGCCCGGCACGCCCGTCATCTATTACGGCGACGAGATCGGGATGGGCGACAACATCTACCTCGGCGACCGCGACGGCGTCCGGACCCCCATGCAGTGGAACGGCGACCGCAACGCCGGCTTCTCCCGGTCCGACTTCGCCCGGCTCTACGCCCCGCCGATCATGGACACGATCTACGGCTACCAGGCGATCAACGTCGAGGCCCAGCAGCGCGACCCTTCGTCGCTCCTTCAGTGGATGAAGCGGCTGATCGCCCTCCGCAAGCGGTTCCGGGCGTTCGGCCGGGGGACCCTGGAATTCCTCCACCCCCGCAACCGCAAGGTCCTGCCCTACATCCGCGAGTTCGACGACGAGCGAATCCTGGTCGTGGCCAACCTGTCCCGGTTCGTCCAGCCGGTCGAGCTCGACCTGGCCAAGTTCAAGGGGCAGACCCCCTTCGAGATGTTCGGCCGCGTCCGGTTCCCGACGATCACCGAGGCGCCCTATTTCCTGGCGCTGGCGCCGTCGTCCTGCATCTGGTTCCAGTTGGAGACCGTGGCCGGCGCCACCGTCGGCGGCGCCGAGCAACTGCCGGCGAACGAGGTCGAGCTGATCCCGCGGGTCGCCCTGGGCGGCGGCTGGGAGACCCTGATGGAGGGCCGCGAGCGGGCGATCCTGGAGCGGAGCGTCCTGCCCGCATATATCCGCCGCCAGCGCTGGTTCGGCGCCAAGTCGCGGACCCTGGAGACGGTGAGCATCCGCGACTGGATCAGCCTGCCGACCGACGGCCTCCCGCTGGTGATCGTCCACGTCCGGACCTACGACAGCGACGGCAACTACGAGACCTATCAGGTCCCCCTGGCCGTCGTCGACGGCGCGGCCGCCGAGGCGGTCCTCCAGAACAACTCGGCGGCGATCATGGCCCACGTCACCTCGACCGCCGGCGAGGCGACGATCTGCGACGCGCTGGTCTCCGACGAGCTCTGCTCGCGGCTGCTCGCGGTCATCGGCCGATCCGAGGAGATCAAGTCGCGGCAGGGGCGGCTCGCCGGGTTCGCGACGTCGGCCTTCGCCGAGGCGGGGGGGGACGAGGTCGAGCCCGGCCCGATCCGCCGCGGGACGTCGGAGTCGAGCAACTCCAGCGTCGTCTTCGACGACCGCTACTGGCTCAAGATCCACCGCCGCCTCTTCGACGGCCCGAGCGTCGACTTCGAGGTCGGCCGCTTCCTAACCGAGAAGGCCGGCTTCCCCCGGGCGCCGAAGACCCTCGGCACCCTGGAATTCCGCCGGGCCAAGCGCGAGCCGATGACGGTCGGCACCCTCCGCGAGCTCATCCCCAACCAGGGGCAGGCCTGGGAGATGATCCTGGAGGTCGTCGGCCGCTACTTCGAGGACGTCGTCGGCGAGACGCACCGGCTCGAGAAGCTCGACACCGACCCGCCGTCGGCCTTCGTCCTCAGCGAGCAGGAGCCCCCGGACGACGTGGCCGAGGTCCTCGGCTCCTCGCTCCTGATGGCGGGCGTGCTCGGCCGGCGGACCGCCGAGATGCACCTGGCCCTGGCCAGCGACCCCGACGACCCGGCCTTCGCCCCCGAGCCGCTCGCCGCCGCCGAGATGGCGGCGATCTCCGCCCGGGTCGCCGACCAGCTCGGCTCCAGCCTGGCCGCCCTCAAGGACCGCCGCGACTCGCTGCCCGAGGACCTCCGGCCGCTCGCCGACGCGGTCCTCGCCGCCCGACCCCGGCTCGGCGAGCTGGTCGGCCGTCGCCCCGAGGCCGGCGACGGGCTGGTCAAGATCCGCTGCCACGGCGATTATCACCTCGGCCAGCTCCTCTGGCGCGAGAACGACTTCTACATCCTCGACTTCGAAGGCGAGCCCGGCCGCTCGACCGAGGAGCGTCGGGCCAAGCATTCCCCCCTCAAGGACGTGGCCGGGATGCTCCGCTCGTTCGATTACGCGGCCTTCAGCGCCCTCTACAAGAGCGTGAAGGTCCATCCCGACGCCGTCGAACGGCTCGAGCCGTGGGCCAGGATCTGGCAGTCGTGGATGTCGGCCGGCTTCCTCAAGTCCTATCGCGAGGTCGCCGCCCCGCTCCTGCCGGCCGATTCGGCGTCGGCCCGGCAGTTGCTAGATCTGCTCCGGCTCGAAAAGGCCCTCTTCGAACTCCAGTACGAGTTGAACTACCGGCCGGATTGGGTCCGTCTCCCCATGCTCGGCATCCTCCACCTGACCCGCACGGGAGACTGAGAATCATGGCCGTGATCCCGCCCGAGGACCTCCGCGAGCTGGCCCGTTCCTACGGGGTCCAGGTCGAGTATCACGACACCTCGGGGACGATCAGGGCCGCCTCGGAGGCCTCGCTCCTGGCGGTCTTGCGGGCCCTCGGCGCCGGCCTCTCGGGCGTGGGCGAGGCCCGGCAGGCGCGCCGCGAACGTCGGCTGGACGAGTGGCGGCGCAAGGTCGAGCCGGTCGTCGTCGCCTGGGACGGCGGCCCCTCGACGGTCGACCTCCGGCTCCAGGCCCATCGGGGATCGGCGACGCTCCGATGCCGGATGGTCCTGGCGACGGGCGAGGAGCACCTCTGGACGACCGCCGCCGACCGGCTCGCCCTGGCCGGCTCGGCCGAGGTCGAGGGCGAGCGCTTCCTCATCCGCCGGCTCGCCCTGCCCGAGGGCCTGGCCGTGGGATACCACCGCCTGACGGTCGAATTCGACGACCGCGAGGCCGCCGAGACGCTCGTGATCGTCGCGCCGACGCGGGCCTACACCCCGCCCGCCGGCTCCGGCAAACGCACCTGGGGCGTCTTCTGCCCGCTCCACGCCCTCCACGGGCCCCGGAGCTGGGGCGCGGGGGATCACTCCGACCTCGAAGCCCTGATGGACTGGACCGCCGGCCTCGGCGGGGGGCTCGTCGCCACGCTCCCGATGCTCGCCAGCACCTTCGACGGCCCGAATCCCGTCATCAGCCCCTATTCCCCGGCGTCGCGCCTCTTCTGGAACGAATTCTATCTCGACCTGAACCGGATCCCCGAGCTGGCCCATTGCGAGGCCGCCCGCGCCCACATCCGGGCGGCCGAGTCGCTCCGCGAGGTCGAATCCCTCCGCTCGGGCGACCTGGTCGAGTACGGCCGCCAGATGAGGCTCAAGCGAGCGGCGTTGGAGCCCCTCGCCGCGTGGTTCTTCGAGCACGAATCGGCGCGGACCCCGGCGTTCCTGGAGTTCGTCCGCGACCACCCCGACGTCAAGGCTTACGCCTTCTTCCAGGCCGCCGGCGAGCGGTTCGGCCGCGACTGGCGGGGCTGGCCCGCCGCCCTCGACGGCCCCGGGAGGGACGCGGAGGTCGACCCGAAGGCGCGGAACTACCACCTCTACGCCCAGTGGCAGGCCAACGAGCAGCTCCGGGCCCTGGCCGAGAAGGCGAAGTCCAAGGACCTGGCCTGGTACCTCGACTTCCCCGTCGGCGTCGACTTCAACAGCTTCGACGTCTGGCGCGAGCGGGACGCCTTCGCCACCGGCGCCAGCGTCGGCTGCCCGCCCGACTCGGTCTTCACCAAGGGCCAGGACTGGGGGTTCCCGCCGCTCCACCCCGGTCGCCAGCGCGAGCAGGGTTATCGGTACCTGATCGCCTCGTTCCGGAACCACCTCCGGTATGCCAATGCGCTCCGGATCGACCACGTCATGGGCCTGCACCGGCTGTTCTGGATCCCCGACGGCGCCGAGGCCAGGGACGGGGCGTTCGTCTCGACCCCGGCCGAGGAGATCTACGCCATCCTCTCGGTCGAGTCGCATCGCCGGGGGGCCTGGCTCGTCGGCGAGGACCTCGGCACCGTGCCGCCCGAGGTCGAGTCGTCGCTGACCCGCCACGCCGTCGGCGGGATGTACGTCGTCCAGTACGAGCTGAGGCCCACGCCCGAGGAGCCGCTCCGGCCCGTGCCCGAGCGGACCGTCACGAGCGTCAACACCCACGACATGCCACCCTTCGCCGCCTTCTGGGAGGGGATCGACCTCGACGATCGCAGGGACCTGGGCCTGCTCGACGACGATCGGCTCGCCGTCGAGCGCCGGGCCCGGGACGAGCAGAAGGCGGCCCTGGTCGGCCTCCTCCGGGCCGAAGGGCTGCTCGGGCCCGGGGCGGACGACGCCTCCGCCGTCCTCCGGGCCACCTGGGACTGGCTGGCCGCCTCGCCGTCGCAGGTCCTCCTGCTCAGCGTCGAGGATCTCTGGCTCGAGACCGAGCCGCAGAACACGCCAAACACCTACGTCGAGCGGCCCAACTGGAAGCGGAAGCTCCGCCGGCGCTTCGACGAGTTCGCCAAGGACCCGGCCTTCCTCGCCGACCTCGGGCGGATCAACCGGCTTCGCGGCGAGCCCGCCCGGGTCGCGCCCTCGAACCCCAAACCCACCCCGGCTTCCTATCCCGAGCTGCCCCCGCTCAAGGGATGAAGCCGCCTGGACCGGGATGGCCCGAGGCGGTGGGAGGGTCGACGGCCGAGGGCCGGCCCCGGTGGTCCCGGGGCCGGCCCTCTTGGGTTCGTCTTCTCGGTCGGCCGGGCCCGTCAGTCGAGCGGCGGCAGGGGCGGCAGCGACGACTCGGGCGGCAGGGGCGGCAGGTTCATCGGCGGGATCTCGCGGGTGACCTCGCCGGGCCCCGAGGGCGGGCCGTAGACTGCGGCGGAGGCGGGGGCGGCGGCGGGGCTGGCGGCGGGCCCGGTGGCCCGGACGACGCCGGGCTCCTCGACCTTGGGCGTCCCGCGGTTCTGGCCGAGGAAGTTGGGCTCGCCGGCCGGGACCGTCGGGGCGGTCGGGGTCGGGGGGACGCCGAGGGGGCCGACCGGGGCGGGGAAGAGGGCCTTGGGGTTCTCCTCCGTGGTCCCGGGCGGGATGACCGGGGGCTGCGCGTCGGGCATGGGCGGCCCGTTGACCGGCTGGGGGCGGTAGGAGCCGTCGAGCGGGACGTGGAACTGGCCATGCCCGGCCCGCTGGTCCTTGGCCTGGATGTAGGCCTTCCGCGGCGAGGGCCCCTCGGCGACGGCGATGTTGTCGTAGGCCAGGAGCGTGCCCTTGGCCTCTTCGAGGGCGGCGATCGACGTGTTATAGCTGGTCTTGTACTGGGCCTCCTGCGCGATCGCGTTGGCATACTGGCTGACGGCGTCGAGCAGGCGGTCGATCGTGATCCGGCCTTCCTCGTAGAAGGCCCGCTGGGCTTCGAGCCGCTGCTGGGCCGCGGCCCGGAGCCGCTGGGCGGTCCGGAACTGCTTGTAGTTGGCGTCCACTTCGAGGAAGAACCGGGCGAGCGAGTGGCTCGTCTGGTGCACGATCTGCTGGAGGAAGGCCCGCTGGCGGAGGAGCTGGTACTGGGCCTGGCGGGTGTTGGCCAGGGGGGCCCGGAAGCCGATCGGCATCGAGAACGTCAGGCCGACCTGCCACTGGTTGAAGTCCCTCTGCCTCACCGCCTGGGTGTTCAGGCCGGCCGCTCGGTTCATGGTGCTGGTGAGCGGGTTGATCACGCTCAGGCCGGCCCCGGCCCCGACGGCCTCGGCCCCGTCGAGCTGGTGGCCCAGGCCGTTGAACTGGTAGAGGGCGTTGAGGTTGAGCTGCGGCAGGAGCTGATTGCGGGCCAGGAGGAGCTGGAGTTCGGTGAGCCGGACCAGGAGCTGCTGCTGGACGATGTCGGGCTGGAAGGCGAGCATCTGGGCCAGGCTGGTCTCCCAGTCGGGCTGAATCCGGGCGTCGGTGGGCTCGGTGTCGGGCACGATCCGGCGGTTGTCGGCCGGCGGGAGGCCGAGGATGTTGCGGAGCTGCCGCTCGGTGGTGATGACGTCCGAGGTGGCGGTGACGAGGTTGAGCTTGAAGTTCTCGAGCTGCTGCTCGGCCTCGGCGACGTCGGCGGTGGTCGCCCGGCCGACCTCGAGCTCGGCCCGCTCACGGCGGACGATCTCCTCGCCGAGCCGGACGGCGGTCTCGCGGCTCCAGAGCGCGATCTGCTGCTGCGAGAGCGACCAGTATTGCTGCTCGATCGACCGCACGTGGGCCATGATCGCGGCCTTGAAGTTCCAGACCGATGCGTCGGCGTTGAGCCGGGCGATCACGATGCTGGCGCGGTTGGCCTCCAGGCCGCTGGGGTTCTGGGCGGTCCCGCCGAGCAGCGGCTGGGTGATCGAGAGCTGGGTGTTGGTCGTGTAGGCCGAGGGGAAGACGTTGGCCGGGCTGTTCGAGTACAGGTAGTTGACGTTGTGCTGGAGCTGGAGCACCGCACCGGTGGCCGCCCGCTTCTGCAACGTCGACTGGAAGGTCGCGGTGTCCTGGTTGAAGACCAGCGGGAACCGGGCCCCCGCGCTGAACACGCCGGCGGAGATCGAGTTGTTCAGCGGGGTCGTGCTGTGGCCCCAGAGCAGGCTGGTGGTGAAGTTGGCGTCGAAGACGGCCAGCGCCGAGGCGATCTGGGTCTCCTGGATCGCCGGGTCATAGACCGAGGACAGCGTCCCGGCCCCGAGCGAGCTGGCGACGCCGGCCCCGGCCCCCGTGTTCAACGGGGTCGGCTCGAAGCCGCCCAGGGGGATGCCCTGGGCACCGAGCGAGATCACCCGGACGACCTCGGAATTGTCCAGGCCGATCCGGATCGCCTCGGGCAGGGTGAGATGCCAGATCTCCGCGGCCTCGGGGTTCTCGGTCGTCCGCGGCGCGGCGATCGTAGGTAACTTGGTCGGCAGGTTGCCGGCGAAGTTGGCCTGCTTGACCTCCTTGTCCTCGGCGGCGATGGTGCCCAACGGGTCGTGGGCGACCGGCCTGGACTGGTCGATGTAGGGCAACCGCTGGCATCCGGGGGCGCCGATCAAGGCCACCGCCGCCGCCAGGGTGTACCGGTTCGCGAGCTTGGTCAATCGCATGGCCAGTCCATCCTTGACATTGAGCGCCATGGGCCGCGTGGGGCGAGGTTGTCCGGCCCGATCGCACCGCCCCGGGCGGCCGAGGTCGGCCCGCCCTCCACCGGTTGTTGGCCGGGCGGCTCCGCGCGCCCCGGTCCACGTCGGTCCTTGGAACCTCACGATGACCACGCCCTCCCCGTCCTTGGGTCCGGTACGATGCCCACAACCCGCGTCGCCGCGGGCGGACCGGCCCGATCCGGGGCGAATCCTTCGCCCTCGGGCCGGGAGCCCGACCAATCGACCTTGTCTTGAGGGATCGGATGTCGAAGAGGTGAGTCTTGAGCGGACTTTGCGGATTGTACGGATTCGGACGGCACCGCCTAGGCCAATGCGCAAGCCCCGGACGCGGGCGATCGGGGGCGGGCCAGGGCCCGATCCCGGCCTCGCGATCACCCCAACGGGACGACGCGGAGGCGCGGGTTCCCGGCCCGTCGGCGTCGGGTCGCGGTCGGGCCGGGATCGCGGGCGGTCACGCCGGGGCGGGGACGATCAGCCTTGCTCGGCGTCCGAGAAGGCAACCCGGGCATGGCCGGGGTGACGCCGGGTCTGGCGCCGTCGGGAACACCAGAGGCGGATCGCCCTGACCTCGCCGGGCTCGCTGCCGTCGAGCGCATGGCCGAGGAACTGGAGGCCGAAGCCGCCCAGGAACAGCACCAAGGCGAACAGGAACAGCGGCAGCGACACCAGCATCGTGTAGATCGGGAGCAGGAGCACCCCGAGGATCGTGCACGGGATGCCGAGGAGGTGGAGCGCGAAGCTCCGGAGGTCGCGATGACGCTCCATCCAGTCCTGGACGAGGGGGGCGGGAGGCTGCGGCGTGAAGAGCATGATGATGAGGGCTCCGGCCTTCCGGCGGTCCCGCCCGCGTCTCTGGGCCGACTTGACGGCGCCACGTCGCGCGGATAGGGTGTGTGCTTTCCGGCGGAACCTAAGATAACCGACCGGGTTCGGTCCTCGCAACCCGTCACCGCGCCCGAGTCCGCCCCCCTCGGCGGGCCGGCGGGCCCGGGACGACATGGAGCAGCCCCCGTCATGGCCCATGAAGTGACCCTGATCCCCGGCGACGGCGTCGGCCCCGAGCTGGCCGAGGCGACCAAGTTCTGCATCGAGGCGACCGGCGTCGCGATCAATTGGGACGTCCAGGAGGCGGGCGTCGACATCATGGCCAAGGTCGGCACGCCCGTGCCGGACAGCGTGATCGAGTCGTGCCGGCGGACCAAGGTCGCGCTCAAGGCCCCGATCACCACGCCGGTCGGCACCGGCTTCCGCTCGGTCAACGTCTACCTGCGACAGGCGCTGGACCTCTACGCCTGCGTCCGCCCCTGCAAGCATTTCGAGGGGGTCCGGACCTACTTCGACCACGCCAAGGTCGACCTCGTGATCGTCCGCGAGAACACCGAGGACCTCTACCTCGGCTGCGAGTTCGAGGTCGGCAAGCCCGAGACGACCGAGCTGATCGCCGACATCAAGAAGCTCAACGGCAAGACCATCCGCGCCGACTCGGGCATCTCGATCAAGCCGATCTCCGTCACCGGATCGACCCGGATCGTGAAGTATGCCTTCGAGTACGCCCGCAAGCACGGCCGCAAGAAGGTCACCAGCGTCCACAAGGCCAACATCCTCAAGTACTCCGACGGCCTGTTCCTGGAGGTCAGCCGCGAGGTGGCCAAGGGCTACCCCGACATCGAGTTCGAGGACCGGATCGTCGACAACATGTGCATGCAGCTCGTCCAGAAGCCCGAGCTGTACGACGTCCTCGTCCTGCCCAACCTCTACGGCGACATCCTCTCCGACCTCTGCGCCGGGCTCGTCGGCGGCCTCGGCGTCGCCCCGGGCGCCAACATCGGCGAGGACGGCGCGGTCTTCGAGGCGACCCACGGCTCGGCCCCGAAGTACAAGGGCCGGTGGAAGATGAACCCCACCGCCCTGATCCTCTCCGGGGTCCTGATGCTCGAGCACCTCGGCGAGGTCGACGCCGCCCGACGCCTCGAAGCCGCCGTGGCCAAGGTCATCGCCGAGGGCAAGGACGTCACCTACGACATGAAGCCGCATCGCGACGACCCCACGGCCGTCGGCACGATGGAGATGGCCAAGGCCATCGCCAAGGCGATGGGGGCCTGAACCCCGGCGCCCGGGCGGGGCCATGTCCACCAAGGAAGGTGCCGTGATCCGACTCGACGAGGCGGCGTTCCTCCGGCTGGTCCGGTGCGAGACCCGGGGGGCGGCGGCGGCGGCGGCCCGGCTCGGGCTCGGGGGCGCGGCCGGCCTGTATCGGCTCGGTGCGGGGGCCCGCAACCTCGCGTTCGACCGGGGCTGGAAGCCGAGCCATCGGGCCGGGGTGCCCGTGATCTCGGTGGGCAACCTGACGCTCGGCGGCACCGGCAAGACGCCGATGGTCGAATGGATCGCCCGCTGGTATCGCCGCCGATCGGTCCGGGTCGCCATCCTGAGCCGGGGCTACGGCGACGCCGGGGGGATGAACGACGAGGGGCGGGTCCTCGAGGAGAACCTGCCCGACGTCCCCCACTTGCAGGGGGCCGACCGGGTCGACCTGGCCGGTCGGGCGGTCGAGGAGCTGGAGAGCCAGGTGCTCGTGCTCGACGACGGCTTCCAGCATCGCCGGCTGGCCCGCGACCTCGACGTGGTCCTGCTCGACGCGCTCGACCCGTTCGGGCTGGGCCGGATCTTCCCCCGCGGCCTGCTCCGCGAGCCGGTCGGGTCGTTGCGGCGGGCCGGCGTGGTCGTGCTCTCGCGGGCCGACCTCGTCGCCGAGGCCGCCCGCGCCGCGATCCGGGCCCGGGCCGAGCACGCGGCCGGGCCGGTCCGATGGGCGACGGCCCGCCATGCGCCGCTCGACCTGGTCGACGCCGGCGGGGCCTCCTCACCGCTCTCGGGCCTGGCGGGGGCGAAGGTCGCGGCGTTCTGCGGGATCGGCAACCCGGAAGGGTTCCGGCGGACCCTCGCCGGCCTCGGCGTCGACCTCGTCGGGTTCCGGGCCTTCCCCGACCATCATCCTTATCGGGCGGCCGACGTGGGGGACCTCGCGGCGTGGGCGCGGTCGCTCGGGGCCGAGCTGGCCTTGACCACCCAGAAGGATTCGGTGAAGCTCCGGGCCTCGGACCTCGGCCCGGTCCCGCTCCGCGCCCTCCGGATCGGCCTGGAGCTGATGGACGGGGCCGAGGCCCTCGAAGCCGCCTTGCAGGCGCTGGTCCCACCGGGAAAGGACGCCCCGTGACCCCTCCCGATCTCGCCGTCGGCATCGAAGCCGACCCCGGACTCGACCTCGGAGCCCTCCGCTACGAGCCCCTGGCCGACCGGCCGAGCAAGGTCGGCCTGGCCGACCTCGGCCGCCCGGGTCCGCCCGGCCTCAGCTTGGGCGGCTGGCTCGATCGCCTGCCCGACGTCCTGGCCGCTCGCGGGCTCAAGCGGCTCCGCGACGCGATCGTCCGGGCCCACCGGGGCGGCTCGCCGGTCGTCGCCGCCCTGGGCGGGCATGTGGTCAAGACGGGGTGCTCGCCCTACCTGATCGACTGGATCGGCCGGGGCATCCTCGACGGGCTGGCGCTCAACGGCTCGGCGGCGATCCACGACCTGGAGCTGGCCATCGCCGGCCGGACCAGCGAGGACGTCGGCCCCCGGCTCATGGCCGGCACGTTCGGCTTCGCCCGCGAGACCTCCGAGCTGTTCGCCCTCGCCTGCGACCGCGCGGGCTCGACCGGCTCGGGCCTGGGCGCCGCGCTGGGCGAGGTGATCCTCGATCACGGCGGGCCCGGCGTCGACGCGAGCCTGCTCGTCGCCGCCCGTCGGGCCGGGCTCCCGCTGACGGTCCACGTGGCCATCGGCACCGACATCGTCCACATGACCCCCCGGCTCGACGGCGCCGCGCTCGGCAAGGCGTCGCTCGACGACTTCCGGAGCCTGGCCGGCCTGGTCGCCCGGATGGCCGGCGGCGTCTGGCTCAACCTGGGCAGCGCCGTCGTCCTGCCCGAGGTGTTCCTCAAGGCCGTCGCGATGGCCCGCAACCTCGGCCGGTCGCTCGACGGCCTGACCACCGCGAACCTCGACTTCAACCAGCAGTATCGGGGGCTCCTCAACGTCCTCCAGCGCCCCGGCGCCGAGGGGATCGCGCTGACCGGGCATCACGAGCTGATGATCCCGCTGCTGCACGCGGCGGTGGTGGACGGGATCGGCCAGGCCCCGGCGACCGCTTGAACGATGACGATCCTCGTCTTCTGCCCCAACCTCGTCGGCGACACCGCGATGGCCACGCCCGCCTTCCGCGCCCTCCGGGCCGGCTTCCCGGGCGCCCGGATCGTCGCGGTCATCAAGCCCAAGGTCGCGGCCACGATCGACGGCGGCCCCTGGTTCGACGGCCGGATCGGCTTCGACCCGAAGTCGGGCCGGCGCGAGGAACGCGGCCCCGCCGTCCTGGAGCGGCTCCGCGCCGAGCGGCCCGACGTGGCCGTCCTGTTCCCGAACTCGTTCCGATCGGCCCTGATGGCCTGGCGATCGGGGGCCCGCCGCCGCGTGGGCTACGCCCGGGGCGGCCGGGGGTTGCTCCTGACCGATCGCCTCGCCCCGCCCCGCGACGGCCGAGGGGCGTTCGTGCCGTCGCCGATCGTCGACTACTACGGGGCGATCCCCAAGGCCCTCGGCTGCGCGGGGGACGGCCCCCGGATCGAGCTTTATACCACGATCGAGGACGAGGCGGCGACCGACCGCGCGTTCGACCGGCTGTCCCTCTCGCGATCCCGGCCGATCGTGACCCTGAACACGGGCGGGGCGTTCGGCCCGGCCAAGAGCTGGCCCGCGGGCCACTTCGCCGCCCTGGCCGGTCGACTGGCCGGCGAGGCGGGCGCCGACGTCCTGGTCGTCTGCGGGCCCGGCGAGCGCGACGCGGCCCGCGAGATCGTCGCCCTCGCGGACCGGCCCGGGGTGGTGAGCCTGGCCGACGAGCCGCCGAGCCTCGGGCTGACCAAGGCCTGCATCCGCCGCTCGGCCCTGCTCGTGACCACCGACTCCGGCCCGCGCCACTTCGCCGCCGGGTTCAACGTCCCCGTCATCACGCTGTTCGGGCCGACCCACATCGCCTGGACCCTGACCCACCACGCCAGGGCCCTCCACCTCCATCACCCCGTCCCCTGCGGCCCCTGCCAGCGGCCAATCTGCCCCCGGAAGCACCACCGCTGCCTCCGCGACCTCTCGCCCGACGCCGTCTTCGCGGCGGCCGTGCGGATGCTCGAAGGGCGAGGCGTCGGGGCCGAGCGGATCGAGGCGGTCTGATCCGGGGTCCGATCGCTTTGTTCGAGATTTCATATCGACGATCTCGGATTTCAGATCGTTTCGAGTCTTCGCTTTGCAATCGGAGATCCGGGATCTGGAATCGCGAGCCTTCGCATCCTGCTTCGTGTGATGTCGGACCGATCGCGAGGCATGCCGCATGCCGGCCTGGATGGTGACGGGAGGCTCGGGTTTCCTGGGACGCCACCTGCTGGCCCGGCTCGCGGGGGTGCGGGAGTCGGGCGTCGAGGTGGTGGCGATCGGCCGGCGGATCCCGCGGGGCTGGCCGGTCGACCGCTTCGTCGCGGTCGACCTCGACGACGCCGAGGGGCTGGCGAGGGCCGTCGCGCGGATCGGGCCGGCTTGCACCTTCCATCTGGCGGGCCAGACCCCGCCGGCGAGCCCGGATCGACTCTATCGGTCGAACGCGATGGCGACGGTCCACCTCCTCGACGCCCTCCGCTCCTGGGGGCATCCGACCCGAGCGGTCCTGGTCGGGTCGGCGGCGGAGCTGGGGCCGGTCGCGGTCGGCGACCTGCCGGTCGGTGAGGAGCACCCGTGCCGCCCGGCCGACGCCTACGGCCTGAGCAAGTGGCTGGCGACCGCCGCGGGCCTGGCGGCGAGGCCGCCGCTGGAGGTGGTCGTCGCCCGCGTCTTCAACCCGATCGGGCCGGGCCTGCCGGCCTCGCAGGCGCTGGGGCGATTCGCCGAGGCGCTGGCGGACGGCCCGGGGCCGCTCCGCCTGGTCGTCGGCGACCTCGCCGCGCGTCGCGATTTCGTGGACGCCCGCGACGTGGCCTCGGCCCTGATCGCGCTCGCGGGTCGGGGACTGTCGGGCCGCGTCTTCCACGTCGGGACCGGCCGGTCGGAGTCGGTCGGCGACGGCCTGGACCGGCTGATCGAGCGGAGCGGGCGCGAGGTGGAGGTCGTGGTCGACCCGGCGACCGTCGGGCGGGGAGGCGGGCCGTCGGACTCGCGCGCCGACGTCCGGCGGATCGCGGCCGAGGTGGGCTGGTCGGCCTCGATCTCCTGGGAAGACAGCCTCCGCGACCTCTGGCTCGACGCGCTCCGCCCGGGATTGACCGATCGAAGGGGCCCCGTATAATGCGGCCCGCGGCCCCGAGAAGGGCCGCATCGCATTGGGTCGCGGACCGGACCAAGGAGGGTCGGGATGTCCAGCCGCCGGTGGTTGCTCGCGGTTGCCTCGTTAGCGGCGGCCTTGCATGTCGTCGGGATGGTCCGGTCGCCCCTCCCGGCGCAGGACGGCTTGAAGTTCCTCCGGGTGGCCCGGCAGTTCCAGGTCCAGCCCTGGGCCGACGTCGTCCGGTCGTCCGACCAGCACCCGCTCTACTCGGCCCTGATCGCGGTGGCCGAGCCGGCCACCTCGATGATCCTGGGTCGCGGGCCCGACGCCTGGCGGGTCGCCGCGCAGGGGATCTCGGCGCTCGCCGCCGTCGCCCTGCTCTGGCCGCTCCACGGCCTGACCCGGCGGATGTTCGACGAGCGGGCGGCCAATCTGGCGGTCCTGCTCTACGTCCTCCTGCCGTTCCCCGCGGCGATCGGCCACGACACGCTCTCGGACAGCCTGGCACTCTCGCTGACGGTTGCCGCGCTCTGCCTGGGCGAGGCGACCTTGCGGGCCCGGTCGTGGCCCGCGGCGATCGGCTGCGGGGCGATGGCGGGCCTGGGCTTCCTGGCCCGGCCCGAGGTCGCCCTCGTGGCGCCGGTGGTGGTGATCGCCGCGATGCTCCGCCGCCGGTCGGGGCGCGAGGAGCTGGCGATGGCCGGCCGGCTCGCGGCCCTCGCCGTCGCGGCCTTGGCCTTCCTCGGTCCTTACGCCTTCGTCAAGGGCGAGGTCTCCGAGAAGCTGTCGCTCCGGTGGTCGACCTCGATCGGCGTCGCCGCCCACGCGACCCGGAAGCCGCCGCCCCAGTTGCCGCGGGGGCTCGACGACCCCCGGTTCGACTTCTCCCCCAAGGAGGAGTCGGACGACCCGAGCTTCAAGGGGAAGCCGTTGGAGGCCGCCGGCCAGCTCGGCCGCGAGTGGGCCGAGGGGATCACTTACCTCTTCATCCCGGTCGCGCTCTGGGGCCTGGTCCGGGGCCGGACGCTGGGAGCGGGAGGGTCGGCCGAGGGCCGTCGCCTGATCCTGGTCTACGTCGTCGCCTTCGCCGCGATCGCGATCCGGCACGCGGCCACGCTCGGCTACCTCTCGGGCCGGCACGCCCTGACCCTGATCGCGGTGACCGTCCCCTGGGCGGCGGCCGGGGCCGTGGCGTGGGTCGAGGGCTTCCCGGCCCGACGCGGCCTGACGCCCGCGCAGGGGCGACGGCTGGGCTACGCCCTCCTGCTGGCGATCGCCGCCGTCGGGATCACCGCGCAGGCCAAGGCGGCCCACCCCAGCCGGTGGGGCTATCGGGCCGCCGGGATCTGGCTGGCCGGGGCCGCGAAGTCGGGCGAGGCGGTGCTCGACACCCGGGGCTGGGCCTCGTTCGTCCGCGGGGTCCCGGGTTACGACTACTGGCACGTCCGCCAGGCCCTGTCTGACCCGAAGCTGAAGTACGTCGTGGTGGGCGCCGACGAGTTGAAGGCGACGAGCCGGCGGGCGGCGACCCTGCGGGCGATGCTCGCCTATGCCGGCAAGCCGGTCGCGGAATTCCCGGGGAGGCGGGATGGCCGGGGCGAGGGCGTGAAGGTCTTCCGGTTCGAGCCGCCCGCGACGTGGGAGGGGATACGCCCATGAATCACGGGACCCTCCTGACCCGGCTCGTCCGCGGCACGCGCTGGTCGTGGCGGGCCGAGCGGCACGACTCCGCCCTGCCGGCGGACCTCGACGCGACGGTGATGACGCTGGAGTCGGCCGACCGCCACCACGCCAAGCAGGGGCGGTCGACGGCGCGGGTCCGGTTCGACGACGGCGCGGCGTCGCTCTCGGTCTACCTCAAGCGGCATTACCGGTTGCCGCTCGTGAACCGGGTCTTCGCCCTGCTGCACCCGTCCGGCCGCCACTCGCCGGCCTCGGCGGAGTGGGCCCACCTGGAGCGGGCCCGGGCGCTGGGGATCGCGGTGCCGGAGGTGGTGGCCGCGGGCGAGTGGATCGGCCCCTGGGGTGCCCTCCGGAGCTACCTGATGGTGGCGGAGCTGGTGGGCCACGCCCCGATGCACGAGGCGCTGCCCGAGCTGGCCGCCACGCTCGACCCGGCCTCGTTCGCCCGGCTCAAGCGGGCCCTGGTGGCCGAGATGGCGGAGGTGGCCGCCAAGCTCCACGCCGCGCACGCCTTCCACAAAGACCTGTATCTCTGCCACTTCTTCCTCGACCGCCGGGCCGGGCCCCCGGCCGGCCCCCGGCTCTGCCTGATCGACCTCCACCGGCTGGCCGTGCACCGCTGGACCGCCCCCCGATGGCGCTGGAAGGACCTGGGGCAGCTCCTGTTCTCGACCCACGGCGTGCCCGGGATCGACGACCGCGACCGGCTCCGGTTCTGGAAGCACTATCGCCGCCGGTCGCGGATGGTCCTGCCGTCGGCGCAGGCCCGGCTGATCCGGGGCAAGGCCAGCCTCTACTTGAAGCATAACCAAGAGAAGGGCTGACCCGGCTGCCCGCCGGCCCTCCCCGACGGCCTCCCTCCCCCCGAATCCCAGCGTAAGGGCCGCCCATGCGGATCGCCTTGAACTTCCGGCGGATCGACCCGACCAGGGGCGGCGCGGAGACCTACGTCGTCGACCTCTGCCAGCGGCTCGCCCGCGCCGGGCATGAGGTCGTCGTCTACGCCGAGTCGTGCCGCGACGGGGTCCTGCCCGAGGGGGTCGACCTCGTCCGCGTCGCGGCCCCCGGCTGGACCCGATGGCAGAAGACCTGGAACTTCGCCGTCAACTCCGAGCAAGCCCTGAAGCGCGCCGGGTCGGCGCACGACTGCACGGTCGGTTTCATCAACACCTGGCACCACGACGTCATCATCCCCCAGGGGGGCGTGCACGCCGCCAGCCTCGACCACAACGCCCGGCGGTTCCCGGCCGGCCCGCGGCGTGCGGCCTACGTCCTGGGCAAGCGGGCCAACCCCAAGGCCTGGATCTACCGGGCGATCGAGGCCCGTCAGTACGACCCGGCGCGGGCCGCGCGGGTCGTGGCCGTCTCGGAGATGGTCCGGGGCCACCTCGGCAAGTACCACGGCGTCCCCGTCGAGCGGACCCACGTGATCCCCAACGCGATCGACGCCGGCCGCCTCGCCGTGGCCGACCCGGCGTCGACCCGCTGCGACTTCCGCGCCGGGCTCGGCCTCGCCCCGGACGACCTCGTCGCGCTCTTCGTCGGCCACAACTACGGGCTCAAGGGGCTCAGGCCGCTCCTGGAGGCCATGCACCGACGGCTCCTGCGCGACCCGGCGGCCCGGCCGATCCGGCTGCTCGCCTGCGGCGGGGGCAAGCCCGGCCCGTTCCGGGGGATCGTCCGCGACCTGGGGCTCGCCGGCCATGTGCACCTGCTCGGCTTCCAGCCCGACATCCGCCCCTGCTTCCACGCCGCCGACTTCTTCGCCCTGCCGACGTACTATGACCCCTGTTCCCTCGTCGTCTTCGAGGCGCTGGCCTGCCGACTCCCCGTCATCACCACCGCCTGCAACGGCGCGGGGGAGCTGATCGTCGACGGCCGCGAGGGGTTCGTGGTCCCGACCCCCGACTCCCGCGACCAGCTCGCCGACGCCCTCGACCGGATGGCCGACGACGGGGCCCGTCGCGCGATGGCCGGCCACGCCGAACGCCTCGGCCGCGAGCAGTCCTTCGACCGCCACGTCGCCCGGCTCGTCGAGGTCTTCGAGCGGGTGGCGGCCTCGCGTGCGGCCGGGGCCCCGGCGCGGACGGCGGCCTGATCGGACCCGACGACATTCCTCCAAGCAAGACGGATGGAGCCCGACCCGATGCAAGCGATCCTCCTGGCCGGCGGCAAAGGGACCCGGCTCCGCCCCTACACGGCGGTCCTGCCCAAGCCGCTGATGCCGATCGGCGAGGCCGACCCGCTGCCGATCATGGAAGTCGTGCTCCGCCAGCTCGCCCGGTTCGGCTTCCGCGACGTGACGGTGATCACCGGCTACCTGACCGAGCTGATCGAGGCCTTCTTCGGCGACGGCCGCAAGTTCGGCACCAGGCTGACCTACCGTCGCGAGGAGACCCCGCTGGGCACCGCGGGCGGCCTCGCCTTGCTGGACCGGCCCGCCGAATCGGTCCTCGTCATCAACGGCGACATCCTCACGACGCTCGACTTCGCCGAGATGTACCGCTTCCACCGCGACCGGGGCGCCTCGGCCACGATCGCCTCGTACCCCCGCGAGGTCCGGATCGACTTCGGCGTCCTCGAATTCGGCGACGACCCGCACGTCCTCACCGGCTATCGCGAGAAGCCCGAGTTCTCGTTCCAGGTCAGCATGGGCCTCTACATCCTCGACCCCTCGGCCTGGGACTTCCTGACGCCCGGCCGGCCGTTGCCGATGCCCGACCTCCTGGAGAACATGAGGAAGGCCGGCCGGCCCGTCCACTGCTTCAAGCAGCCGTGCTACTGGCTCGACATCGGCCGCCACGACGACTACGCGACCGCCAACGAGGTCTTCGAGTCGCGGCGGCGATCGTTCCTGGGCGAGCCCGCGCGGGCGGCCTCGGTGATCGGCCGCGACCAGTGACGGCCGCGGCGGTCGTCGCGGCGTCCCTCGTCGCCGCCTACCTGATCGGCTCGGTCCCGTCCGGCCTCCTGATCGCCCGCCGGTTCGGCGGCGTCGACATCCGGACGGTGGGCTCGGGCAACATCGGCGCGACCAACGTCGGCCGGGTCCTGGGGTTCCGGTACTTCGTCGTGGTCTTCCTGCTCGACTACTTGAAGGGGCTCCTGCCGACCCTCTACCTGCCGGGCCTCGCCGCCCGATCGACCGGGCTGGCCTTGCCTCACCTGGCGGTGGGCGTGGCGATCGCGACGATCCTCGGCCACAACTTCCCGGCCTACTTGAAATTCCGGGGGGGCAAGGGGGTGGCGACCAGCCTGGGCGCGGTCTCGGCGCTCGACCCGTTCGCCAGCGTCGCGGCGGCGTCCGGTTTCGCGATGTTCTTGCTGACGACCCGCTACGTCTCGATGTCGTCGATCCTGGGCGGCCTGGTCTGGATCGTGGCCCACTTCGCCCGGGTCGAGCACCCCTGGGACCGGGACCAGATCGCCATGAGCCTCGCCTCGATCGGCCTGATGGGCCTGCTGATCGCCCGCCACCGCAAGAACCTGGCGCGGATCGCCGCCGGGACCGAGCCCCGGGTCGACCTCCGCAAGAAGAAGGCGGACCGGGACCGGCAACGCCCCCCGGGCAAGGCCGCGACGGCCCTCGTCGTCGCCCTAGCGACGCTCGGCGGCGCGGGGGCCCTGGCCGTGAACGCCGGCCGCAAGGCCGAGGTCGACGCCGGCCCCTACCACGCGGCCGAGGTCGCCCGCGTGGCCACCGGCCACCAGCGGGCCGATCGGCTGGCCTTCGCCGACCGGGGCCGCCTGCTCGCCGCGACCTGCCCGCGCTACGGCCGGGTGATGCTCTACCGCGTGACCGACGCGCCGGGCCTCGACCTCGTCCGCGACATCTCCCTGGCCGGCAAGCCCGTCGCCCTCTGGCCGACCGCCGACCGCCTGTTCGTCCTGGTCCGGCCCAACAACGACGCCCGCCACGTCGAGGAAGGCTGGTGGGAGACGTTCGACCTCGAAGGCCGGCCGGTCGGCGCCCGGGTCCGCGTCGGCTTCTATCCCGACGACCTGGCCGTCACCGCCGACGGCCGCCTCGCCTTGGTCCTCACCTCCGGCCGGGGCGAAGGGGGCCCGCACCGCCCGCCGCCCTGCCTGACCCTCTACGACCTGGCGACGGACCCCGACCGGCCCCGGGCGATCTCCCGGATCGACTTCGACCGGCCCGGCGACGACCCCGCCCGGCTCGCCCTGGCGCCGAGCGGGGCCGTCGCCGCCGTCTCGCTCGGGGGCTCACGCGCCGTCGCCTGGGTCGCCCTGGCCGACCCCTCGCGACCCCGGCTCCTGGCCCGCCGGTCCCGGCCCGACCCTTCGAGCCCTGACGCCCTCCGCTTCGACGCCAGGGGGGGCCTGCTCGCGGCCGACGAGATTGGCGAGGCCCTCTGGTATCAATCCGGGCCCGACGCCGAGCCGGTCGTCCGGCCGATCGAGGGGGGAGTCGGCGACGTGGCCGAGATCCCCGGCCCGGTCCCCTACTGGGCCTACACCGTCCCGTTCGACTCCGGGCTCGCCCTCCTCCCCGCCGCGGCGAAGCCCGGAGACGCCCACGACCGCCTCCCGCTCCTGGGCCGCGCCAACCTGTCCGCGACCCGGCCGCTCGGCCTCGCCTACAACCCCGACCGCGGCCTGATCGCCGTCGCCAACCGCTCGGGCGGGAGCATCCACCTCGTGACGATCCGGCCGAGGCCGGCCCGCTGAGCCAAATGCTCGTCCTCCGACTCTTGTCACGGGGACGGAGTCGGAGTACCTTGGCTTCGTCTTGGGTGTGGGTCGGGGGCGGGGGGACGAGGCGATGGACCGGCTGAACCTGATCGACCTGGCGATCGCCCCGCTGACCTGGCTGGAGCGGGCCCGGGGGCGGCGTCGACAGGCCCTGATCGCCCTGTATCTCGTCCTGGCGCTGATCGGCGGCGTCTTCGGCTGGCGCGAGCTGAGCCTCTGGCGGCTCCCCAACGCCCCGGAGCCGTTCGACCTGGCGAAGTTCGGCCGGGTCAACGTGGCCGACGCCGACAACGCCATCCCCCTCTATCGGGTGGCGGGCGGC
>JAABUX010001674.1_pt1 | contig 32874 bp, 22 predicted proteins | sample 5561851 | NCBI WGS metagenome assembly JAABUX01 (sample SAMN10711883, study PRJNA513361) | rock metagenome | isolation source: Antarctica rocks | place: Antarctica: Victoria Land, Richard Nunatak red sandstone | collected 2016-01-03
GATCCTTCGAGATCAAGAATTGCAAATCGCAGGATTGCAAATCGCAAAGGATTGAAGGATCTTGGCTTCTGATTTTTTGCGATTTGCAATCCTGCGATTTGCAATCCGAACCTCCAGATTCGAAAGCGACACCCTCGACCGCCTTGGACGACCACCTCGGCTGTCGCCGATACGCTCGATCTGCTAAAGTCGTTCAATCCGGGGCCGTTCTTGATGGTCTTTCCCTGGGTTCGAGGGCTTTCAGGTCATGGCCGAAGTTGGGGCCGAGATCGTGTTCCTGGCGGGACGCCTGGTCGACCGCGACGAGATCCGGAGCCATCGGGCGCTGGCCGATCGGTTGGGGCGGCTCGGCTTTTCGACCCGGATGATCTGTTCGAGCGTCGCCCCCGACCACGGGATCGCCAACCTGACCGAGTGGCCGCCGCTGGGCCGCCGATGGTGGCTCCCCTGGTCGTCGCGCGGCCTCGAAGCCCTCGCGGGGTTCGAGTTCCCGACCGCTCGGCCGGTTTGGCTCCACGTCCTCGGGGCGGGGATGGCCGACGCGGGCTTGGACCTGGCCGAGCGCCGGCACTTGCCCTATGTCCTGTCGGTCGACGAGTTCCCCAGGCGGGATGCCCGCCTCCGGTTGAGCCGGGCTTGGTGCCGGGGGTTGATCGTCGGCAACCCCGAGTTGGCCCAAGCCTTGGTCCGCGACTACGGCGTCCCGCCCCACTTCTTGTGGATCATCCCCAGGGGGATCGTCGAGCCCGAGCGGAGCGAATGGACCATCCCCGGCTCGACCAAGGTCCCCGTCGTCGGCGCCGTGGGGCCTCTGATCCCCGGCTCGGGGTTCGCGACCTTCCTCAACGCCGCGCGGAGGGTGGTCGACCTCGGCTACGACGCCGAGTTCCTCCTGGCCGGGCAAGGCGAGGGCGAGACTGACTTGAGGAGACGAGCCGAGCGACTCCGGATCGCCGACCGGTTCACGTTCGTCGACGACAAGACGTCGAACCTGACCTTCTGGGAAGTCCTCGACGTCTACTGCCAGACCTCGGTCTCGCCCACCGCCGGGCGATCCTTGGCGATCGCGCAGGCCCACGGCGTCCCCTCGATCGCGTCGGACGTCGAGGGGCTTCGGTCGCTGGTCGACGGCCAGAACTGGGGCCTAAGAATCCCCCACGGCGACCCGGGATTGCTCGCGCAGGCGATCATCACCGTGCTTTCCAGCCCGAGCCAGGCACGGCGGTTGAGCGAGGCGGGCCGGGCGGCGGTCCTCCGCGACCACAACCCCGACCGCGAGGCCGAACGTCTCGCCGAGCTTTACGGCCCGCGGCATCCCTCGGCCCAAGCTCAAGGACTCGACCGGGCCACCCGGACCACCGACGACCCCGCCTTGAAGCTCGTCCCCGAGGTCGTCACGGTGGTCGACCCCAGGGTCTGAGCCTTGACCTTGGCCTCATAGACGTTGGCCCACGCCAGGAAGTCGTAGATGGCCAGGAGGGTGCAAAACACCAGCCCGGGGCGGCCGTCGAGGAACCCGAGGCGAAAGCCATAGGCATACGCGAACCGGACCAAAGGGCGCATCGGCAACCGCAAGTAGAGCTTCTTGAGCCGACGCTTGAACCGCTTCCCTCGGCCGATCGAGGCGGGGACCGGCTCGCTGAGGAACCGCTCGTACATCGCGGCTTCCCAGACGGCGTACCTGTTGTGCTTCTCGACCCAGACGGCGATCGACGGATAGGCGTGGTGGTCCAACTCGTGGCGGAGCCGGGCCACTCGACCCCCTTGAAGCTCGACGTGCTCGTGGGCCTCGTTGTCGCCGGTCTGGACGCCGGGCGAGACCGGCATCTTCTCGTACCGGCCCAGCCGGTGCTTGAACAGCCGGAGGTTCCACGCTTCGGCATAGCCGCAGTGCTGAATCCGGCGGCCGAGGAAGAAGTATTTCATGTTGAGGTAGAAGCCGTCGGCCTCGTCGCTCGCCGTCCGCTCGGCGATCTCGCGGGCCAGCTCGGGAACGACCACCTCGTCGGCGTCGACGATCAGGACCCACTCGTTCCGGAACGGGATCTGGTCCAAGGCCCAGTTCTTCTTCTTGGGATACGTCCCGTTGAACTGGAACTGGACCACGGTCGCGCCGAGGGCCTCGGCCACCTTGGCGGTCTCGTCGACGCTCTGGCTGTCGACGACGAATACCTCGTCGGCCCACGCCAGGGCGGGCAGGCATCGCCGGAGGTTCTCGGCCTCGTTCTTGACCGGGACGATCACGCTGACCCTGGCTCGGTTCGCGGTGGGCATCAAAGAGAATCCTTCCTATTTAGCCACGGATGGAACACGGATGAAACACGGATAAGAGAGTTATTAATAGTCTTATCCGTGTTCCATCCGTGGCTCGTATCAATGAATTGATTGGGGTTTGGGTCCGTTGCCAATGACCCAGTCGTAGACCTCGGCGAGTTGGGCGGCGACTCCGTCCCAGGTGTATCGGGCTTCGACCAGCTTCCGACCGTTGCCGGCCAGGGTGGCTCGGTCGGCTTCGGAGCGTTCGAAGAGGTTGCGGAGGCCGAGCGTCACGCCTTCCTCGGTCGGCTCGACGATCACCCCGGCCTCGGCCTGGGCAAGCTCGGCGAAGTGGCAGGCGGTGGTGGCGAGGACCGGAACCCTGGCGGCCAAGGCTTCGAGGATGGCCATGCTGAAGCCTTCGCTGTAGCTCGGCAGCGCGAACAGGTCGGCGGCCCCCCAGACCTGGCGGGCCAGCTCGCCCGAGGCGTGGCCCAGCACGGTGATCCGGTCCTCGACGCCGCTCGCCTCGGCCTGGGCCAAGGTCGGGGCCAAGGCCCCGTCGTCGTTGCCGACGAGCAAGAGGTGGACTCGGGGATGGTCGGCTCGGAGCTTCGCCAGCGCCGAGATCAGCAGGTCCAGCCCTTTCTTGGCGTGGAGCCGGCCATAGAACAGGACCAGGGTCTTGCCGACCAACTCCGGGTGCATGGCTTCGAGTTCGCTCCGAGGCGGCAAATCGTCGAACGGGGCGAGGTCGACGCCGTTGGGGATCAGGGCGACCGGCGTCCTCGGGGCGACCGCCCGGAGGTGGCCGACCTCGGGGCGGGACAGCGCGTGGAGGCACGACGCCCCCCGGACGTTCCGCCCTTCGACCAGGGCGGTGTAGACCTTCTTCTTGATCGCCTTGTGCCGGAGCGCCCAGGGGTCGAGCATCCCGTGGGCGGCGATCAGATAGGGGACGTTCGACGCTCGGGCGACTCGGGCACCGAGCCGGGTGTGCCCTTGCCAGATCCCGTGGAAGTGGACCACGTCGGCGGTCTCGACCGACCGCTTCCAGTCGACCTCGGGGCCTGACAGGCGAACCCCGGGCGGAAGCTCAAGCTGGTCGAGCCTCGATGGTGTCGGCGTGACGACGCGGATCGAGCCTTCGAGCTTCGCCAAGGCGCCCGTCATCCCGAGGATGCTCGGGACCATCCCGCCGTCCCGCCTCGGGTCGAGGCCGTTGCAGCAGTGGACGCGGCCGATCGGGGTTGAAGAGAGGGATCGGGCCGGTTGAGGGGAAGCCAGGGTGTTCATCGCGGGTTCCTCCGGTTCAACGCCAATGGCTCAAAGGTCGAAGGGTGGGCGGCTCGGGGCGAACGGGCGATCCGGATCGCTTCGAGCGTGCCCGAGGCGAATCGTCCCGGTCCCCACTCGGCGACGACCTCGGCGGCCCGGCGGCCCATCCTCTGGCGGTCGACCTGGGGCAGACCCGCCATCCAGGCGAGCGCGGCGGCGAGCTCGTCGCCGTCGTCGGGGTCGAACCGGCGGCCGGTGGTTCCGTCGGGGTCGGGCACGAGCGTTTCGGCGCACCCGGCGCGGTCGGACACCAGGAGCGGCAAACCGGTCGCGGCGGCCTCGTTGACCACCAACCCCCAAGGCTCCAACCGGCTCGGGTGGACGAAGCTCGACGCCCCGGCCAGCCGGCGCGACAGATCGTCCCCTTCGAGGAAGCCGGGCCGGTGGATCGAAGCCGCGAACCCGCTCGATCGGATCGCCCGGTCGACCGGGTCGGCCCCCGGGCCTCCGCCGCAAAGCACCAGGTCCCAGGCGGTCGACTCGCGGCAAGACTGGCGGTATCGGGCGTAAGCTTCGACTAGGCCGACGAGGTTCTTCTCGGGGACGAACCGGTTGACCGCGACGAAGTAGGGCTTCGAGGGCAGGCCGGAGCGGAAGTCGGGTCGGAGGCGGGCGAGCCTGGCCCGGTCGGCGAACGCGGCGTTGTCGACGGCGTTGTACCCCAGCGCGACCCGATCGGGCGGCATCCCGAGCTTGGCCAAATAGTCGCGATGCCTGGGGCCACCGACGAGAGCGGCGGAGAACCGCCGGACCCGACCGCGCTTGATGGCTTCCTTCCACCAGGTCCGAGGGTGGTCGATCTCCTGGCTCTCCGACATCAGGATCGCCGGTCGGCCCGCCTTGAGCGACCAACCGAGCGCGGCCATCGACTCGGGTCGAGCGTACCCGACCACGCACACGACGTCGGGCCGGTCGCGGTCGAGCGCGAGCTTCATCCCGCGTCGGGCCTCATCAGGTCGGACCGACTCCATCGATCGCCCGGCAAACAGCGTCGTCCAGGTGAACGGTTCGCCGCCGGAAACCCGCGCCCAAGGGTAGCGCTCCTCCTGGTCGGCCAGCTCGTAGGCGATCAATTGGTCGCCCGATCGTGCGAGCAAACCGGCCAAGGCCCGGAGCCGCGCGAGGTGATACGGGCCGAAGTTGGTGAAGCAGACCGAGACGATCATGGACGTCAAACCCCCCGAGTCAGAGCGGCCGGGGCGAACGTCGGGCGATCCGCGTCGATCGGGCGGGCCGTCGCCTCTCGCTTCCACCTCGCCAGCAACTCGCCCCGCCACCGCATGATCGGCCGCTCCAAGGCCCACCCCAAGCCGCAGCCGGCCCCGATCCCCGACGCCACCAGCACGCACCAGGTCGATCGCCAATCCTGGACGATTCCGGTCTGCCGGATCAGGCTCGCCAGCAATAAGAGGATCGGCCCGTGGAACAGGTAAGTCGGGTAGCTCGCCAGGCCCACGAACCCGGCGGTCGAGTCGAGCCACCCGGGCGCCTTGGGTTGGCTCCTGGCCCGATCCTCCTGGTCTCGGGCGATGAACCGGAGGAGCAAGAGCGCGAACGTCAGGCCGAGGATCAGGTCGATCGCCAGCTCGGGGACGCGATTCCCCGCCCTCAAGGCGACCGCCAACCCGAACCCGACCGGCCACGACCGCGCGAGGGCGCCGATCATCGGCCGTCTCACCAACCCGGGACCGTGAACCGCGACCAACGCCCCCAGGAACCAGTTGATCCCCAGCGCGAACAGCATCCCGAACCCGAGGACCCACCCTTGGCGATACCCTTCCTGGTAGAGCCAGATCAAAAGGCCCCCGACCAGGAGGCAGCAGCCCAGCCCGATCGACGCGGGCCGGACCTTCATCCTCGCGCCGAGGACCGCGAGCAGGCCGAAGAAGACGTAATAGGACAGCTCGTTGGTGATGGTCCACGACGGGGCGAAGGCGCCGAAGGTCCGGGTCAACCGCTGGACGAAGACCAGTTGCGAGGCGAAGCCGACCCCATCGAGGCCGTCCGGGTAGTACGCCGGGCGGATCGGGGCGACCAGGCATTCGACCCCGAGCGCGAAGACCAGGCCGAGGTAATAGAGCGGCATGATCCGGGTCAAGCGGGCCTTGAGGTAGAACCCGATCGGGAACCGGGCCGACTCGATCATCCGATTCGCCGAGAGCTGGATGCAGTAGCCGCTGATGACGAAGAAGCCCATGACCCAGTAGAACCCCGACTGGAGCGTGGCGAACAAGCCGATCCGCAAGGCTTCGGGGAGCCGGCCCATCTCGATCGGGTGGATCACCCAGCAGGCGTCGTACGAGTGCGCGGCGACGACCAGGAAGGCGAACAGCCCCCGGCACAGGTCGACGTCGCGGATCAGGCTCGGGCCGGCCTTGTCGGTTGTTGGAACCGGGGCGAGGCCCGATTCTCGGACGGTTCGCGGGTGATCCATCGGGAACTTCCTTGTTGTCCGTCGCGAGGTTGCCGATCAGGCCGAGGCCGGGGCCGAGCCGCCGCCGACGAACTTGTTGGCGAGCCAGAAGGCAAGGAGGGGCGGGAGCGTGGTGAAGCCGTAGTTGTAGTAGAACCAGGTCAGGGGGTCGTCGCCGACGGTCGAGAGCCAGGCGTTGTAGTAGGTCAAGGCCCACCAGAGCTGGACCCAGGGGACGCTCTGGTAGCGGCGGAAGTACTCGTAGGCCGTCCGGAACACCAGGCCGACCATCCCGAGGACGATGAACGTCCCCCAGGCCCCTCCGTTGAGCTGCCCGGCGCCGAGGATGCCGATCGAGGGGCCGGTGAAGGTCGAGTCGCGCTTCAGTTCCGAGCCGGCGATCCAGGCGTTGATCCACTGGTCGCGGCCGAAGATCGGCTTCTCGGGCCAGACGATCCGGGGGATAAAGGTCGAGAAGATCCGGAGGTAGCTCGCCCCGTAGTCGTAGTCCGAGAGGGTCGGGACCGTGGCCATCATCAGGAGCAGGCCGCCGTATTCCTCGGTCTCGTAGGAGACGCGGTCGAGCTTCTCGCCGTCGGAGAGGTTGATGCTCTCGAAGATGATCGCCGGGTCGAAGTTCGACACGAAGGTCATGAAGTCGGACACCGACCCGTGCGTCTTGGTGCTGTTGGCGTGGAATCGCCAGCCGATCGACAGGCCGACGGCGAGCATCCCCGCCGCCGCCGTGATCCCCAGCGCGGGCCAGCTCGGCCGCTTGAGCCGGGGGACGTAGTACGCGCAGACGGCGGTCAGGACCGCGAACAACGAGTGCGACCGCTTGCCGATGAACATCCAGATCAGCATGTAGAGGGCGGCGATCCCCAATCCCACCAGGACCAGCCCAGGGCGAGGTCGGCCCGGCTGCCGCCCCGTGATGACGCAGACGATCCCGGCGACCAGCATCAGCAAGGGGAACTGGACCATCAGCATCGCCTCGGCCGACTGCTGGTCGTTCGACCCGCCGAACCCCCGCGCCACGAGCAACCCGCACCCCAGGCCCCAGACGAACAGGGGCGGACAAGCCAGGCCGACCACGCCCAGGCTCCAGCCCGCCGGGGGGCGAGGCAAGAGCCGGGACAAGGCTCTGCCCGGCCCGAGATGATAGACGGTCAGCATCCACCCGATCGCCCAGAACGACCGGAAGCTCGCCTCCGAGACGAGCTCGGCCCCCCGGACCCGGATCGCCCAGTCGTGGTACGAGATCGCCTGGACCACATACTCCTGGGCGATCCCCACCAGGAACAACCACGTCGGCGCGAACGGGTCGAACCGCCTGGTGACGACCTGGAACGCGGCCAGGCCGACGATCATCGCGGCGAGGGCGTAAACGAAGGTCAACTCGTTCATGAAGTTCTCGGCAAGGTGGGTCGAGCCGGCGCGGCCGTCCCGGGGCGGGCGGCCCCGCCGACGGGTCCTCACCAAGTCGTTCGAGTTTCCAGGCCGATCGGCGACATCGGGACGATCCGAGGTCCGTCCAACAACGAAGACGGCCCACCGCGGCGGGCGTCGGGGTGGGCCAGTCACGCTTCGGGGCGGTCGCCGTCAAAACTGGTCGGCCGAGATGACCTCGCCCCCCGCCGGGGTCATCAGCGCCCGCAACACCGCCTGGTTGATGGAAGTTTTCAAGAACCGGACCGACCCATCGGCGAACAAGGCGTTGAAGCCTCCCAGCGAGAACCCGCCGAGTCGGGGAATCGGCCCCTCCCGCTCGAACGGGATGTCCTCGGGCTTGGTCCAGGGGATGTCGCGCTTGGCCTCGACCACCGCGAGCGTGTTCGAGGTCCCGTCGAGAACCTCGGCGAACCCCATCCCGGCCTTCCGGTCGGGGAACAAGGTCTCGGGTCCGGTCAGGACGAAGTACGACGGGCTGCCGGGCTTGGCGTTGGTGTCCGACGGGGCGTGGAAGACCTTGGGCATCCGCTCGATCAGCTTGCGGTTGTTCGGCCCGTCCCACGGCTCGTCGAAGTTGTACTCGTTGTACAAGGCGACCTCTTCGAGGTAAGGCAAGAGGTCGACCCGCCAGCTATGCCGCGTCTTGCCGTCCCGTCCGAGTCCCGAGGCGGCGGGGAGGGCGTCCTGGACCCTGTGGAACTCATGCATCGCCAGGCCGATCTGCTTGAGGTTGTTGCTCGACTCGGCGCGTCGGGCCGCCTCGCGCGCGGCCTGGACGGCGGGCAGGAGCATCGCGGTGGCGGTGGCGAGGGTCACGCCGTCGACCTGGAATTGGAGCCGGGTGGTCGCCTGGTCCTGCTCGATCTTGGCGGTCGCCAGGGTCGAGTCGAGCGAGTCGATCAGGTTGCCCATCATCTGGGCCGACTGGGGAGGGCCTTTCGGGACCTCGCGGCGGATCGCGGGCACCATGTTCCGGGCCAGCGTCAGGATCGCTCGGAGCGTCTCGCCGACCCGGGCCGCCCCGGCGGCGTCGGGCGAGGTCGCGCGGGCGTCCAGGGTCACGCCGTTGGCGAAGTCCATCGTCATCGCAAAAGCCTTGGCCTGGTCGAACAGCGGCGAAACCACCTGGAACCCCATCCCGGCGCGGCCCGGCGGGACGAACCGGGCCAGCCAAGCGGCGTCGACCGCCACCCGGACCGGGCCGGGCTTCATCTGCTTCCAAACATCGTCCCAGGCGTGCCGACCTCCCCGCGCCCCGGGACCGATCGGGATCGCCTCGACGGCGATCTCGACGACGCCGACCAGGAGGGTCCGGTCGTCGACCACCCGGTAGCTGGGCGAGCCGGGCTGGGTACGGCTCGCCCGGAGGTAGGTGATCCCATCTTTCGAAACCTCCTCGACCTTCTCGGACAGGAAGTCCTTCCAGTCGTAAGCCTGGGACGAGCGGAGGACGACCACCGGGGGCGGCAGATTGGCCGGCCGGACCGGCTTGTTTCCCGGGCGGAAGTCGGCGAAGAGGATGAGGACCTGCTCGATCGCCCCCGACTTGAACGCCTTGGCCTCCTTCGAATCGTCCGGGATCTGATCCGCGTACTTCTGGTAGATGGGGAGCTTGAGCAAGGCCGCCGGGCGGATGTCGATCACCAACCGGACGTCCGAGATGGCGGCGGTGGCGTCGAGCGGCCCCCGCTTGGCGTCCTGGGCTTGGGCGTTGGCCGGGCGAGGCGAGGTCGGCCCCACCCCGAACCAGCCGACGGCCAGCGAGCCGGCGATCAACCAACGGGCGAGGGTCCCGGCGCGAGCATGGTCGGGAGTGGGCATCGGGTCGGATAAGATCGGGGCGGGGGGCATCGCGAGGTTCCTCGAAGGGGATGACTCGGCCCGGAGGTTGTCGGGGCCTGGCGTCGACATAACCCGTAGCACACGATAGCCGGGCGGTCGGCCCGGGTCGAGGATTTCAGACCTGGCCCAAGCCTTCGACCTCGGCCCGGATCGAGGCGTGGTACCTCGGCCAGTCGAACGCCTCGGCGCGGGTCCGGGCGGCTCGGGCCATCCGGGAGCGGAGTTCGGGCGAAGAACCGAGCCGGACCATCGCCTCGGCGAGCTGATCCACGTCGCCGGCCGGGACGATCAGGCCGTCGACCCCATCTCGGACCACCGAACCCGCGTTCGGGGTGACGATGCTCGGGAGGCCGCACGCCAGGGCCTCGTAAGTGACGACCGCCGACCCTTCGAACAGGCTGGGGAACACGAACACGTCGGCGGAGGCCATTTTGGCGGGCATCTCGGAGTGGCCGACCCGACCGAGGTGGATGACCTCGTCGAGGTACGGCCCGAGCGGACCCGGGTCGCTCGGCAAAGCTCCGAGGAGCTGGAGCGTCCAGCCGGGGCGCCGGACCTTCCTCCAGGCTTCGAGGAGGTACTTGATCCCCTTCCGATGGGTGATCCCCCCGGCGAACAGGAAGGTGCAGGCGTCGGTCGGTCGCTTGGAAGGGTCGGGGCGGAACCGCCTGGTGTCGGCGGCATAGGGGATGACCGAGATCCGGGCTTCGGGCGTCCCGTGCCGGACCAGTTCCCCGGCGATGTGTTCGGAGGGGACCAGGATTCGGTCGGCCAGGGCGATGTCTCGGAGGCGTCGTTGGTGCAACCAGTCAAGCTCGTCGAGGTCAAGCTTGCCGTCGCCGAGGTAGATCGGGAAGAAGTCGGGCGAGCGGGCCGCTTCCTGTTCGAGGATGGCGGCTTCCTCGCGGACATCGCCGTGGACCATGCTCAGGATGCTTGGGATGCCCAGCCTCCGGCAAGTCGGCAAGGCCAACTCCGACCCCACGTCGCTGAACAGGAAAGCCGCCGACGGTCGCCGGGCCTCGATCGCCCGCGCCACGACCCCATCAAACCGCCGGGTCCGCCACCGGGCCACCGGGTGCCGGCTCCCCGGTCGCCGAGCCGCCAGCTTCGCCTCAAGCTGCAACGCGGCGTCATAGCTCCAGGCCGAAGCGACCTTGTCGCCGGGGATCTGGCGATCATGCCGTCGCATCAATTGCCGCCTGATCCGGGCGAACCGGCAAGGGACCAGTTGCCGGACCATCTCGGTCGCCCTGTTGTGCCCCCGGTAGTAGAACCCGGTGACGAACCGGTCGAGCTGATCCGCCTCCGCCAAGGCGATCACGGCCTGGTAAGCCGGAGGCCGGGCGTCGGGGCAAGCGACCAGGACGCGCGTGGGCCGGTCGGGTTGTGTCATGGGGGCGAACTCAGGTAAAGATCTCGTCTACCGCCAGACGCCACCCTGGGACCGCAGGCTCGGCGTCGGCGATCTGGCCTTTGAGGAAGGTGACGGGCTGATCGGGCGAGTCGGCTTTGTAAGAAAGAACAATCTCGGCCTCCGGGTCAACGTCCCATACAACCCGAGTCCCCGCCGCGAAGTAGTCGAGCCGCTTGGCGGCCATCTCGCGTTCGGCCGCCGGACCATAGTCGTTCTCGCTTCGGACCTCGACCGCGAACGTCGGCGGACCCTCGACGAACCTCATCCATTTGGCCGGAAGAGGACCATCGAAGTACGAGGCATCCGGGCAAAACGACTCGCGGCCCGAGGGCAGTTCGGGGACGGTGTAACCCACCCCATCGGGCGAGGCTCGACCTCGGTCGATCGCCCTCGCATGGATCTTGAGACTCGAGTAGATTTCACCGCCCACCGCACCCGGCCAGAATCCGGTAGGCATGAGATGAACGACCCTCCCGCCAATCAGTTCCGCCTTGCCTTCGACGCGAGCCAGATCATCGAGCGTGGCGACCGACTTCCCGATGGCGGACGACATGCGGTGCCTCCCCGGCTCGCCGACTCGAATTTGAAACAATCCGACGACGGATCAACCCTATCAGACCTCGGTCCGGCGGACAATCAAGCCCCCGACCTTGCCCCCAAAGCCAACCGAGTGGCGGGCCGGTTGGTCGGGGATCGTCGGGGAGGGTGGGGACCGAAAGGCCCCCGATCGGGCGCCGTTCCCCCGCGCCCGCCTGATTTCCTTGACCTTGCGGTTGAAGTCAACCTGGAAGCGATACGCCGAGGGAAGCTGGACGGCCAGGGCCAACGCGAGGAGGACGGCCAGGCCGACGACGACCCTATCGCCCGCCCCGAGGCCCGACTCTTCGGCCCGCCGACGCCGCGATTTCCCGAGGATGAGTGCCGCGGCGACGAGTGCGAACGCGATCCCCATCAAGTTGTTCGAGAACGGCCGACCGTTGAGCAGCAATGGGAAGGCGATCCCGAGCAGCAAGGAGAGGACCGCGAAGGATTCCCGCATGGCCGGCCACCTCACAACGAGTTGGGCCTCGGGTCGATCACTCGACGACCTGGAGATAGGTCGAGGCCGGGAAGTGGCCCTCGGAAGCGCGGAGGCCGTGGTCGTCGCGGCCGGGGCGGTAGTTCGGCAGGCTCCGGGCGAGCGCCTCGCGGTCGGCGTAGTGGAGCAGCGACAGCGAGGCCCGGATGGCGTAGCGGCGATTGCCGATCAGGAAGGCGTGGAGCAAGGCGCTCTCGTTGCTGAAGAACAGCTCGTCGTCGAGCAGCCCGCGCTGGTAGTCGAACGGGAAGAAGATGTCGTGGAAGTGGACCCAGGCCCCTCGCGAGAGCCGGGGGAGGACGTCGAGGATGATCCGGTTGACCTCGGTGCCCGGCCCGACGACGTGCGACGAGTCGACGAAGAGCATCCCGCCGTCGCCGAGTTCGGTGAGGATCTCCGTCGGGATGTCCTGAGCCCGCTCGGGGACGAGTTCGACCAGCCCCCGGCGGTCGGCATCGCGGAGGTAGGGCGACGGATAGGGGTCGACGCAGGTCACCCGGACCGGGAAGCCCCCTTCGGCGGCGGCGAGCAGGATCACGGCCGTCGAGACGCCGCAGCCGACCTGGACGACCCGCGCGGGCCGCTTCGACCGGACGAAGGCATAGAGGAAGTCGGCCTCGACGGCGCCGAAGCCCGCCGCCCCGTTGGCCTCGCAGGCGTGGTCGAAGATCCCGCCGCGGCCGAGGCGTTCGAGGATCGCCTCGGGGCAGCACTCGGCGACGAAGGCGAGTTGGCCGGCGGCGTCGGCCCCCCGGACGTCGACCATCGCGCGAGGCCCCTTCCAGCGGTCGTCGGCCTTGAGCCCTCGGATGTCGGGGATCTCGGAATAGAAGTGGCGAGGCAGGATGTCGACCCCGAGGCGTTGGCCGACCTCGAAGACGCGGCGGAGGTTCTTCTTGCCCTGATCCTTGAGCTTGCGCGCGAGCGATGCCATCGCGGTGACTCCTCCATGAAGCTGCCGGTCGTGGTGCTTGGGAAGGGGACGGGAAAGGGTGAGGCGCGGCCCCGGTTGGACTCAGGGGACGGCCGCCGCGATGACGTGCCCCTGGAAGTCGTCGGGGATCGGGATGCCGAACCACCGGAGGACGGTGGGGGCGAGGTCGCGGATCTCCAAGCCTTCGACCGGGCCTTCGCTGGGGATTCCGGGGCCGTCGAGGATGATCATCCCGTCCTGGGCGTGGTTGGCGTCGTCGGGGCCGGTGTCGTTCTCGAAGGTGTGGATCTGGCCGGTACCCACCGTCCCGACCGACCGCCAGCGGAGGTTGCCGAAGTAGACGAACAGGTCGGGCGGGGCGATCCCCTTGGTCGTGTGGTAGAGCGACTCGGGCTTGAGGACGCGGGTGCCGATGGGTTTGCCGTCGGGGTCGCCGAGGGCTTCGAGTTCGCCGATCAGCTTGTCGCGGACGCCTTCGTAATCCTCGGGGTTGATTAAGCCCTGCGGCTCGCGGCCCTTCACATTCAAGAACAACCGACCGTAGTAGCCCCCCGAACCCCAGGCGGTGGTCTTGGCCCAGTCGACCTTGAGGGTTTCGAGGCGGGAAGGCTGCGAGGGCGGTTCGAGGAGGACCAGATACCCTTGCCGGACGAGCCACTCGTTGAGGGCGATCCCGCCGTCCATGCACTGGGCGCCGTGGTCGGACACGACGACGACATGGGCGTCTTCGGGGATCACCGCGAGGAGTTCGCCGACCTTACGGTCGACGTGCTCGTAGTACTCGGGGATGACGGTCTCGAACGGGTTGCCGGGTTCGTAGCGGTGGTGGGTGGGGTCCATATACTGCCAGAAGGCGTGGTGGACGCGGTCGGTCCCCATCTCGACCATCATGAAGAAGTCCCAGGGTTTGGACTTCAAGAGGTGCCTGGCCAGGGCGAACCGCTTGTCGGTCATCCGGATCAAGGAGTCGCGGATCACCGACTTGTCGGGGGTCCGGAAGTCGCTGACGTCGAACTCGTAGGGGTGGACGTCGGCCAAGCCGGCGATCTCGTCCTTGAGTTCGGGCGGGTGGGTGTAGTTCGAGGCGATCGAGGGGGTCAGGAAGTCGGTCACCATCCAGCCGTTGACAGGCCGAGGCGGGTAGGTCTGCGGAACCCCGAGCAGGACGACCTTCTTCCCGGCGTTGCCCAAGTAATCCCACAAGAGCGGTTCCTTGACCGCCATCGACGTGGCCGTGGTCATCTTCTCGTACGACCGATCCGCCCGGTTCCGAAAGCCGTAATAGCCGAGCGTGCCGGGGTCCTTGCTCGACATCATCGACATCCAGGCCGGGACGGTGATCGGCGGGTCGGACGACCGGAACTTGCCCCAGACCCCCCGCTCGCGGAGCCGGGTCAGGTTCGGCAGCCGGTCGGCATAACGATCGAAGACCAGGCTCGGTTCCGCGCAGTCGAGGCCGATGACGACCACCTTGTTCGCCACCCCGGGTTGGCCCGCCATCAGAATCCTCCCTGAAAATACGAAAACTAATTAGCCACGGATGAAACACCGATAAATAAATCAGGTTTTTCTGATCCGTGTTCCATCCGTGGCTGAACCATCCCTTAAGCGGGTTGGTAGCCGAGGGCGAACTTCTCGCGGCGGGCGAGTTCGAGGTCGTGCTCGACCATCATGTGGACCAGCCCTTTGAAGTCGACCTCGGGCACCCAGCCGAGCTTTTCGCGGGCCTTGGTCGGGTCGCCGAGGAGGACGTCGACCTCGGAGGGGCGGGTGTACTTGGGGTCGAATTCGACGAAGTCGGTGTAGTCGAGGCCGAGGTAGTTGAAGGCGATCTCGAGGAACTCGGTGATCGCGTAGGTTTCGCCCATCGCCACCACGAAGTCTTCGGGCTTTTCTTGCTGGAGCATCAGCCACATCGCCCGGACGTAGTCTCCGGCGAAGCCCCAGTCTCGCTTGGCGTCGAGGTTGCCCATGACCAGCTTCTTCTGCAAGCCTTCCTTGATCCGGGTCGCCCCTAGGGTGATCTTCCGGGTCACGAACGACTCGCCTCGGCGGGGGCTTTCGTGGTTGAACAAGATCCCCGAGCAGGCGAACATCCCGTAGGCTTCTCGGTAGTTGATCGTCTGCCAGTGGGCGTAGAGCTTGGCGCACGAGTACGGGCTGCGGGGGTGGAACGGCGAATCCAGCCCTTGCGGCGGGTTGGTCGAGCCGAACATCTCGGAACTGGACGCCTGGTAGAACTTGACCGGCTTGCTCCGATTGAGCTGGCGGACGGCCTCGAGGATGCGGAGCGTGCCGAGGCCGACGACGTCGGCGGTATAGAGCGGCTGGTCGAACGAGACCCGGACGTGGCTCTGGGCGCCGAGGTTGTAGACCTCGTCGGGGCGGATCTCTTCCATCACCTGCGAGAGGCTGGATGCGTCGGCGAGGTCGGCATAGTGGAGGTGGAACCGTTCGGCGGCATCGGGAAAGTTGCGGATGATCGGGTCGATCCGCTGGCGGTTGAGCGAGCTCGACCGCCGGACCAAGCCGTGGACCTCGTAGTCGTCTCTTCCCAGGAGGAACTCGGCGAGATACGAACCGTCCTGACCTGTGATCCCGGTCACCAATGCGCGCTTCATGATCAAGGCCCCATACTCGAAGCCGGGCGGCGTCCCGGCGAAATCCGCTTCGGAGAAACTCGATCTCCGACCCTACGCTTTTCGAGTATAGACCAAAAGCCCGCCTAATTCCTCAACTTTTCTCGGCCTGGACCCCGAACGTGGCCGGGCCGCGACATGGTCAGGGGACGTGGTAATCGGCGCGGTTGGTCGGCAAGATCGGCTCCAGACCTTCGAGGATCGCGTGGGCGAAGTCCTCGAACGCGGCGGCCTTCTCGTCCGACTCGCCCGACCAGAACACCTCCACCGTCATCCCCGACCCCCGGGTCGTCCGGCCGTGGCTGCTCCGGCTCGTGATCGGCAGGCCCCTCACCCAGCGCTCGACCCGCCCCTCGCCGAAGATGTAGTACCAGAACCCGACCCCCTGGACCTGATCCCCTTGCGAGTACCCCAACCTCATCACCGGGACGTTCTGCCCCCCCGGGCCGGGGATCGGCAGGACCTTGGTCTGCGACTCGATCTTGGTCCCGCCGTGCATCGGCAAGCAGATCTCGGGCGAATGCCGCATGTTGTCGCCGATCGACGAGTAATTGACCCACAACGACAGCCCGGCCCGGGGGAAGCTCGGGTTGGTGTACGACCGGCTGACATACTCGGTCGCCTGCGACTCTTCGAGGATCTTGGGATCGACCGGGAAGTCCCGGCCCACCCAGCCCCCCATCCGCATCGGCAACGACGCCAGGGGTTGGCGCAGGGTCGGGCGTTCGATCGTGCTCATCCGCTCCAGGGCCGCCTGGGCGGCAACGCCGGCGGACAACAGGCCCAGGCACAACAAGGCTCGACCCAGGGACTTCATGCGGCGATCCTTCGCGGTTTTCGGGGTGGTGACATGAGAGGTGGAGAATCTAGGATGGCAAACAAAATCGAAGAATCGCAGATTGCAAATCGCAAAAAATTAAGAGGGTTTCAAAACCATCAGCATGCATTCCGAACTCCTCCAATCCGCGATATGCAATGCTTTGGCCTTCGTCATCCCGACCGTACGACATCCCTCTGCGGTATCGGGTGTCTCGACCGGGATCAGGCGACCAGTTCGGCGGAGGGGGCGGTCGGGTTGGTCGGCTCGATCCGGGTCGACCGGCCCAGGGCGATGACTTGGTCCAGGGTCCAACTGAAGGTCGAGAGCATCAGCAAGCCCAGCCCCATCATCGCCAGCCCTTCGACGGTGTGGAACGCCCCCGAGGCGTACTTCGGGTCGAAGGAGTGCGAGACGACGCCGGTGAGCGTCACCCGGACGATGTTGGCCGTCATGGCGATCGGGATCGACGAGGCGACCAGGAGGATTCGGTGCCAGGTCGGCCTCGCCGAGAGGTAGGCCCAGGCGGCGGTCAAGGCGAGGAAGCCGGTCAGTTGCCTCATCCCCGAGCACGCCTCGGCGACGAAAAGCTGGTTGTCGCCGGGCAAGGTGATCAGGTTCCCTTCGCACAAGGCGGGGATGTTCAGGACGTTGAGCATCGACGTCGCCATCCGGCTGACCATGAGCTGGAGCGGGTTGGCGATCAGCGAGTAGAACGCGACCGGGAGCGGGACCATGAAGACCAGGAAGAAGAAGGCGAACCAGTAGCGGCGGAGGACGTCGGTCCCGGCGAGCAGGGCGCACAACCCGGCCAGGGCGAGCAGGAAGCCGTAGTCGCTCGCCGCCGGGAACGGGATCACGATCGTCGCCAGCTTGATGCCCAGGGCGAGCCCGATCAGGGTCGAGCCGAGGACGACCCCCGAGCGCACGGGCAGCGGGCCTCGGCGAGCGGCCTCGTTGGCGAAGTAGAGGCTCAGGAACGGGACGAGGAAGCCGTGGCTGTAGTTCTCGTCGGTCGACCAGATCAAGACGAAGTGGACCAGGTTCCGCCAGAATACGACGCCGAGCAACCCGAGGCCGCCGACGGCCCCGACGATCGAGGCGCGATGCGTCGAGTCGCTCCAGGCGACCCGGAGGAGATCGAGGAGCGGCGGCGACGACGATCGAGCCGAAGGCTCGGACGGGCTGGGGGTCGAGATCGGGACGGTCGCCATCACGAAACTCCTCGGATCGGTCAAGGATTTGGCCAGATGATCGGGGGCGTTAGCTGGAATTGGACGGGGATGAATTTCGAGTCCGGGCGTTCGAATTACGAATCGCGGGATTGCAAATCGCAAAGAATCAAAGGCTGAGAATGTTCAATCCTTTGCAATTTGCAATCCTGCGATTTGCAATCCTTGATCCCGAAAGCCATCCAGGTTTCGACAGCGACTCCCCGTGGAATTGGACTCGGTCAGCGGTCCTGGGCGTTCAGGTTGGAGTCGAGGGCGTTCTTGTGGGCGTTCGAGGCTCGCTGGGTGACCTCGTCGCCGAGGTCCGGCCCCTTGGCGGCCTCGATCGCCAGGTTCCGGGTCGACTCGTCGCCGCCCCTCCGGGCGATGTCGGCGAGGTTGAACCACCAGACCCTCCGGTCGAGGTCGCGGGTCTCGCCGTCGATCGCCTGGCGATACCGCTCCATCGCGTCGGCCCATCGCCCTTGCTCGGCCAGGGCCTCGGCGATCGCCGCCCGGTGCTCCGACCGCTCGAACCGGAGGTCGAGCGGGCCGTCGGGGGCCTGGCAGATCGCCTTGAACCGGCGCTCGGCCTCGGCGGGGTCTTTGGGTCGGATCGCCGACGCCACGGCCAGTCGCGCCGGGGCGAAGTCGGGGACGGCCTCGGCCCACTCCTCGGGGGTCCAGTCGCCCGAGTCGACCATATCGCGGGCCACGTCGTCGAGCAACGTCGAGTGCGGCAAGGCGTACCGGAAGTCGGGGTCGGCCCGGAAGATCGGCTTGCCCAGGGTGCTCCGGGCGGTGGTCGAGGCGATCAGGAACGCGGCCCGATAGGCTCGGATCGCGTCGGGCCTCTTGTCCTCGCGGCGGAGCCGGTGCGCCATGGCGGTCAGGGTGACGACGTCTCGGGTCGGCCCGAGCCGGATCGACGCCGAGGCGTCGGCTTCCTGGCCGGGCACAGGCTCGGAGGCGAACCGCGACCGGGCACCCAGCGGCGACACGCTCCGGGCGTCGGCTTCCATGCTCCGGGCGTCGAGCGTCCGGTCCTCGCCGATGCCCACCCGTTCCAGGGTCAAGGCCCAGGCCGCCAGGTGGCCCGCCGTGGTCCGCCACCACGCCGACTTCGGGAGCATCCGCGGGTCGACCGGCCCCGAGGTCCCTTCGGGCCGGGTCGCCAGGCGGATCGCCAAGTTCCCGCTCGAAGCGTCCTCGACCCAGACGACCGCCAGCCCCAGCGCGAAGAGTCCCAGGGCCGCGACGGCCAGGCTCGAAGGGAGCCAGCCGAGCCAGAGCGGGATGGTCCAGGCGTCGGGCCGGGTCGCCTCGGTCGGCTCGGGCATGGGCCGCTTCCGGGCCGGCTCGACCGCGGGTTGAGCCTCTCGCGCCACCCCGGCCGTCGCCCGGGTCCCTTGGGCATCGAAGATCGCCCGGGCGCTCGGCCAGTCCTTCGCCCCGGGGGTCGGAGGGGCCGGCTTCGGCGGACTTTCGAGCTTCGGGGTCGGCCTGGGCGCCGCCAACCGGGGGGCGGGATGATCCGGCTCGACCGAGGCCGATTCGGCCCGAGCCGGTTCGTCGGCGAGGATTGCCCGAGCGACCGGCGGCTCGACCCGAGGCTCGAACTCAACCGAGGGCGCCTCGACCACCTCGAAGACGCCGGGAGCCTCGACGGGCGCGGCCGCCGGCTCGGTCGGGACCGTCGGGGCCAGTCGGATGGACAGGACCGGAGGGGGTGGGAGCCGCGGAACGGGCTCGAAAACGCATCCCGGGTCCAACTCGGCGGGAGGATCGGGGAGGCAAGGGATCGGCGTTGCGACCCCGAGCGGCCTGATGGCCGCCCGGTCAAGGGGTTGGGGCAACAAGCCCGACTCGCCCGGATCAACCGGGGCGTTGCTGTCGACCCGCCCTTCGGGGAGCGATCCGGGGGCCGGCTTTCCTTGGGTTGGCCGAGGGGTCGGAGGCTCGGCGGCCTTGAGGCGGAGCGGAACCCGGGGCGGATCGGGCTTGGGTTCGAGGTCGGCCACTCGTCGAGGGGGACCGAACACCGGGCGAGGCTCGAACGCCCGGGTGTGGGTGGACCGACCGACGGGAGGCCGGTTGATCGTCGTCGGCGGGGGGGTCGAGATCGGGTCGGGCGTGGGAGGGGGCGGCGGGGCCGGGGTGACCGGCGCCGACCTGGCCCGGATGGTCTCGCCCGCCGCCTTCCATCGGGCTTCCCAGCGCTTCTCGCTCTGGCGGTCCTTGAGCCACTGGTCGCGCTGGTCGAGCCTCGACTGCCAGCGCTTGACGCGGTCGTCGCTCGCCGAAGGACCGGCACTGCCGACCGGTTCGGGTTGGATCGCGGGTTCGGGAGGCACCGGAGGGATCGGTTGGGCGACGGCCTTTGGGGTCGGTTCGACCGGCTCGGCGCCGACGGTGATCGGGGCGTCGAACGAGCCTCGGGTTTGGCCTTGCTCGGAAGGCTCGGACTGGTGGACCTTCAACCGGAACCGGCCGACCTGGAGGGTCGAGTGCGGCGGGAGGACTTGCTGGTTGTCGGCGGCCCGGCCGTCGATCCAGATCCGACCCGGAGGGCCGACCGGCTGGAAGTGCCAGTCGTCGCCGCGTCGCCGGAGGATGCACTGGACGTCGCCCAGCCCGACCTGGTTGAGCCGGACCTCGCACTGGATTCCTCGACCGACCCGGACCGAGCCAAGCCCCGGCCCAAGCTCCAGGACGCGGGCCGTCGGCTCGCCGGGTGTCTGGATCTGGAGGTACGAGGTCGCCGCCACCGACGCTGACCGTGGGCCTCCCGAAGTCGGGTCGGATGTTCGATGGGAGCGGGTGGCGGCCACTGGGGTGAAACCTCGTCGTTGGTTCGGCTCGGGAAGATGAAAATTAGCCACGGATGGAACACGGATGGAACACGGATCAGGCAAAACTAATTTATCTTCTCTGATCCGTGTTCCATCCGTGTTCCATCCGTGGCTCAATGAGTTTGGATTTGGTCATTAGATCAACCGCGATCGACGAACAGGTCGGTGGCCCCGGCGAGCCATCGGTTGGCGGTCCCGGCGATGGCGGCGACGGCGAGGGCGATGGCGGGGAGTTCGACGGTCCAGTGGATCGCCGAGAACAGGGTGAAGCCGACCAGCGAGCCGACCAGGCCGAAGCAGAGTGCCCGATCGGCCGTGCCGACCCGGTGGATCGCCCCCGGCAACCGGACGACCGCCCAGAGGCCCAGGATCGCGACCAGGGCCAGGCCCACCGCCCCCGATTCGACCGCCCATTGCGCCAGGCTGCTCATGGCGGAGTTCGGCTCGACGTCGCCCGCCTTGTAATAAGGGTGGACGGTGGCGAAGGTCCCCATCCCGGTCCCGAGCATCGGGAAGTCGCGGAAGATCGACCACGACTCGCGCCAGGTCGCCTTCGATTCGAGCCAACTGACGCGGGGGACGACCTCGGGCGTGGTGGCCTCGTGGATCGCCACCCCGCCGACGAGCGTGGCCCACAACACCAAGGTGGCCAACCAGCCGGTTTTCCGGACGCCCGAATCCCAGGGGCCGAAGATCCCGACGATCCCGACCCCGACGGCGAACGGCACGCTCGCCCGCTTCCCCGCCATCATCCCGACCAGGAGGGTCCCCGCCAGGGTCAAGGCCAGGGTCAAGAGCACCTGGCTCCCCTGCCCCGAGTCGCGGACCCGGGCGATCATCCCCTCGCGACCGCCCCGGGGGGACAAGGTTTGCAGGGTCAGGCCGAAGGCCAACGGGATGGCCAGGCTCGCCAGGGCCAGGAACGCCCCAGGGCCGCCGACCATGCTGCCGAACTGGAACAAGGGCAAGGCCCGGGCGGCGGCGAGGGTGGGCCGGTCGGGTCGATGTTCGCCGACCCCGCGGAGCACCGAAGGCACGGGCGCGGCCATGAGGTCGTCGAGCGTCGGGGCCCAGGCCGGACCCGCGCCCGGGGTGATGAACCCGTAAAGCCCCGCGACCCCGCCCGACAATTGCACCGCCCCCAGGACCACGTTGACGAAGAACGCGGCGACCACGCAGCCCCAGACCAGCTTGACGTGGCGGAGCCGGTCGCCGAAGTGGGTGGCGACCCAGAAGACGGCCAGGCAGGGGAGGCTGGCGACGATCCAGCGGAGCGTGGCGGGGCGGTCGAGCGAGAGCGGCGACCTCGCCCCGTAGGTGTTGGGGATGGTGAAGCTCGGGTCGTCCTCGACGACTCGGTCGGGGATCACCCCCAGGCCGTTGGTCGCCACCGCCCGCTTGGAAACCAGGCTGGCGACGGCGGCGGGCATCGGCACGAGCTGGACGAAACCGATCCCGATCGCCAGCGCGAACAGCGGCATCGCCGGGCTTTTGAGGATCGGCCAGCGGCCCAGGAGCGCGACCCGGACCAGCCAGGCCGACGCGATGGCGAAGCCCAAGGCCGCCACGACTGGCCTCGACCACCAGACGACCCCCCCGAACGCCAGCGCGGTCCCGAGCAACAACCCGGTCACCGCGAAGGCGAGCAGTTGGTCGATCCCCTGGATCATTCTGAGCTTCAAGGTGGACATCGAAGGGAGGTTCCGGTTCGTAGAGGGGTTAGACTTCCACGGCGGCCGTCCGGCCCATCAAGGCACCGGCGTTGGCGTTGGGCTTGGCTTTGGGGCTCGATCCGCGGCCATCCAACCCCCGAGAAGGGCCGATTTGGCCGATCGAGGGCGGGGCGTCGAGCATCGGGTTCGGGCCGTAGCTCGACCAGTTCTCGAGGTCTTCGCACAGCCCGTTGAAGATCAAGCCCGCGATGAACACCTGCGACTGTTCGAGCATCGCCTTGGCCCGCTGGAGCGACCGGATCTCCTGCGACCCCGAGCGGACGACCATCACCGCCGCGTCGACGATCCGGCCGAGCATCCGGCAGTCCGCCAGGCCGAGGACGGCGGGGCCGTCGAGGATCACCCGGTCGTAGTGGTTTTGCGAGAGCGACAGGAGCAACTGGCGGAGTTCCAGGCTTCCGAGGACCTCGATCGGGACGTCCCGGGTGTCGCCTGTGGGCAGGAAGTCGAGGTTGGGCAGGTCGGTCTGGACGACGGTCCGCTGCCAGGGGAGGTCCCCTCGGAGGACGTCGACCAGGCCGTGGTCGTGGTCCTGGCCGGGGAAGACCCCGTTCAGGCTGGGGCGTCGGAGGTCGACGTCCATGAGCAGGGTCCGCTCACCGGCCCGGGCGCAGGTGGCGGCGAGGTTGAGCGCGGTGGTGCTCTTGCCCTCGCCCGCCTTGGCGCTGGTGATGAGCAGGGTGACCATCGGCCCCTTGTCGTCGGTGGCGCCGAGCAGGCTGGCCCGGAGGTTCCGGTAGGCGTCGGCCTCGATCGAGTCGGGGGTGCCCGAGGTCCAGAGGTGGCCGCCTCGGTGGTTCCCCGAGCTTCGGATCATCCGGGGGACGACGCCGAAGAGCGGCAAGGCTAGGCCCGCCGTCAGGTGCTCGGGGACCTTGACCGAGTGGTCGACGTGTTCGAGCAGGCAGACCAGCCCAAGCCCGATCCCCAGGCTGAACGCGAGGCAGACGGCGATGTAGAGCGTCCGGTTGGGCCGGATCGGGACGACCGGGACGTTGGGCGGGTCGATGATCTCGACCGGCTTCTTCTGGGCGTTGGTGACGATCTTGAAGGCCGACAGCTTCTCGCGGAGCGAGGCGATCTGCTTGGCCTTCAGCTCTCGGTCGGAGGTCATGGTCGTGTACTTCTGGTAGACCGGCATCGCCCCGCGCATCTCCTCCATCAAGACCTTGGACTGCTCCTGCGTCGCGTTGGCCCGGTCGACCGCCTGATTGAGGATCTGCTGGGCGGCGTCTTCGTTGGTCGTGCCGACCGGCTCCGAGGCGCGTTCGAGGCGGGCGATCGACTGGTCGATCTCCTGGACCTCCGCCCTGGCTCGGACGATCCCGGGGTCGGCCTGGTCTCGGGAGTCCCGCATGTACTTGTTCAGGCGGCGGGCCGGGCCTTGCCGCTTTTCGCGGAGGGCGGCGATCGCCTGCGCCCGGGCGGCCTCGGTCGGCGAGGCTTGCGGCGGCTTCAAGGATTCAAACTGGATGCGCTCCTGGGTGGTGGTGACTTGGCTGTGCTCGAAGCCTAAACGCTGCTTGAGCATCTCGTATTCGGCTTCTTTGAGGTTCTGGCCGTTGGGTCCGAAGTCCTTGTACTCGCGGACCAGCGTGGCCAGGTCGAGGTCGAGCTTGTTGAGTTCGTCCGACAAGGCCCTCAGGGCATCCTGGGCTTTATCCTTGGCTTCCTCGCTGGCGTATCGGCTCCTCCGGTCGGTCTTCTCGACGAACTTGGTCAGGGTGCGGTCCAAGATCCGGGTGATCAGCTCGGGGTCCTTGCCCTCGTAGGTGACCCGGACGATGCTCGACTGGGGGATGATCCGGGTCTTGACCTTGTCGACCATCTCGGTGGCGGGGTCCTTGTCCTCGAAGGCCGAAGGGGGGAGGCCGAGCGCCGGGTCGAGGAGGACTTCGGCGAGGAACGACCGGCTGCTCAGGAGCGCCAGGGTGCTGGGGACGTACTTCTCCGAGCCTCCCGAGTCGGTGACGATCATCTCGCCCGAGCCGACCAGGCTGCGGATCGCCGGGTCGCTCTTGGGGGCTTCGATCGTGATCTGGGCGGCCACCGAGTAGATCGCCGGCATCCGGAGCACGAGCAAGGTCCCGCCCGAGGCGATCGGGATGGCGACCAGGAACACCAGCCAGATCCGCCTTCGGACCGCCCGGAGGTAGTCCGACGCCTGCTTGCCGCCCGAAGCGGCCCCGCCCGAGGCGGCGTGGGGGGCGTGGACCGTGGCGACGATCGGCCTGGGGTCGACCTGGCCTCGCGGGTAACTCGCCGCCGAGTAGCTCTGGATTCCATCCATGGATCATGCGTCTCCTGTCAGTCCTCGCCGACCGGTCGGCCAGGCACCATCGCGACCGAGGGTCGGAGGAAGTCGAAGAGTCGGCCCATCGGCGGCCGTGCCGACGGCGAAGAAGGTCGATCGGGCGCGGCGGCCTCGGTCGGTTCGACCTCGGGAGCCGGGGCTTCGGCTTCCGGAGTCGGCTCGACCGCGAACAGCCGGTCCAGCCGCTCCGCCGAGGCGACCGAGAGCCGCTGGAGGAACCGGAAGGCGATGTCGGCCGTGGTGGGCGCTTCGAGCCCTTGCCGGATCGCCAGTGTCAGGCTCGGGTCGCACCCATTGGAGAGTCGAAAAGTGGCCGAAGGACCCGACATCGGCCCGGTTGGGGCGTCGGACGGGGTTTCGGCCTCGAACAGGGTCGAACCGCCTCGGGCGTAGACCAGGTGGAGATGGTCGGAGCCGAGCTTCTCCGACGCCGAGCGGAGGATGGCCCAGGTCGCCTCGGCGGTCTCGGCCAGCTCGACGCGCTGGATGGCCTCCCAGGTGAGCTTGGCGGCGAACCGCTCCTGCTTGCCGCGCGACATCCGGGCCGAGAAGTCGGCCCGGAGCGTGGACAACTCGTCGCGCCGGCTGGTCAGGATCAGCAAGAACGCCAGGCACCCCGCCAGGCCCATGACGAGGGCCAGGGCCTCGCTCTGATACACGACCCCGATCATCACCACCCCGCACAGGCCCGACGAGAAGCAGTAGAGGAACACCGCCGCCTGCCTCGGGTTCAGGCCCAGGCCGATCAGGAGGTGGTGGACGTGGCGGCGGTCGGCGGAGGAGAGCGGGAGGTTGCGGACCCATCGGCGGAAGATGGCCATCGCGGTGTCGGTGATCGGCAGGCCCATCGCCAGGATCGGGAAGAGGATCGAGATCGACGACCCCGGCTTGAGCGACCCTTGGACGCCGATGATCCCGATCGTCAGGCCGATGAGCAAGCTCCCGGAGTCCCCCAGGAAGATGCAGGCCGGGTGCCAGTTGTAGAGGAGGAAACCGGCCAAACCCCCGGCCAAAGCTGAGGCGAGGATCGCCACGGCGGGGTTGTCGAGCCAGATCGCCACCAGGGCCAGCGTCCCGCTGACCATCAGGCCGACGCCCGAGGCCAGGCCGTCCATCCCGTCGATCAGGTTCCAGATGTTCATGCAGGCCAGGAACCAGAACATCGTCACCAGGAGGCCGGGGATGGCGACGTGCAGCCCCCAGGTCCCGACCGCGACATCGAGCGCGGGCCGGTCGAGCGGGATCGACAGTTGCAAGACCGTGATCCCGTCGATCCGAACCCCTCCGATATAGAGCACGACCACCGCCGCCGCCTGGCCGAGCAGCTTGAGCCGAGGCCCGACCTCGCGGGTGTCGTCCACCACCCCGACGCCGAGGATGATCAAGGCCGCCAGGCCGATTGGCAGGAGAGTCATCAACCAGCGGGGGAAGTCGTCCCAGCCCCGGAAGTGGTGGCTCGACGCGGCGACCGCCACGGCGACGCTCAGGCCCAGCGCCAGCCCCAGGCCCCCCAGGCGGGGCGTGGCCCCCTTGTGGATGCGGCGGAACTGGTCGGGGCGGTCGATCGCCCCCAGCCAGGTGGCGAATCGGGTCACCATCGGCGTGGCCAGGACGCAGCCCATGAAGCCGACGGCGAAGACGAGCAAGTATGCGTTGGGGTTTTGCATGGAACGGACGGTCCTCATCGACCTCGGTGCGCGGCCCGTCGGGCATCCTCGCCCGATCGAAGCCAAACCGAGGTCGGGCGTGCCCTTCGAGCGAGTGGCCAGCGAACCCGCTTCAGCGACCGCCATCCCGAAAAGCGGCCGATCCCTTGGGCCAAAACGCACGCTTCGACGGGGACGATGAAGCGCCGTCGCCAGGTCGGACGGCAAGGCCGGTCCGAGGCTCCGGCCTGTCCGGCGAGTTGGAGGTCGGAAACAAGGCGATCAACCCCGGGAGGCGGGGATCAAGCCGGTCCGGGTGGGTTTTCGACCGAGGGTCGCCCGGGGGCGGGTCGAGATGAGGCATCAGGGGTGTCCTTCCGTGAGGCATCGATGGCGGGCAATCCTTGCTCGCCACAGTATCGGGGTCGGCCACGTTCCGGTCAAGTCGAAAATTGACTTGATCAGAGAAGATCGATGGCGAGGAGCTTGATGTTGTTGTCGTTGACGGTGCCGATGCCGGAGACGGTCTTGGTCGGGTCGAGCGGGATCTTGTAACCGTAGAGGTAGCGCTTCGCGGTCTGCCTGCCGCCCGTGGCCGAGTTGTAATACGACGCCGTGGCGACGAGCGACTCGTCCGGGTAGGTATTGCCCGCGCCGTTGGATGTGCTGCCGGACCAGTCGCTGAAGGCATGGTTGACCGTGGCCGTGGAGCCGTCGGTGTAGTAGATGGTGAAGGTTTCCAGCCGGTCTTTGTTGGTCGAGGCGCCGAGGACCAGCAGGCTGGTGTACTGGCCGTTGGGCACGGTGATGCGTGTCCCGCCGAGGCTGACCACATCGTTGGCACCGGCGGCCCCGATGTTGAAATCGTACCCGTTCCAAGCAATGGTGCCGTTCGTGACGCCCAAGGCGGCGGCCGAGTACGAGTTGCCGCCGCCGTCGAAGCCGCCGGACGACGCGGCGGTGTTATTGTCGTTGGTGATGCCCACCGTGTTGAAGTATGATCCCAGCGGCACCTGGACTGTCGCCAGCGACGAAACATCGGTCAGGATGGGCGGGGTCGCGTTGGCTTCGTACAAAGTTCCATTCACATCGGCGGCGTTCACGACGACGTCGGTCGCCGGTGCGGTCGCTCCGTTGGTCCATTGCACGGTGTTGCCCGAAGCGGTCAAGCTGATCGTGTTTGGATCTGTGAAGTTGGTCGCGTACTGATAATAGACGACACCCGTATTATTAATCAGAGTCGAGTAATCGCCGCTTCGACCAAGGGAGATGATAGACGGATTCGAGTATGAGTATTGAAATTGGTTATTTGTCAACGTGACAATACCATAGGTTCGCCCGGTAGTGGTTGACAAGGAATTGTCGGCTTCGATGTACGCCTTGACGCCGCCGATCGGGTTGACGAAGATATTACCGCTGATGTTGACTTGCACCTCGTTGTACGAGTCGTAATCCTTGCCGAAAGGGGAATGCAAATAATTACTAGACAAATTCGCCTTGTTGGGATCGACGCGAATGGCCTGGCTCTGGAGCGTATGCTGGTTGCCGTCAACCAGAGAGCTTTGGTCGCCCGTGAACGTGTTCCCGGACACATTCGCGTCGACCATCGTGGAAGCGAAGACCAGGGCCGTGGAAACCGTCCCTGACGTGTCGATGCTGTTCTGCCCCGTGATATTCACGTTCACATAAGCTGGCTCGATGTCGAGATCGTAGGTTCCCGCAGGCAGCGGCGCATTCAAGAGGAAATCGGTGTTGTTCGGGTCGGTTGCCGAGGGGAACGCCTCGATGACGCGGATGTGCTGCCCCGTGGTCGAGCCATCAAGCACGGTCAAGGCCCAACTACCCGTGAGCGGTTCGATTAACCCATTTGTCGTCGATGAGTATCCCGAGAAAAGGTCAAACTCCTTGGTGGGAATTGAGATGACCCGGCGGTTGTCACCTGCCGAGCTTGAACTCGAAACGCCGATGGCGGTTACGCTCCCCTCGAAGATTTTGCTGTAGTCCTCGAAGAGAACCTCCTCGGGTTCATTTCTCGGGTTTTCCGGGGTTCCGGGTGCGGGTGATCCGTTGGGGACGGGGGCGATCAGACCAACATTATTGCTGACAGTATTCCCCACAAGATTGAAATTGTAACCACTTTTGTTTGCGGTGAAAAAGCGGTCTATCGCTCCGTGGTTGGTCGAATCAGTGTCGGTGACGACGTTGCTGGACAACGAGATATCGTGGCCAGCGTAAACCCCGAAAGCCTCTGTGTTCAAGGCCCCCTTGACGGCACCTGTGACATGATTGCCGGAGATTTGCCACGGCCCCCATTGAACTTGGATTGGGCCGCCGGAGATCACATTGTTTTGGATTGTCCCCGAGTCAAAGTTGTCCATGTAGGTCGTCGGGATGGCCAAAGGGACGCCATCCTGGAGAAACGCGGAACTGTTCGCGGGGGCCTGGATATCCAGGTTTTCGATATTCAGGTCGACCCGAGACGTCTGGCCTCCTTGTTCATCATCGCTGATGATCGCCGCCGTGGTGCCGCCCGTGAAGTTGACGCTCGAATCCTGGAACCGGATCTTGAACTGTTTGAGCGTGATATGACTCGAACCAAAATTGATGACGCCCTGGGTGATCGTCGGCAACCCGACGAAGTTCAACTCGACGTTCGAGTCCGCGCCTTGCAAAATCAAGCCGGAGTTGATCGTCAGGACCTCGCTGAGATTGTAAGTCCCGTCCGAAAGGGTGGTGACCTGATGCCCCGAGTTGAGCAACTGCTGAAAGTCGATGGTTTGCTGCTGGCCTGAGCTATTGGTGTAGGCCACCAGGTTCGTCGTGCTCGTCGGAGAAACGACGAGCGCGGTCGTGGAGGGATTGATCGGTCCGGTACTTCTCTGATTCGGGTCGGTGTGTTGGGAGGCTCCGAGCGCCACATCCGTGACATACCAGTTCGGCGAGTTATTCAACTGGAACCGGAATGTCATCGTCGTGCCCGCCTCGTCGCGTTCGGGCGGAAAGGCGATATCGGCGGTGGTCCCGCCGCTTGAGGGTTCGGTGATCGTCATCCCCAACTCGCCGCGTCCGTAAGTGATCCCCCAGTTCCAATAGAGTCCCGCGATATCACTCAACTCGGCCGTTCCCTGATTGATCTGCGCGCCTGCCGGCAAACCGCTGATTTGGATGTGGGCGTTTCCATCGGTGGACTGCGATGTGAACGACCCCGCGTAAGTCCCGATCATGACGTTCGGCAGCGTCGGCGTCGCGTCCGTCAAGGATTGGTTCAGATCGGTGGGCGTGACGACCAACGCCGGGTCGGAAGTCGGGGTGTCGGTCGTCAAAGGACCATTTTTGAAGTAATTGTAAGCAACGGTGATCGACAACGCTTGATTGTTGGCCAAAGTTTTGGAAGTGGTTGCTCCGGTGGTTGAGTCGACGGCGGAGACGACCGGGCTGAAATAGGCGTCATACAACTCGCTCTTGCCGTCACTCGAAGATGTCCCCAGAGGGATCGCGATTACGGGGTTCGCCTGTGGGTTGTAACTCCCCGGGCCGGTCGTTCCATAGGTCCATTGGAAGCCGGTTGGTCCCGAAATATTCACATACTGCGGTGTAGCAGCGCGACCTAAACCATCAAGTGGAATGGACAGTTGGACGTGAAGATTTTTATCGCCGCCCGGACCGATGGCGGCGGTGGGTCCAGCGACATCCAGGCTGCTGAGGCCCATGTAGGCAGCGGACGAGGCGAGCAGTCGGCGCTCTTCTAGTCGGTGTAAGCGCGGAACGAAACCCCGGCGCGGGAGCCTGCGAATCATGGTGCAAGTCCGTCGTCGGTGTCGATCAGGTGTTCAGCAGCTTCGTCTCGATGCGAAAACATCTTTGCGAGAGCATCTGGGGTCAGATCCTACGACCGACAAGCCTTGATCGCAAGGGGCTTCCAAAATGGATCAAGAAAAAACCCCGAGTTTGTGTCCTCGGACCTCGCCTCGACTCAAATCCTCCTCGTGCGCCACCAGATCCGCCCTCGGAGGAACAAACCCAGCACTGCGAGCGTCGCGAGCGTCGTTGGCTCGGGCACGGTAGCCGCTTCGCCCAACGCGACCGGTGTTAGCAAATAACCGTGGCTGTTACCCTGGCCATCCGTCCCGGCGGCCAAGATGCGGCCGAGATCATCGATTTTGACCGCCAAGTCGAGGGTGACGCCGGGCAGCGGCGTGATGTAGTTGTTCAGGTTATCCACGGTCGGGGCGTAGCCGCCGTGATCCACCAGGCCGACCGCCGAGAACGCCGCATAGGTGGTGCGGGCCAGTCCGTCGACGATCGTCTCGGGAAGCACGCCCTGACCGACGGCCTGGCCTTGGGCGTTCAGGTCGCGGACGGTGTCTTGAGGGTAGAGGCCGATCCAGGCGTTATTGATGAGGGGAAAATAACCATACGCGACATTGGTGGGCGTCGCAAACGAGGGGACGCTGAAGGTCCCCAGCGGGCTGGCCTGCACCTCCTTGACGCCGACCTGGAATGAGCCGCTTTGCATCGTCAGGGTTTGCTTCCAATAGGGTACCGTATAAGGGTCGCCCTGGCTCGGGATGTTGATGGACGTCACCGGCGACTTGTCGAACGCATAGGTCGCCGTCCCGGCGGCGTTGGTCACGCCGTAGGTCGAGCCGTCGGGGTTGGTCTGGAGGTTGAAACCCGACCCCAGGTCGGTGGTGTTGTACAGGATCGACGAAGCGTCGGCGCGCGGGCCGACGACCGGCAGGGTCAGCAGCGGGACCGCTTGGAGCAAGAACAGCAAGCGTCTCATCGGAGTCTCCCGGCTTCGTTTTGGATCGATCGACGGTCGGCACGTTGCCGGAAAGCGGCGATCTCGTCAACCCGGATTCGTCGCATTTCGTTTCTCAAACTCGGTTCGGGGCGGTTTGGCGGCCTCAGGGGCGTGGGGGGACTCTCGGGTTGCCGCCTCGTCGGCGAAACCGGGCTTTCCCGGGCCATTGGGCGGAGGGGACTCCGCTTCAGCGGCGGCTCGCGGCGAGTTTTCGGAGATCGGGGCGTTTCTTGCGGGGTCCTTGGAGCGGCATTGCCGGTTCGAACTCGCCGAAAAACGACTTGGGCGGCGTGGAAATTGGCCCGAAGCCCTCGGCGCGGAACGAACCCAACGGGCCGAGGCTTGGTCGGGGCGGTTCGGCGGATTTCGAGTGGACCGGGGCGGGAACTTCCGCCTTGGGCGGGACTTCGAGCGGTATCGGGTCGAGCCGCCGGGCGCGCCGGAGGTTGGCGATGGCGCGGAGGGCGTGGTACATCCCGCGCTCGGCGGCGGCCTCGTAGCGGCGTGCGAGCGACTCCTCCGGCGACGGGTCGAAGCTGGCCCGGAGCGCCTCGCGTTCGCGGGCCTCGGCGATGGATCGAGAAACAGGACCCATCGCTTCCCGGATCGAGCGGAGTCGGCCCAACTCGGCGACGATTCGGGCGCGGATGCCCGACTCCTCGATCGCGCCCGCCTCCGATTCGCCCAAACCAAGCCAATTCAAGGCGTGTCGGGTCGCCTCGGATCGTTGGTCGACATCGGGATCATTCAAAACCCCATGCAATTCGGTCCAGACATCAAGCAGGTGGGCCACCCCTTCGGGCGACTCTTCGAGGGCGGACAGGGCCGCTTGGGCCTCGCCAGGGCGATCGAGGGCGGCAATCCGCCCGTCCACCTCGTCGAGCCGACCTCGATCGAACCGATCGCGGGCTTCCGCCATCCGGTCCGCCACGCCCGCCATGTCGCGATCCGCCGCCCGCTCCATCCGGACCGAGAGCAGCGCCGCGCGGTGCGCCAAGGTCCGTCCCACCGGGCAACTCGCCCCCAGCTCGACCTCGAACGCCGAGGCCCGCTCGGCGACGACCTTCGAGTCATCAACGGGAGCGACTACGTCGCCACCCCCGGCCATCCCATGCCGAACCGCGTTGAGCCGAGACGCCGCCTTGCCCGGAACAGACCTCGGGCCGGTGGACTTGAGAGCATTCTGGCGGTTGGCCGCCAACCGAGCCGGTGAACAAGACATCGAAGGCCGCTCCGGGTGCGATGGTGTCGTTCGAGATTTATAGAGGACTTTTGACCATTCCGGTCGACTCCTCCATTGAAATCGTCCCAGACACTATCGTGAATTTGAGGGGGGCCTTAGTCGGCTATTTTTGAAAGCCCTAATTTCTTCGAAGTTTCGGGACCAAAAATTTTGTTGAATGTTGAAACGGGCGAAAACATTCATGAGAGCTTGAAACTTGAAGGACAACTCAGATCGATTCATCGATTTAGCCTCAACAATCGCTGGTCGAACCCAAATTCGTCGTTTCAAAGCTACTATACTCCTCGCGGCTCAAGATTGAGGTTCGCTCGACGCGAGTCTTCGACCGATCAGCCGCGAGGCTCAAATCGGAAACCTCAAGTTGATCCCGCGAGGAGTATATGATCAAGATGGTTGATTTCCGCTCTAGGGTGTCGCAACCTGAACGCTTCGTCTGCCATCTCATTAGCCTGGTTCTCAAAAACCTTTCCACTTGCCCATTCCCGATACCTTGACGGAAATCGAGCTTGGGCGACAGATCCATGAGGAGGCAAACGGAGGCAAAATTGTCGTCCTGCACACCTTCCACCCCAGACCGTCCGCAGGTTGAATAAGAAATGACCCCCTTGGCGTCGAGATCGGAATAGATTTCTTTGAAAGAAGTATAAGCCGTCCATCGGTCGTCAAGCATGCCCTCTCAGATATATGTCACATAAACTGCCTGCCGCAAAGTCGTTTTATCCGAATAAATAAACACTTCATCCACGCCGATGCTTCCAGGGCCGGCGCACCTAAACCTTGGCAAATCCTCGGAGAGCTTGCAGCATATAGCTCTCGTCGAGTGCGGCGTGGATTCGCTTCCAGTTGAGACTTCCTTTGCCCGGGTCTTGCCTCAGTAGCGAT
>JAABUX010001675.1_pt1 | contig 32872 bp, 22 predicted proteins | sample 5561851 | NCBI WGS metagenome assembly JAABUX01 (sample SAMN10711883, study PRJNA513361) | rock metagenome | isolation source: Antarctica rocks | place: Antarctica: Victoria Land, Richard Nunatak red sandstone | collected 2016-01-03
ATGGTTCTCGGCAATCAGTGTGGTATAGTCCATAACGAGTCTCTCCTGAATGAAATGAGGTTTGATTTCTTTCATTCTAATGGATTGACTCGTCTTTTTCACCCCCCATGACTTTTGAGAAGCCCTGAAGCACAATTTGTACCCTTGACAAATTACTAAGAAGCATGTTACACTAGGTTCAACGTTGAACCTAGTGTAACATGCTTCTTCTACAGAACGAGATTTCCGCATCTCGATTATTTCAGGAGAGTTAAATGGTACTACCAGGACAAGATAGCTTGCAAGAGAAGAAAAACATCATTCATCCACGCCCCCAACTTACTCGCACCCGTTGGATTGATCTTGGAGGAGCGTGGGGATTTGCCTATGACGACGAGAGGCGAGGTCTTGATGAGTCCTGGCAGACGCGTGTAGAGGTCTACACGCGCACCATTCAGGTCCCCTTTCCACCTGAGTCACCTGCAAGTGGCATTGGTGATACCAGCTTTCATCCTATCGTATGGTATCGACGCACGTTTCAAGTTTCCTCCGTAGACGCTGGAAAGCGGCTCCTCCTGCACTGTGGCGCGGTAGATTACCGGGCGCATGTATGGGTAAACGGGCAACTGGTTGTAACGCATGAAGGTGGACAGACTCCCTTTAGCGCAGATATCACAACAGTACTGCATTCGGGTGAAGATCAGGTCATTGTTATCCGTGCTGAGGATGCACCACTCGACCTATCACAGCCTCGTGGCAAGCAGGACTGGCAGGAGCAGCCGCATAATATCTGGTATCATCGTACAACAGGTATCTGGCAGCCCGTTTGGCTTGAACCAGTTGCCCCTACACATATTACACAGGTACGCTGGACTCCTGACCTTAATTCAGGGTTACTCGGCTTCACCGTGGTTCTCCAACGGCAGGAAGAATCTCTGCACCTTCATGTACAACTCAGTTTACACGGTGTAACGCTTGCTGATGACATTTATCTGGTGCAGGGAACAGAGGTGCAACGACAGATTGCGTTTGACCGTGCAGGTATGATGAACAGCAGTACGTTGCTCTGGTCCCCTGAGTCTCCCAACCTTATCGATGCAACGCTCACGTTGCTTACAGGAAATGAAATCGTCGATGAGGTACAGAGCTATGCAGGGTTACGTAGCGTTGGTGTAGCTCATGGACGCTTTCTGCTGAATGGGCATCCCTATTATCTGCGCCTTGCTTTAGAGCAAGGGTACTGGTCGGAGTCGCACCTTGCTGCTCCCAGTAATGAAGCCCTGCGTCGCGAGGTAGAAGTAGCGAAAGAACTCGGATTCAATGGCATACGCATTCATCAAAAGGTCGAGGACCCTCGCTTCCTTTATTGGTGTGATCGGCTCGGCCTTCTGGTCTGGGGCGAGATGGCGAATGCCTATGTCTTTTCTCACAGTGCTGTGGAGCGCCTGACCCGTGAATGGCTGGAAGTACTTGCACGCGATTACAGCCATCCCTGTATTGCAGTATGGGTTCCATTGAACGAAAGCTGGGGCATACCCGATGTCGCGCATAGCCTGAGTCAGCGTCACTATGTGCAGGCACTCTACTACCTTACTAAAACCTTCGACCCGACCCGACCCGTCGTCGGCAACGATGGCTGGGAACATGTCGTTAGCGATATCTATGGCATCCACGACTACTCCTTTGAAGGAACGATCCTGCGGGAGCGCTACGGAAGGACTGAAGCAGTCGAACGCACGCTGCGCGAGGTGCAACCGCATCACCGAACTCTGGCACTTCCAGGCTCTCAGCGCACACACGAGCCGATTATGCTGACTGAGTTCGGAGGCATCAGTTACTCTCCTCAATCAGGCGAACCTTGGTTTGGCTACGGCACCGTCACCAGTAGCGACGCCTTTCTTGCGAAATACCGCGAACTCGTCGATGCCATCCTGGACAGTCCAGCCATCGCTGGCTTTTGCTATACACAATTAACCGACACCGGTCAGGAAACGAATGGTCTACTGACGGCAGGGCGCGAATCAAAGCTCGACTCGGCAGTTGTACGTCAGATCACCAGTCGGTCCTCGGCAGCGGTGCCAGGTGATGTGATTCGCCAGATGCAGAAGGTTCAAGAAATTACTCCCTTTGCGGGTGATACTATAGAGTCCGTATCATGAAAATCCTTGTAACAGGCGCATTTGGATGTATTAGCAGTATGATGACTGCTCGACATCTTTAAGTAAACCCTGAGTCAACAGTTCTTGCAACCCTTTTTGAAGTGGTTTCATAAGGCTTTTGCCTACGATTCTCACTTCATAGAGAGTACTGCGCTTGTGTATTGCCTATATGTTTGTTACGTACAACGAAGTGCGACCACTGTAGTGCGTTCTCGGCAGTATCTTACATCTCGAAGAGGAGAACTTGATGCATCAGCAACCTGAAAACGTGTTTGGCAGGCGACGCTTTTTACAAAGTGCCGCGATGCTAGGACTCGTGGGACTGGCGGGTGGTACGCTTGCCTCGTGCGGCACACCCAGCAGTAGTAGTAGTTCGATTACCTTCTGGAATCTCTTCGGTGGCGGTGACGGGGCGCGTATGATCGATATGGAGCAGGCATATCAGCGGCAGAATCCCAGCAGCAACTTCAAGGCGGTTACTCTGGCGTGGGGATCGCCCTACTACACGAAGCTGGCGATGTCGGCGGTCGGAGGTAGCCCACCAAACGCCGCCATCACTCACCTGTCACGCCTTCATACCTATGCCGCCGCCAATATCCTGGAGCCGATTGATATCCCGTTTCTGGCGCAGTATGGTGTCACTGAGAACGATTTTCTCCCGGCTGTCTGGAAACGGGGGCAATTCAACGGCAAGGTCTACGCCCTTGCGCTCGATACGCATCCATTCGTCATGTACTACAACGTCGATGTGTGCCGCAAAGCCGGTCTGCTCGACAGCGGCAACAATTTGAAGCCTCTCCAGGGTCCTGAAGCACTCACAGATGCGTTCATGCGTACACAGAAAGTCACGGGCGACGTTGGGTTGTCCCTTGCTGTGCAGGACACGACCGTATGGCGCCTCTTCAACGGACTTTACAAACAGCTCGGCGGAGACATACTCTCGCCCGACGGTACGCAGTTTGTCCTGAACGAAGCGCACGCGGAGCAGGCACTCAACTTTATGTCGGACCTGACGCTCAAGAGCAAGGTCGCCAATCCGAACATCGACTACGCAGGCTCTGTCGCTCTCTTCGGCGGCGGGAAGGCAGGCTTCCACTGGAATGGCGAATGGGAAGTGCCCACGTTCGAGGGGACGATGAACTTCAATGTGGTCCCCTTCCCCAACGTCTTCGGTGGACAGCAGACCTGGGCCGACTCACATGCATTCATCATCCCGCGTGGTGCGACGCCCGATCAGCAGACGAAGGCTGCAACCTACCAGTTCATCGCCGGGATGCTCAAGCAGAGCTTGACCTGGGCGAAGGGTGGTCATATCCCTGCCTATCTGCCCGTAGCGGAGAGTGCACAATACAAGGCACTCAAGCCACAGTCCAACTACGCAGCGGACGCTGCTGTAGCTGTGCTTGATCCAGCCGCTTGGTTTAGTGGAGCCGGTTCTCAGTTCGAGGCCGCCGCGCAGAACTCTTTCGTGGGAGCACTCTCTGGGCAGATGGCGGTACCTCAATCCTTGCAACTCTTTCACTCATCGGTTCAGCGCCTGCTCGATCAACCCGTGCCGTTGCCACAGTCAGTGAATGGTTAGTGCCCGGACTATCCTGTCCTGGCTTATGAAAGGGAAAGCATTATTATGTCTGATACCTCGATACAACAGCATGTGGTACCACGTGCTGCATCGCCTTCGCTCAAGGCATCGCCTGGGCGTACCTCGCGCTGGCGGCTTGACCTCGTCGGGTGGAGCTTCATTCTTCCGCTCCTGATTGTTTACGCGATCTTTCTGCTCTGGCCGATTCTTCTCGGCTTACGTATGAGCTTGTTCAACTGGAGCCTCGTTGGGAGTGGCACGAATGAATTTTTCGGCTTCCGCAACTACGCAGAGGCCCTCCGCGATCCGAATTTCTGGAGTTCGCTCTGGAATACCATTGTGTTTACCATCATCAGCACACCTATCCTCGTCATCCTGTCGCTCGCGCTCTCATTGATGGTCAACAGCGTCTCCGGGCGCATGCAGTGGATTTATCGGCTGGCGTTCTTCGCGCCCTATACGCTCTCCGTAACCGTCATGGCGTTGATTTGGAGCTGGATGTTCGAGCCGGGCTTTGGTCTGCTTAACGGCGTGCTGACCTCGCTTGGTCTCCCCAGCGTCAATTGGCTAACGCAGCCAGGAGTAGCGATGCTCTCCGTCGTTCTCGTCACCATCTGGTGGACGTTGGGCTTCAACTTCCTGCTCTATCTGGCGGGTCTGCAACAACTATCGAAGGAAGTGTATGAAGCCTCGGCACTCGATGGTGCGAGCTGGTGGAACCAGGTCCGCTACATCACCATTCCTCTCTTAAACAGGCAGACGCTGCTCATCGTGGTTCTGCAGGTCATCGCGTCGCTCCAGCTCTTCGGTCAGACCTACCTGCTTACTGGCGGCGGACCAGCGTACTCGACGCGCCCGGTCATCGAGTACATCTACGACTCCGGCTTCACTAATTTCCGCGCTGGCTTTGCATCGGCGACCTCGTATCTCTTCTTCATTTTGATACTGCTCATCTCGTTGGGCCAGTTCTGGTTTCTATCACGTCAAGGGAGGAATAGCTAATGGCAACACAGAGCGCAACAATCGCTCGTTCGCACGAGGCAACGCGTGCCAACACCGCCCATCAGGGCAACAGGGTTGGCAAGGGAACGGTTTATGTTCTCCTCACCATTCTGGCGATCCTCTGGATCATTCCTTTGCTCTGGGCTGTGGATACCGCCCTTAAACCGGAGAGCGAGACGACGACGATTCCCGTCTCCTGGTTTCCGACGCACTTCACACTTCAGGGTTTTATAGAAGTACTCCAGGCTGGCGATCTGCCGCGCTGGTATCTGAACAGCATCATCACCTCGGTGATCATTACGGTCCTCACGGTCGTGCTGGCCAGCATGGCAGCCTTTGCCTTCTCGCGCATCCCATTTCGCGGCAGAAATGCGACCTTCTGGCTTGTCATAGCGGGCATTATGGTGCCAGCCCCAATCCTGATCATCCCACTGTTCACGGTGATCCAGTCCTTCGGCATGGTCAACTCATACTGGGGCATCATCTTGCCGCAGATCGCTGTGTCAGTCGCGGTCTTCATATTCAAGCAGTTCTTCGACGGCCTGCCACACGAACTGGAGGAGGCCGCACTTATGGACGGGGCCAGCCGCTGGCGCGTCTACTGGCAGATCTGGATGCCTCTCTCGCAACCCGCGATTGCGGCGGTCGCCATCTTCGCCTTCGTTGCCTCCTGGAACAACTTCGTCTGGCCGTTCATTGCTGTCACCAGCACGGATATGATGACGTTGCCAATCGGTCTCGCGACGGTGCAGACCTCCTACGGCATTCACTATGCCCAGATCATGGCGACGGCGGTGCTTGGTGGCCTGCCCACGCTTATCGCGTTCCTCTTCTTCCAGCGTCAGATCGTCCAGGGCTTTGCGGGTACTGGTCTGAAAGAGTAGAGGTGGGTTTTGTACTCTTCCGGGGTGCTCTGAGTTCACCTTCAGAGCACCCACCATCAGAACCACCTTAACGGTCACTCTGTGACCAGGTATCTCAAGGAGGCATATTGATGCGTGCTGCTCTCATTGACAAACACGCCCATCCTCAATGAAGCACACGACGGTGTTGGACACTCTCGCTATCAATGATATATGCACCTTACACGGTTATAGGGCTTGTGTTATACTAGCATCTAGTTTTTCTATTTCTATTGCACAAGGTGAGAAATGCTAGTAGAAGCTCTGCAAAATGGTCGCTATCGTCTTCTGCATCCCATCGGGCATGGTGGCATGGGTGAAGTGTATCTTGCGGAAGATACACGTATCAATCGACAAATAGCTATCAAGGTCATTGGGACAGGTGCTATTCCTTATTCTGACGTTGTTGTTACTGAGGATGCCGTGCGCCTTTTTCAGCGCGAAGCAATGGCAGTTGCTCAGCTCGACCATCCCAACATCTTACCTCTCTTTGACTATGGCGAGGAAGTGATGACTTCATCGATGGTCACGTACATGGTTATGCCATTTTGTCCAGAAGGTTCATTTGCTGACTGGCTACGGGAGCGTAGCAAGCTTGGATTGCTCTCACCAGCAGATGTCATACATTTTGTACATCAGGCTGCAGGTGCATTGCAACATGCACATGATCATCAGATCATTCATCGGGATGTCAAACCATCCAATTTTCTTCTTCGTGGCAATAGAGAGAATAGAGATATTCCCGACCTGTTACTCACAGATTTCGGTATAGCCAGATCTAACACGGATGCTACCAGTCAGATCATTCGTGGTACTCCAATCTATATGGCCCCTGAACAGTGGAGTGGCGACGCTGTTCCTGCAACAGATCAATATGCTCTTGCTATCATAGCATATGAATTGCTGACAGGCCGTATTCCCTTTCAGGGCAACCAAGAGCAAGCGATGTATCGGCACCTCATAACACTCCCGCAGCCACCGAGTACACTCAATCCACATCTCTCTCCAGGTGTCGATGCGGTACTTTTACGCGCTCTTGCTAAACAGCCTACAGACCGCTTTGCTTCCGTTTCTGATTTTGCACATGCCCTTCAGCAAGCCTTGCAAGGTCCCCACACTTCCTACGGTTATGAATATGATATCTATGGCCCTACAGTATCATTGGCTGTCGTTGCACAACCTGATAACGCTGCACTTATTGCTTATAAACCTGTACAACCACCTTCTCCCATACCCTCTTCAACTCCCACTCCACAAGCCTACAATTCTATACACAACGGGAGGGATGATGAGCAAATCATTAAACATCAGGACCCTATTAACAGTCCGCGCAGAAGAAGAGGACTGCTGTTGATGACACTAGTACTACTCGTCATCGCAGCGAGTATAGGTCTACCCTTGCTGTTTACCTATCAGCGCAATATACACAATACCGCTCTTCATGCAACAGCAACGGCACAAGCAAACCTTACGGCTACGGGAGTCGCCTCACGCTACCCTTTTAGCAACACGGTGCTGCTCGATGATCCTCTAAGTGTTAACAATGGTAAGTATAATTGGATGGATAACAGTACCAATACGACTGGCGGTTCTTGTGCATTTATGGGATCAGCCTATCATGTCCGCGAGACGCAATCGGGCTTTTTCAACACCTGTTTCGCTCAAAATCTGCAATTTACGAACTTTACCTTTGAGGTACAGATGAATGTCAGTAACGGGGATGCCGGTGGCATTGTCTTTCGAGCCAATAGTGCAAACACCGAATTCTATTACTTGCGTTTCGACCAGAGCGGTGCTTTCTCGCTTCGCCTCTATGTGGATGGTACTGGTGCAACATCGCGCTTGTTAAAAGGCGGGGTTTCTCTAGCTATTACTTTTAACCCGAACGCGACCAATACCATTGCGGTCGTTGCGCGAAATGATACTATCGATCTCTATTTGAACCAACAATTGCTAACAAGTGTAACTGATAGTACGTACAGCCAGGGTCAGATCGGAGTGACAGCCGACGATTCGACCAATCCAACTGAAGTGATATTTACCCACGCGAAAGTGTGGAAGTTGCCATAGAAAGAGCATCGCATGGTCAGGGAGAACACAGAGAAGTCCATTTTTACCAAATTTTTACCATAGCAAACTACACTTCAAAAGAACCATTTCCTGTACCATGAGTGCAAGCTTATTTTTACAAGGCACATGAGAAGAAAGGATGCTTAATACTCTACATATGTACACTTACACCATCGGCGACGAGCGTGTCAGCCAATGAGCGAGAAAAAGAAAGGGACCATCTCATGTTTCAATCGCTGTCATTGCCACTATTGCTGCTGATCTTTGTTGCTGGTGGTGTTGCTGTCTGGTTCGCAGGCATTCAACTCTCGAACACGACTGATGTGATTTCATCACGCTTCGGCCTCGGTCAGGCACTTGGCGGACTCATCTTGCTCGCCATCGCGACCAATTTGCCTGAAATTGCTATTACTACAAGTGCGGCTCTTTCGCACCACCTAGGGATTGCTACCGGCAACATTTTGGGTGGTATCGCGATTCAAACAGTTGTGCTGGTCCTACTAGATATTTTTGGGCTTCGGAAGCGGGATGCGCTTACCTATGCAGCAGCATCTCTCGAACTGGTGCTTGAGGGAGTGCTGGTTGTGGCAATCCTCACCCTCTCGATCATGGGCACCCAGCTACCGAAGTCGCTCATCTTTGCACGTATCACTCCTGGTGCCCTCTTGATTGCTATTGTATGGATCGTTGGTATTTGGCTTCTGAGCAAGGCTCGCACTGATCTTCCTTGGCAAGAAAAGGGACGTGCGCCGGGTGTCGCTCAAGGTCATCGAGGCGATAAGACGAAAGACACGACGCAGAAATGGAGTTCCACACGCGTCATCATCGTGTTCCTGATCGCCGCGCTCGTCACTCTCGTTGCTGGCTTGGTGCTTGAAGAGAGCGGCAATGCTATTGCCATGCAGGTCGGATTGAGCGGAGTCCTGTTCGGCAGTACGATTCTGGCTGCGTCCACATCCTTGCCAGAACTCGCGACGGGACTAGCTTCTGTCAAGGCTGGTGCCTACAATCTTGCCTTCAGCGATATCTTCGGTGGCAACTCCTTCTTGCCTGTGCTCTTTTTGGCTGCGACCTTGCTTTCCGGTCAAGCTGTCCTGCCACAAGCGCACAATACCGACATCTACTTGGCGAGTCTCGGCATTCTGCTCACGACCGTCTATATAACTGGGCTGATCTTCCGACCGAAACGGCAAATCCTGCATATGGGCATTGACTCGCTGGTGGTTCTCGTATTCTATGTCGTCGGGACGGTGGGATTGTTTGCCATTGCTCACGGGTCATGAAGGTGAGGCTCCCAAATGACTACTATGCCGCTTTGCCTAATAACCGACGTAGGGCTGCATAGGTTTCTGGAATGACTAGAGGGACAGTAACAAGTGTTGTGCCAGCAGCAAGCAGACACCAGGAACAGAATGCATGGTACTTTGTCTTTTGATCAACGAAGAGTCGGATTGCCTGAGACACATCAAACGCAACTTTCGCGGCCAGAGCGAGGGGAATCCACGGCTGTTCCTGGGCGCGGTTTTGCCCACCCATTGCCGCCAGTCCCATCGTTATCGCGTAATTGCCAATGCCAAGAATACCGTCAGGAGTCGAGAAGCGCGAATATGCCTCAGCCGAAGCATCCACCCTGTCAGCATCTAGCCCCCGGAACGGTGGCTCTGGCAAATGTTTGATGATACCCATCTGGTAGAGTGTAATCAAGCTCATCGCACCGACTGCTACCATCTCCAGACCGACAATGCTACGGCGCTGGGGCAAGAATTTTCCTGCCCCCAATCGTAGTTGTTGACTCAGTTGCTCTGGCTTCATTGCTTCCTCCAAAAGAAAACTGCTCCCACAAGACTCACAATACCAGCACCCACGAGGGCAAGGAGACCAACATGGGTATCAGCCCAAACCTGCCAACTCCAACTCGTCGCTCGGCTGTCAAACGTCCCATGCGCCCCGTGATCGTGCTTCTCATCAACAGGTTCCCAGAGATTGTTGGGCTATTTGGATCGACACGCTGCCCCGTCTGCTGTGATTTGTAGCCCGTCTTGCCGAGATACAGATCGCCAAGCGCGGGAAAAACCTTATTGCCCTGAATAGCGATCACGGTAGACAGGCCGATGAACAGTTCTCGGCGATAGTGGTCTGTCACCCACGTCACCGCATCAGCGATGACCTCCGGTTGATAGATCGGGGGTACGGGTTGAGCCTTATCGGGCAAGCGGTTCTTGACCCAGCTAAACTGTGGCGTATTGACGGCTGGAAGCTGTACCATCGTAATCTGCACATGACTATTATCGTGAATTAACTCACAGTGAATCGAGTCGGTGAACCCCATAATGGCATGCTTCGCCCCACAATAGGCCGATTGGAGTGGGATACTTCTATAGGCAAGGGCTGAGCCTATTTGAATAATCCGGCCCTTGTCACGTGGCAGCATGCGATGCAAAGCGGCCATCGTGCCATAGACAAAGCCGAGATAGGCGACCTCGGTCACTCGCTTGAACTCCTCCGGCTTCATCTCTTTGAAGGGTGAGAAGACCGAGGCCATTGCCACGTTGACCCATATATCAATTGGGCCGAAGGTCTCCTCAACCTTTGCGGCGGCAGCTTCGACTTGATCGGAGTCGGCGGTATCGGTTGGGATGATAATAGCTTTCCCACCAGCCGCTTCGACATCGTGCTGTGCCCCTTCTAACCCTGCCTGTCCACGCGCCAGCAGTCCAATATGCGCTCCTCGCTTGGCGAATGCTTGCACTACAGCACGACCAACGCCAGCAGAAGCACCCGTAACAACAACTACTTCCGGTGTTTGTGATTTCATCTCTCTGTTCCTTTGTGTCTATTATTCCTTTACAACTAACCAATCTATATCGCGTGGTAGTGCAGACGAGAGTACCTCGTTGCCATCGCTTTGCACCGCGACATTATCGTTGAGACGGAAGCCACCCTTACCATCCAGATACACCGCAGGCTCCATATTATGGACCATCCCACTCTTCAACACAGCATTCGAGACCGGATGCAGTACAGGAGCGGCTCCATGGTTAATCGCCTGGAAACCAAAACCGTGCCCTAGACCATGCTTGAAGGCCGCACCGAAGCCAGCCTGTTGCATCACCTGACGCGCTGCTCCATCAACAGCGCGTGCGCTCGCGCCATCCCGAATGAGCTTCAAAGCGGCATCTTGTGCCGCAACGCAAGCCTGATACGCATTGCGCCACTCTTCACTGATCGAACTAGCAAAAAACGTGCGCGTGAGTTCAGCCCAGTAACCGTTGACGCCAATCTCCATCTGCACCGTCACCGTATCGCCCTGCTGTATGGCCGCATTCGAGGTCAAGTTGAAGGCACGATAAGCCAGTGCTGCTCGTGGCCCTGCCATCACATGCACATGGTGTGCGCCGGATGCTGCGTAGCCCGCACGCAACAGGGCCGCGTAGGTCGCGGCTGCAACATCTGCCTCGGTCGCACCAACATGAATAGCTTTCCGCGCACCTGCGAAGCCTTGACATGCCACCGCTTCACAACGCCTGATTGCTGCAAGCTCCTCCTCGGTTTTGACTGCGGACAGTTCTTCGAGCAGTGCTGTCGCATCACGCAAATCTCCTCCGAGCAAGAGCAGATGTAACAACTCATGCGTCTCTGGTCCTGGTACGCCTACCTGAGTATATGCAGGGACAATCAGTGTGCGGCCCCCTTCGATACCGACAATCGCACCCGCACCCAGCCCTGCCGAACGCAGTAGCTCACCGAGTACTTCCCGTGCGGCATCAAGAGTGTTGCTGATGTAGTCCATTGTCTCTTCGGCAAAGGTTTTTACTTCAATAGCTACTCCTGGTGGAACAAGGTCCTTTTCATCAACAGGGACCGCTAGACGAATTTCTATCTCTTTCGCGGTATTGAGCGAGACAAGGCAAAAAGAACTGCCTAAGATTGGCTGATAGCCTGTGAACAAAAGCACATGTTGTGGAATGCGACAGAGTAAGGCCGAATAGCCTTCTCGTGCAAAGAGTGCTTTGATGTGTTCCAAACGCTGCGTGTTCATCTTTTACTCCCTGCTGCATATTTGATGCGTGGAACACCCTTGTTCGCCGTTCCTGCGGGAGACATATCGTGGCGAATTGGCGGATGAGCAACCGAGACCGTCTCTGGATGATTGGATAACAGGTCAGCACCATTCGAGATGATATAGTCAGCGGTACGTGCCGCGAGTGCCTGAATCGTGAGTCCTGGATTTGCCGAGCCTTGCGTTGGGAGTAAGCTTCCATCACAGACAAACAGATTCGGAATATCGTGCGTGCGTCCAAAACTGTTGGTGACCGAGGTACCTGGGTCATTGCCCATACGTGCGCCTCCCACGAGATGTGCGTACCGGGACTCCTGCACCACTTCCTGGGCACCTGCTGCCTGCAAAATCTCTGTTGTCTTCTCGACGCCCGCCTTGGCAATCTTTTTATCGTTGTCATGCAGTTTGAACGTGACCTTCGCCACACGAAGACCAAACTGATCCGTTTCGTTAGCAAGTTCCACACGGTTGTCTGCCCACGGCAGAATCTCGCCGAGGACACCAAGAGCAGCCCAGTGGTTGTAGTCCATCATGACGCGTCGCATACCCCAGCCCCATGCGCCCTTCGCGACCATCATCTGCTTCGCAAAAGCGATTGGCAGAGGACCAACGGTCTGAATAGCAAAGCCACGCACAAAGTCGTTTTTGGGGTTGGTTTCGTAGAATTCCTCGGTTAGTCCATTGGCTGGCGGGGCCTTGTACATGCGAATGGGGGTCTCGAAACGGCCCATCACGACGTTGCCAATCTGCACCATCAGGTATTTACCGACTGTGCCGCTGGAGTTAGCAAGCCCTTGCTCAAAACCTGGACACGCCGAATTCAACAGCAAGCGCGGTGTCTCAATGGCATAGCCAGAGACGATAACGACCTTTGCCTTGAGTTCTCGCTCGTTGCCATCAGGGTCGAAGTAGCTGACACCCGTTGTCTTGCCATCTTTCATGTTGATACGCGACACCATACAATTATCGCGGATTTCGGCTCCATGACGAATTGCGTCAGGCACATGGCTGATGAGCGTGCTTTGCTTCGCTCCTACCTTACAACCCTGAATACAGAAACCGCGATAGATGCAATGTTGGCGATCCCCATGAGAACCAGCAAGAATCGCGACTGGGCCACCCGCGACGACGGGAATGCCAAGCTGCGTACATCCTTTGACCAGCACATCGGCTACCCCACCTAGAGGATGTGGCCCGTAAGTATAACCGTGTGGGTCGCCCCACGGATAATAGGCAGGGCCAGAAACGGGGATTTCTTTTTCTAACAGTTCATAATACGGCTTGATATCCTCATATGGGATAGGCCAGTCTGCACCTACACCGTCGGAAGACAGGACATGAAAGTCTGAGGGGTGAAAGCGTGGCGTAAAGCCAGCCCAGTGGACGGAACCACCACCGACTCCATGCCCACTGTTGTTCGCACCAAGTGTAATGGGGTCTTCGCCTCCTGTGATACGCAGATCATTCCAGTACAGCTTTGATGAGCCTGCTTCATCACTCACCCAGTCGCGTTCTGTCTCCCAGAAGGGACCAGCTTCCAACCCCACGACCCGAAAGCCAGCACGCGCGAGCCGTTGGAGTAATACGCCACCTGCTGCCCCAACACCCACAATACAAAAATCAACCTCTTCATTGGGAGAAAAGCGATGCATAGGAAAATCTATTTTCTGCACAGGTCCCAGCATATGTTCACCGGGTTTTGGACCTTGAAAAGCCCCTAAAATTGGATTTTTCATCATATTCTCTCTATTCTCTCTTTCATAGTGCTTAATGGGTTCCCTCTTGTCCTGGCGTCTGCTGTTTATGTCCACCTGGGCCACCTACAGGTTTGTAGGTATCGGAAAGTGCCTCAGCCGGTGCCTTCCATTCATACCTCTGCTCTTCAACCTCCCACGGTTCGGGTTTGCCCCCTTCCAGGCGCATATAGCCACGTGGATAGGCAGGACCACCAAAGCCAACCTCGTCCCAGGCATATGGGTGAGCATAGTACGCATCAACTGCATCCTGCATCAGAAGCAGCCAGTAACGCTGTACCGACATTTTTTGCCATATCTCTTGAGCGGCTGGTGGATTCGTGTCGTGAAGCGTTTGAAGCACTGCGTCTTGTTCGCGCTGACCAAGTTGTGTAAAGGGCTTCTGATACATATGCTGAGCGATAGCATCAATAGCTTGCAAACCAAGACGGTGCGCCTCATGATCGGGGGGCATGTCCTCAAAACGGTAGCCATCAATGCGACCGCTAAAAAGTCGCTCATCAATGTAGTGTACCAATGAAATTTTGTGTGCTTCATCACGGTCATCCTGTGGCATCAAACGGTCACACACGGCTTGCATCAACTGCGTCTCCTCAGACGTAAAAAAACGAATCGGTGGCACCTGTTCAACACGAGCTTGTACCACCTTACGCGTAGCCTCATCCCAGAATGCTTGCTGACTCAACGTCTCGAAACCTGGATAATAACCAGGCTGTGAACGTGGTGCAAGCGGTTGACCTGTTGACGCATCAACGGGTAAGCGGCTGGTGTCTCCCTGGATACCTGTGCCATTGTGTCGGTTCTTTTCGGTACCTTTGTTGGTTCGTATCTTCATTAGTTCGCTCTCCTTAACAAGCTCGCGAGTACACCTAAGAAGCCGGAGGCCGCAAAGAGCAAAGGAGCAAAAACGGGAGGTCCATAGACTAGATTATAGAATGGCTTCTTGAGTCCTCCTGGACGACGGATCAGACCACGAACATGGTACAGAAAGCCGATGCCACCATCTAAGAGAGCCAATACCGAAACAATTGGCAAAAGGGTACGAGCGATGGTGCGACTCCATATAGCCCCAATACCGGCAATCATTAACGCAGGAGTCAGAAGAATAGGTGTCCACTGCACCCGATAGGTGAAGTTGTTCTTGTAATGTGAGTAGAGAGCTTCGATGCCACTAAAGAAGGCTGAAACGGCAGTGGCGACGCCTAACACCCGTTGAAAACGTCCCTCGCGTACATCTTGCTCAAAGACAACGCCTTCCTTTGTAATTTGGCGTGGCACCCACCCCAGCCATGCCGAACGCGGACGTGGTATTCCCGGTAATGTCGTCTGCTTGAGATCATCTTCGCGTCGCAAGAGCGAAGCAATGATGCCCAAAAAGCCACTGATTGCAAAGAGAAGGGGCGCAAATACAGGTGGTCCCATAATGACATTGAAAATGGGAATACGCCATCCTCCTGGTTTGCGAGCAATGCCGCGTACATGGAAGTAGAAGCCAACGATACCATCAAGCATTGTGATGAGTGAGACGATGGGGAGTACTGTTCGCGCTGCTCGTCGGCTGAATACGCCCCACACTCCTGCAATGGTCAGGATGGGGCTAAGAAGTACAGGTGTATACATGACCTGCTGACCATAACTACCACGATAATGTTCATATGTTACCTCTAGTCCCGCAAGCAAGCTTGAGAATGCAGTAATGAGCGAGAGGCTGCGTTGGAAGCGCCCTTCACGGATATGTTGGTCTAGTACAATACCTTCATGCGTGATTTTACGTGGCAACAGGTCCAGAAGGCCAGAGCGCAGAGGTTTCCCATCTGGCAAAGGCATTGGGGATGCGTCACCCAATTTTTTGAGCGTAGCAACAGGTTTTGTGAGAGCCATAGTATTTTTTATCCCTTCCCCTTATTGTTGTTTCTTACCAAAAAGCTTCCATATAAGCATACCGGTAGCACTCAGTACAGTAGCAATACTGATGAGTGTTGCTGGATGGAGCGTCAACGATGGACGTGGTGTTAGCTGCATAGATTGTTCCTCTGGCCGCTCTTTCGTATCGTTGCTCTTTTGTTGATGAAGTGCCATTTGTAGCACCTGGGCCAGATGCAACGCGCGACGGTTGGTTGTCTGCTCGATCTGCTCACGACAACTAAAGCCATCGGCAATAATGAAGGTATCTTCATCAGCTTTGCGTACCGCAGGCAGCAAGACGCGTTCGCCAGCTTTGATAGAGATATCATAATGCTCTTTCTCGAAGCCAAAGGCACCCGCCATACCACAACAGCCTGAGTCAAGCACATGAAAGTCAAGGCCAAGTTTGGAGAGTACTGCTTCCTCATCATGCATCCTCATTATGGCTTTGTGATGGCAATGTCCATGCACGACAGCTTTACCTTGCAGTTTCGGCGGCTGGTAATCCTTTACTTTTGGCTCAAGAAACTCGCTCAACAGAAACGTTTGTTGACTGAGCCGCTTCGCATTCTCGTTGTGCGGAAAGAGATTCTTCAACTCATCGCGGAAGACCGCCGCACAGCTTGGTTCCAGGCCGACAATCGGGATGCCTGCTTCAATCTGTGGCGCAAGCGTATCGAGAATCTGCCGTAGTAGCTGCTCAGCCTGATCGAGGAAGCCGTAATCGTAGAGCGGTCTTCCACAGCACAGTGATTGTTGCGGTACCACAACCTGATAGCCTGCCGCTTCAAGCACTGCTACGGCGGCGATAGCGGTCTCTGGTTTGAGGTAGTTATTGAAGGTATCAGGCCACAACATCACCTGTGGCATACCCTCATTTTTTGTTCCTCGCTGCTGAAACCACTGTTTGAATGTCTGAACTGCAAAGGTGGGAATCTGCCGTTCTGGTGCAAAGCCTCCTGCCATCTTGAACACGTTACTAAATGGTGCTGTATGAGTGAAAAAATTCACGACTCCTGGCATACGCGATGCCAGCCGTGCCCACCAGTAGATGAGTCCCATCGCGTACCCTGTCGTGGGTCGGAGTTTCCCTTCATAGTAATGCGAGAGAAACTCAGCTTTATAGGTCGCCATATCGACGTTGACGGGACAGTCGCCTTTGCATCCTTTGCATGCCAGGCACAGGTCGAGCGACTCCTTCACCTGCTCGCTGTGCCATTCTTTGGTCACAGGGTCGCCTTGCAGCATCTCAAATAAGAGGCGAGCGCGTCCGCGCGTGGTATCCTTTTCTTCGCGTGTCACCATAAAACTGGGACACATGGTGCCGCCTTCGGTATGGCGACACTTGCCGACGCCAACACAACGCAGCGTGGCACTGGCAAAGCTGCCTTCGTCATCAGGAAACTGAAAATGCGTCTTGACTGGCAGTGGATTGTAGTTCGTACCTTGACGAAGATTCTCATCGACGCGATACGCATTGACCATCTTGCCAGGATTCATTTTCCAATCGGGGTCCCAGATTGACTTAAATTCACGGAATGCCTCAATGAGTTCGTTGCCAAACATCTTTGTCGTAAACTCGGCGCGTGCTTGTCCATCACCGTGTTCCCCCGAAAGCGAGCCGCCATAACGCACCACAAGGTCTGCCGCCTCGTTAATAAAGGAGCGGAACTTTTCGATGCCTTCATGAGTGTCCAGTTCAAAGTCGATGCGCGTATGCAGACAGCCTTGTCCAAAGTGACCATAAAAACTGGCACCATACAGGTATTTATCCAGCAGCTTTCGCAAGTCTCGCAGATAATTTCCTAGTTTGTCTGGCGGAACCGCCGAATCTTCCCAACCGGGCCAGCGAGCTTTATTGCCCGGAACAAGAGCAGTCACGCCGAGGGCAGCTTCACGAACCGCCCAAACCTGGTGTTGCTGAACAGGATTATCGTAGTGTTTTATGCTCGGCGCGTTCTCCTTACCCTTTAATTCATCTATGAGTCCCTGAGCCTGTTTATTGGCCTCTTCCTTCGTGTTCCCTCCGAATTCAAGGATGAGCCAGCCGCGTCCTGCTGGGAACAGCGCGACCTCGTTGGGTTGCATACCCTTTCTTCGCATGTCGTTGATGAGTCCATCATCGAAGCCTTCCAGTCCAATCGGCTTGTGCTTCAAAAGCTCTGGCACACGGTCACACCCACTATAGATGTCTGGATAGCCAAGCACGACAATTGTACGCACAGGTGGACTCTCGACGAGCCGTGTTGTTGCCTCAAGGGTCATCGCACATGTGGATTCACTTCCGACAAGTGCGCCTGCGACATTGAAGCCATTTTCGGGAAGGAGTTCATCGAGGTTGAAGCCCGAGACACGACGCGGAATTTTGGGATACCGCTGCCGAATAAGGTCTGCATATTTGTCGCGCAATGCCTTGAGCTTGCTATAGATCTCACCACGTCGGCCGCCCTCCTGAATGATGCGCTCAAGTTCTTCGTCGCTGGTCTTGCCCACACGCATCCGTATGCCATCATAGGTCAAGATGTCTAACTCATCAATGTTATCAGAGGTCTTGCCCGCCATTAACGCATGTGTTCCGCACGAATTATTGCCAATCATGCCACCAAGCGTGCAATGATTATGCGTGGCAGGATCAGGGCCGAAGGTGAGGTGATGCTTTTCCGCTGCATCGCGTAGGTGGTCCAAAATAATTCCAGGTTGTACACGAGCCTGACGTTTATCCGCGTCCAGTTCAACAATATTGTTCATGTACTTCGACATGTCTATCACAACCGCTACATTACACGTTTGCCCTGCAAGGCTTGTCCCGCCCCCACGTGCGAGGATTGGAACATTGTACTTACGACAGAGCGCAACCGTTGCAACAACATCGTCTATATCACGCGGAATCACAACTCCTATCGGTACCTGCCGATAGTTGGAGGCGTCCGTTGTATACAGTGCTCGACTACCTTCGTCAAAACGAACCTCGCCTCGAACCTTCGTGTGCAACTCCTGCTCTAATGCGTCTACATCGATCTGTGTACTCGTCATTGGCACGCCGTGTACGTTGCTGTTTTTGACATAGGTTTTTGCATTTTCGTTGAGAACCACTATGTTTTTCACAAAATCCACCTTTTTGGTAATCTATTAACCACTTTTATGGATTGCCGTAGAGACCAGGTGTATCGCGTCCGAGGCATGATTTTAAACGTTAACGAATTAATGTGGAGACACTGTAGGGGCCATTCTTCATAACGCCCTAGCCCGGACGTGGGTTATAACGAGGGCGTTATGAAGAATGGCCCCTACAGTGTCTCCACATATTCATGTTTATTTGTTCATCTTTTGCGTACCCTTACACCGCGTACTGCGCGGCATCCGCGCGTTTGAACTCAAGCCCCATACCTGGGCGCGAAAGATCAGGCTTTAATGCCCCGTGAACAGGAGTGACCACACCATCGAAAAACATGTGTTCGATCCTTACATGGTCGTGAAAGTACTCCATATGCCGAAAGTTGGGAACGGCACAACATGGGTGTACATGCAGTGCTGGCCCGCAATGCGCTGAAAGTTGGAGTGAACGCGACTCACAAAGGGCCGCAACACGCATGAAGCCTGTGATACCAGCACAGCGCGTTGCATCCGCCTGCAAGACATCCACTGCGTTTGCCTCAAGCATGTGCCGGAAGTACCACAGATCGTAGCCGTATTCGCCCGCCGCAATGTCCATTCCCGCCGGGGCACGGTCACGCAGCAAGTGCAAACCTTCCAGGTCATCAGAGGAGACTGGCTCCTCGAACCACGTCACTCCGTACTCGGCGGCAAAGATATCAGCCAGTGCTAGAGCCTGTTTGCGATCATAGGCCCCGTTAGCATCGACGAAGAGTTCAGTATCGGGACCAATCGCCTCGCGTGCCTGTGCAACACGCTGAGGGTCCGCATCAGGATGGGTGCCGATCTTCATTTTGACGCGCGGAATACCGTCGGCAACCCACCCACCCAGTTGTTTCTGTAATTGTTCTTTTGAATAAGTGGTAAAGCCACCACTGCCATAGATAGGGGCACTCTCGCGAGCCGCACCAAGCAGTGTGACCAGTGGCAGATCGAGCAGACGCGCTTTCAAATCCCAGAGGGCCGCGTCAACAGCAGCTATTGCCATTGATACAATGCCAGGCCGTCCTAGATTGCGTATTGACTCGACCATCGCTGACCAACAAGCAGGAACATTCATAGTATCCTGCCCTTGCACCACATGGGCCAGCATCGTCCTTATCAGTGTTGCGGTTGACTGGTCTGCATACGTGTATCCCAAACCTTGTTTGCCACCTCCGTATATCTCCACCAGCACCATTGTTGTTTTGTCCCAGGCATAGGTACCGTCCCCCTCTGGAGAGGAGGTCGGTACCGTGTAGGCTGAGACATCAAGCCGCTCTATGGCGACGCCGTTGTCGCCAAATTTCGTACTCGTCATACCTACACCTTACTCCTTGCAGTTGGATGGCTGCGGAGCAGCTGCGAATGCAGCGTTTCCAACTGACTATGAAGAACGAACACTCTATAACTTAGCTTTTATGCGGTATGATGCCTTCAATCACGCTCTTCGCTGATTCTATGATGATGTTGCCTTCACTTGGATCACCCTTCAGCAGAGCGGAAGCGTAGTTTTTCGCTTCCTCAAAGCTGATATGAGGGGGGATCGTGGTGACATCGCCGGAGACATACGCCTCGAAGACCACCGGTCGATCAGCAGAAAGAGCAGCATCCCATGCAGGTCCAACGTCCTCTGGCTTATCTACACGAATGCCTTTGAGTCCAAGCGAATCGGCGTAAGTGGCATAGGGGAAATCGGGCAGGTCCTGCGTCGTTTTCAGCTTTGGATTGCCCGCCTCGATACGCATCTCCCATGAAACTTGATTGAGATCGCGGTTGTTAAGGACTAGGAAAATGAGGCGAGGATCGCTCCACTGCTTCCAGTATTTTTTGACGGTAATTAATGCGGCAAGGCCATTCATCTGCATTGCCCCATCGCCTGTGAGGGCTATCGGTATCCGCTCTGGATAGGCGAACTTCGCAGCAATTGCATAGGGAACGGCTGGTCCCATCGTGGCAAGACTGCCTGAAAGCGATCCCATCATGCCACGACGCATCTTGATGGTATTGCCATACCAGTTGGTTGCCGTTCCAGCATCGCCACTCAAGATGTTTTTCTCCGTCAGCCGTTTTGAAAGCTCCCAGAAGACACGCTGTGGATTGAGCTGGTTGTCATCGGCATTTTCCATCGAGCGAGCTTCGACCACCTTCCACCAGTCGTGATACTCAGCTTCGATCTTTTCGCGCCATGAACGATCTGTCTTGCGTTGAAGGTAGGGGATAAGCGCACGCAACGTCTCTGTGCTATCACCAATCAGGTTGAGTTCCATTGGATACCTGAAACTCAGGTTGCGCCCATCAATGTCAATCTGGACACCACGTGCCTGCCCCTCTTTTGGCAAGAATTGTCCATAGGGGTAGGTCGAGCCAATCATCAAGAGGGTATCGCACTCCATCATCATATCGTAGCTCGGCTTTGTGCCAAGCAAACCAATGCAGCCCGTCACAAAGGGGAGATCATCTGGGAGGACTTGTTTGCCAAGCAAGGCTTTTGCCACACCACAGCCAAGCAAATCTGCTACTTGAATCACCTCATCGGCGGCATTCTTGGCTCCAATGCCTATAAGCATAGCGACCTTCTTGCCTGAATTGAGAATGTCTGCCGCACGCTTGAGATCAGCCTCGGTAGGGACAACACGAGGCGTTGAGTAGCCAAGACCCGTGTGAACTGTATTCGCAGTATGAGGCGGCATTTCTACCGCGTCCATCTCTTGCACATCCTTTGGAATGATGATACAGGTCACGGTACGTTCGGCGGTAGCAATACGCATAGCACGGTCAACAAGTTGGCGTATCTGAACGGGACTGGAGGCCATGAACACGTACTCGCCTGCTACATCTTTGAACAATGAGGTCAGGTCAACCTCTTGTTGATAGTTGCCACCAATGGCTGTTGTCGCCGCTTGTCCGACGATGGCGACAACTGATCGATGGTCCATTTTCGCGTCGTAGAGACCATTTAGCAGGTGAATAGCACCAGGGCCCGACGTTGCTAAGCAGACACCAACCTCGTCCGTGAACTTGGAGTGAGCCGTTGCCATAAACGCAGCCATCTCTTCGTGGCGCACCTGCACAAACTCAAAGAGGTCCTGGTGACGACCCAAACCTCCCAGGATGCCGTTGATACCATCACCAGGATAGCCAAAAATACGCTTTACTCCCCATTGTGAAAGGCGCTCTAACAGAAAATCACTTACTTTAGCACTCATTTCTCTTCATCCTTTTGTCCTTGTTGCCAGGATACGATACGGTCCTGACATATACCGATAATTTGGGGTTCTGCCGAGGGCTTCTCTTGATACCTTTTGATATCTCAACAGTGTTACCTGGAAAGCACTGCATACTCAACACATAGCTCGGTTTGCTTAAACACAAACTGTGATGCCTTTAGTGTAGGAGGCATTGGTTAGAGTTCGGTAAAAATTTATACAGGAAGGACTCGTTTGTGATAAGAAGTCTTCCGAGTGGAATGCTGGGGCTGATGTCAAAGTTCTTTACACGTCGGCAACCAGATGCAGAACGAGGTGCCTTTGCCTAGTTGACTTTCCACGGTGAGGACACCGCCATGCGTTTCGGCAATCAGGGAGGCAATGCTCAGCCCTAATCCTGAGCCAAGACGAGTATGAGTATTGGTGTGATGAGCGCGATAGTGCCGCTCGAAAATATGGGGAAGGTCAGCTTCGTCAATACCTGGTCCAGTATCACGGACGCAAATCATTGCCCATTCATCTTGTCTATCAGGTTCCTTTTCCTTCACTGCGTCAGGGACATCCTGTGTACAGATCAGGTCCAGATACACAGCATCTCCTGGTCTCGTATAGGTGAGCGCATTATCCACAATATTGAAGAGCAGTTGCTTGAGGAGGTCAGCATCACCAGGGACACTTGCTTGCTGAAATCGCCCGAGTTCGAGTGTGACCGTTCGGTTGAGAAAACGGGCTTGGCGTGCAACTTCTAGCATGAGGGAATCAAGTTCCACAACCTGCGTGTATTCTTTCGCTACATGAGGAGGCATGCCGACTTCGGCGTGAGCATGGCTCAGCAAGTTATTAACCAGGCGTGAAAGACGCTCTAATTCGGTACGGAGCTGCTCTATATCATGGCGCGTGTCTTCATCGAGTGCTGGATTGAGCAACAGGACATCAGCTTGCCCTCGTAGTGTTGTCAGTGGTGTTCTCAACTCGTGTGAAACGTCGGCTACAAAATCACGCTGCAGCGCAAAACTTGCCTCTAACCGCTCTGACATCTGGTTGAAAGCATCTGTCAGCAGCCGTACCTCAATTACTACCGATTGCTGAGGGATACGTTGACCAAGGTCTCCTGTGCTCAGGCTACGCATAGTGGTACTGAGTGCGCGTAGAGGGCGCAGTTCACGGACGACCAGTAGGTAGTCTACTATATAGGCAATGAGGACAGTAACCACACTCCCAATAGAGAGGATCAGAGCAAGCAAGTTTCCAACATAATCTACTGCTCTCAGTGGAAGGCTTACTTGAGCGATAAGCACAATATGTTGATGCGCGTCTCGCAACGGTAGCGTGAGGAGGCGTGCTCGACGACCACCACTTTCTTGATACGTTCTCACTATCTGTTGTCCATGCAAAGCCGCTGTATAATCAGTGTTACTAAATGGTATCCGCTCTCGAATCAGGTTAGCCGAACGTCTCAGTATACGTGCTTGCTTCGTATCAAGAAGTTTGATATGTGGAGCGTCAGGTGCAAATTCATCACCTTTCTCTTCTTGCACCAGGAGATCGAAAAACGCTGTGTTGAAAGGATGACCTGCTGCACTTTGCGCTTGTGCCAAGCGTTGGAGTCTCTCCCCTTCTATTTGCAATTGTTGATCAAGATCATGTAACAGAGAGAAGTTCACGAACAGATAGACCACGCTCCCCAAAAAGATTAACGCGAGCAAGAGGACCATCACGTTCCAGAACACGATGCGTCTTCGTAATGGTCCAGACCTTGGAAAGAGAGGAAAAGGCAGCTTTCGTCTGCTTTTCTTATCAGTTGTATGTTGTTGTGTGCTCATTCATCTTGTGTCAAAAAAGGACGAGACTCACTGTTTGAGTGTATAGCCGACTCCACGAACGGCATGGATCAGATCAGGTTTCCCACCAGCATTCAATTTGGCCCGGACATAGTTCATATACACCTTGATGACCTCAAGTCCTGCTTCGTTGTCATAGCCCCAGACACGTTCAAAGATACGTTCTTTTGTCAAAACACGACCAGCGTTCTGGGCAAGTAGTTCGAGGAGATCAAATTCTCGTTTCGTTAATTCTAGCACAAGACCATCGCGCCAGACTTGCCGAGTTTCAAGGTCAAGGGTGACGTCTTCTACCTTGATCCTTCGCGTCGGTCGATTTTTTGCTATTGCACGCCGTAGACCAGCACGAATGCGGGCGAGTAGTTCCTCAAAGTCAAATGGCTTGGTAATGTAGTCGTCAGCACCACTATCGAGTCCAGCTATCTTATCCTTCATCCCGTCTCTGGCTGTGAGCATCAAGATGGACAGCGACTTGTACTCCATAGAGCGCAGGCGATGACACACCTCGAAGCCATCCATATCAGGTAACATCACATCAAGGACGACCAAGTCCTGCGGAGAGTGTTGTATGTTCTCAATCGCTGCCTTCCCGCTGGTTGCGATCTCCACTGCAAAGCCTTTGTATGTCAAACCACGCTGCAAGACATGAGCGATCTGTGGTTCATCCTCAACGACCAATATATGATGCATTTCAGCCTCCCTGCGAAATAGAACTGTCAAATATAGCAATACATGCCGATGCTGAACAAATATGGAAACAACGAAGAGCTATGGAGCATTATTCATGTTCTTTCGTTCAGTATCCTCACCATTTTCTTCACTCTGTACACGACAGGCTAGCCAGTTGTGTTACAGAGTGAAGAAAATGGTGAGACAGGGTAGCCGCAAGGCTTTTGTTAAACATGCTTACCCTTGAGGACATAATGAAGACGAAGTAATTCTGCCGTTGTGTGAGTTACTCAAGTGTCACACCCTCTTGCTCGCTTCCTCTCTCATGCTCAGCAGCGATGGGCAATGAGAGGGAAAACTGGACGCCTTCTTCTGTTGGTGAGGCTACAGTGAGTGTTCCACGGTGAGCAGTTGTAATTCTGCTTGCCAGGTAGAGGCCGAGACCCAATCCCGTCGAGCGAGAGCCTTTCACAAAGGGTTGGAAGAGGTGCTCAAGCAGGATTGAAGGGATTTCCAGTCCCTGATTGCTCACAGTAAGAACAGCCCAGGAACCATCCAGTCGTCTCTCAACGGTCAACCTCACCAAGACAGGATTATCCTTCGGTGCATACGTGATAGCATTGGCAAGTAAATTCTCCGTTGCTTGGCGGAGCCGATCTGAATCTGCGGCGACGACGACCTCTTGTGAAGGAATATGAACCTCTATCTCGACCTCTGGCGTCCTCAAAGCCGATGTCATCTCTTTGACCAGATCACCCAAGTTCACAGGTAACTCATAGAGGAAAAAAAGACCCTGATCTAGACGCGCCACATCCAGCAGGTCTTCAATCAACCGCTCCAGGCGGCGTAGTGCGCTTTTTAGAGTCGTGGTATCATGAATATCTTGCGTTCTCTTGCCACGACGAGCACGCATCTGAATGAGATCGATATGTGACTTGAGAGGGGTGAGGTAGGTGCGTAGGTCGTGGGCCAGGACGGTAAGCAGTTCCTCGGCGATCATACGTCGGCTCTGCTGAATAGCTTCCTTCTTTATGTGCTCGACAAGCTCTGTCCTGTGAATCACGATTCCTATCCAACCAGCGACCGCCTCTAGAAAGTGTAGGTCTTGCTCCGAGAAGAAATCGGGCGTGCGCGAGGAAGCCATAAGCACCCCTCGGCGTTGGGTACTCACCTCTAATGCCGCCACCATCTCGGAGCGAATGCCTAGTCCCTCCGAACTAGTCATGCCAACGATACGGTTAGGGTCCTGGTCCAAATGCCCAGTCAAATAGGAGGTCCCGGTCAGAAACACCTCGACCATGTAGCCTCCATTGACGATGGGCATCCGGTCTAAACCGAGCGCGTGCTGTCGTCTTCCAACAGGAGTATCGCTGGTCCCAAGAGCAATCAGTGTATCTATGCTCGGATCGTGGAGGAAGACATCCACCTTTTCAGCCTCTAACGCTTCCGCAACCAGTTGCGCTGCCTGATTAAGCGTAGGTTTAAACTCGGTTGCATCAATCCTCAAGAGTCGCTCAAGGATTACTAAGAGCCGCTCTTGCCTTTGACCTGCCTGATGCTCAGCCTGTGTCTCATTCATGACTGCTTCTCTTCCCCCTATAAAAAGCCGCTTTCGCCTTCTACCCCACAGAATTAACTGAAAAACTTGCTACAACATCTATAAGGGTGAAGAAAGGGCGGAACAAGGAGAACCATTGAGGTAAGCGTACAACGTTACTCCACACCCCACGTTATTCATAGCAAGAATATTACATAGACAGCATATCATAATCCAGCCTTTGCTTGTCGAGGCGTCCTTTTCTCCCTCTATTTTTACCATTTCTTTACCATAACCGACTACACTTTGAAAAGTTGTTCTCCGTCATGGCATATGACATTGAAATCAAGTGAGTCGTTGGGAGGTCGTCAAGGTCTGTAAGGTCCTGCCTCAAGCAATGTATTTTGTCTTAGGATTCTACTCTCTTGATACAAGCATGTTTTTGTAAGAAAGGATATTCATTGTGGGACAACTCGATCAGAAGATAGCCGTTGTGACTGGAGGTGATAGTGGCATCGGTCGTGGCATTGTACTCCAGCTTGCACAAGCAGGTGCGACCGTCGTTATCAACTACGCTCATGCACAAGACAAGGCAGAAGCTGTGTTGAAAGAGGTTGAGCAAAAGCAAGGACAGGGCACGATCATACAAGCGAATGTTGGAGAGTACCAACAGGCAATGGGACTCATCCAGCAGGCTGCTGAGAAGTATGGACACATTGACATCTTGGCAAACAATGCCGGTATGGAGATACATAGCCCGTTTGTGGATGTCACAGAACAAGACTTTGACCGTGTGCTGAGCATCGACCTCAAGGGTGCCTTTTTCTGTGCTCAGGCCGCTGCACGAGAGATGATTAAGCAAAATATTCAGGGTCGTATTATCAATACGTCATCCGTCCACGAGGACCTCGCGATGCCGCAAAACGTGCCCTACTGCTGTGCGAAAGGTGGGATGAGGATGCTCATGCGGACCATTGCGATTGAACTGGCACCACACAAAATCACGGTCAATAATATTGCCCCGGGTGCTATTCATACACCTATCGATAAAGACGTAGAGGCAGACCCGGAAAAGATGGCGGCCCTGCTCAAGGAGATTCCTCTCGGACGTATGGGCCAGCCGGATGAAGTGGGCAAGCTGGCGGTCTACCTCGCTTCGGATGCTGCCGCTTACATCACTGGTTCGACCTACGTTATTGATGGTGGCCTTATGATTAACACAGGTGGTCTATAGGGGGACTGCTATGTCAGATACACAAACACATCCATCGTTCTCTCCATCGGTGTACTTGCCAATTGAGGACTACGGACTGATTGGAGATTTGCACACGGTTGCGTTAGTGGGCAAGAACGGTTCTATCGACTGGTGCTGTCTGCCTCGCTTCGACTCACCAAGCGTGTTTGGAGCGTTGCTGGATGTGGGAAAAGGAGGCTTTTTCCGCATCGCACCTTCCGATATGCACGAGATAAAGTGTCAGCAGTTGTACTTGCCTGAAACCAATATTCTGCTCACACGCTTTCTGAGCGTCAACGGCGTTGGCGAAATTACTGACTTTATGCCCATCAAACAAGTTGGAACAGCGGAACACCTGCATCAGCTTATCCGTTCTGTAGCGGTTGTGCATGGTTCGCTCTCGTTCACGCTGACCTGTCGTCCTGCCTTCAACTATGCACGTGACACACATCAGGTCGATGTGTCACATGATGGAGCGTTGTTCCAAAGTCAGCACTTCAATCTTGGGCTGGCATCGCCCATCGCGCTTGAACCGGATGGAAAGAGTGGAGTGCAGGCGACATTCACACTACATGCGGGTCAAACGGTTCACTTTCTTCTGGAAAGTAGCAAGGATAGTGATCGCGCTCCACAACAGCTTTCTGAAGAAGCTTATCAGGCAGCATTTCAAAGCACGATGCATTACTGGCAAAACTGGCTTTCGCAATGTACTTATCAGGGACGATGGCGCGAGATGGTGCAGCGGTCGGCACTCGTCTTAAAGCTTATGACCTACGCTCCCACAGGAGCGATTGTTGCGGCTCCTACCACCAGCCTACCAGAATCGGTCGGTGGCGCACGTAACTGGGATTACCGCTATACGTGGATTCGTGATGCCTCGTTCAGTTTGCACAGCTTGCTGATACTTGGCTTGACACAAGAAGCGGAAGCGTTCATGGGTTGGCTTGACGCACGCTGTCACGATTTGCACGAAAACGGCTCGTTGCAGCCAATGTATGGAATTAGTGGTCAGCGCGATCTTACCGAAATCACCCTGGATCACTTAGAGGGCTATCGCCACAGTCACCCTGTACGCATCGGGAACGGTGCCTATACACAAAAACAGCTTGATATTTATGGCGAAATGATGGACGCGATTCACTTCTACAATCACTATGATGCCATCACCTATGACCTCTGGCAAAATGTGCGTCGTCTGCTTGCATGGCTGGAAGACAACTGGCAAGAACCAGACGAAGGCATCTGGGAGGTACGCGGTGGTCCCAAGCAGTTCTTGCATTCGCGCATGATGAGCTGGGTGGCCTTTGATCGCGCCATCCGCGTGACACGAGATCGAGGCTGGCCCGCACAAACAGCTAAGTGGGTAGATATACGCTCTCAGATTTATGAACAGATCATGAAAGAGGGATGGAGCGAGAACAAAAAAAGTTTTGTGCAATATTATGGCAGCGATGCCGTCGACGCGAGTTCTCTGTTGATGATGATTACCAATTTTACAGGCTCGAAGGAGCCACGTATGCTCTCGACGATTAAGCGCATCGAAGAAGACCTGACGAGTGGGGCACTGGTGTTGCGCTACAATCCAAAAATGGCGGCAAGTGATGGTATGGGAAGTCAAGAAGGCACCTTTGGCGCGTGCAGCTTCTGGTTGGTAGAAAACCTGGCGCGTGCAGGTCGCCTGGATGAGGCGCGTTTGCGCCTGGAAAAGTTGCTCTCCTATAGCAACCACCTCGGCCTCTATGCCGAAGAGATTAGTCCGACAGGTGAGGCTCTGGGGAATTTTCCGCAAGCGTTTACCCACCTCGCGCTGATCACTGCGTGCTATCATCTAGACAAATCACTCAATATACGTATGGGGCAAGCGAGTACCTCCTCTAGCAAGCTCTACGATTAAATCGAATACGGAAGGTAGTACATACCATAATTGAAAAGGGTGGACAAAGGATATGGATGTCAAGACAGCACAAAGTACCACAGTGTGTACAACAGAATATACACAATCTCCTTCAACAAAGGTACCACATGTCGTGATTATCGGCGGTGGCTTCGGAGGTCTTCAAGCAGCGAAAAAGCTGGGACAGCAGCGGGTTGAAGTGACGATAATTGACCATAACAACTTTCACCTCTTTCAACCGATGTTGTATCAGGTGTCTACAGGTGGTCTCTCTCCCTCTGACATTACCACTCCTCTGCGTGCTATTTTGCACGGGCAGGGAAATACGGGCGTCCTGATGGCAGAGGTGACAGGCATTGATGTGCAGCAGCAACGAGTACTCATGGACGACAACCAGGCCATCCACTATGATTACCTGATTGTTGCAACTGGTGCAGGCAGCAACTATTTTGGGCATCAAGAGTGGGAGAAGTTTGCTCCTGGCATGAAGTCTATCAATGATGCCTTGACGATACGCCGCATGGTTCTCTCCGCGTTCGAGGCGGCAGAACGCGAGCCAGATGAGGCGAAGCGCAAAGCACTGCTGACTTTTGTCTTAGTTGGAGGAGGACCAACAGGGGTCGAGTTGACAGGCGCAATTGCGGAATTAGCAAATCGGTCCCTCAAAGGAGACTTTCACCACATCAATCCAAGTACCGCACGTATTGTGCTTGTCCAGGGAGGAAAGCGCATTCTCCACCAGTTCCCCCAATCACTCGCGGATGCAGCAACGAAGCAATTGCAGCAAATGGGAGTGGAGATTCGGCTGGGTGTGCATGTGAAAGAGGTCAAGCCCGATGGCGTGATGATCGGGGACGAGCATTTCGCGGCTGAGAACGTTATCTGGACGGCTGGCGTGAAGGCATCGCCTGCGGGGAAGTGGCTCCATGCCGATGTAGACCATGATGGACGCGTTAAGGTACAGTCAGATTTAAGCGTTTCGGGACATTCAACCATATTCGTTATCGGTGATACTGCCTTTTTAGAGCAGAACGGCAAACCCTTGCCAGGGCTTGCTCCGGTTGCCATGCAAGAGGCAGAATATGTAGCGTCGGTCATTCTGGATCGCATTGCAGGAAAAACATCGCACAACCCATTTCACTACGTTGATAAGGGAACACTCGCGATGGTGGGACGTTCTTTTGGCATCGTCGATATCGGCCCTCTTCACTTCACAGGCTTTCTGGCCTGGCTCGCCTGGATTCTTGTTCACATTATGCTACTCATCAATACTCGCAATCGCGTACTTACGACCATGCAGTATGCGTGGACGTACCTCACCTACCAACGTGGGGCGCAGGTGATTTTACCAGATGATACCGTGAGAGAACCGGACTAGTTTGTCGGGGCTTATAATTCAACGAGGGCAGATAAAGTAGGCGTCCTCTTGTGGGCGCCCATTATTACAGTCATAGAAGGAAGATGCCAAGATGCCTATTGAGATAAAAGTCGGTCCACCAACGATCACAGTCAGTCAAGGCCGCACCTTTATGGTCACAACGCAAAGTGGCGAAATCCAAGCGAATACCGATCAGGGTGTGTATGCACAGGACACACGCTTTGTCAGTTTTTACCGTCTTTATATCAATCGTTCGCCACTCGTGGTAGTGAATTCAAGCCAACTCAGTTTCTATGCCGCGCGGTTCCACCTCACGAATCCTCGCCTAGAGACAGAGGAAGGCGTGATTGAAGAACAAACGTTACGTATCACGATCAATCGGGTTGTCAGTGAAGGTATTCATGAGGACATCGAGATTGCGAACTACACAGGCAAAAAGGTGGCTTTCCTGCTAGAGGTGGGAACGCGCACGGATTTTGCGGACCTCTTTGAGGTGAAGTCAAAACATATTGTGCAGCGTGGCAAACAGACCTCTGACTGGAATGCTCAAGAGAGACAACTCCGTACTACCTATGATAACAAGGACTTTCATCGCGCGTTTACCTACCGCATTACGAGTGATGTAGGTGTAGGCTATGCCAATGGGCGTCTCTTCTTCGAGATTGAGTTAGAGCCGAATCAGCATTGGCATACCTGCGGTGAAATGCTTTTAGAACATGGGCAGCAGCTCAAACAGCCCACACCTGGCTCATGTACTCAGGAACAGCAGGGAACGGCATCGGCTGGTGCAACACCTTCAAGGGGGCAACAGCCACGTAGCGACTTCGATGAGCGACAGGCACGTTGGCAGGAACGCTGCACTGCTCTCACTACCTCAAAACCCGTTATCCAGAGAATGTATCAGCAGGCAGTTGAGGATATGGGAGCGTTGCGTATCTATGATATGGACGTTTCAGATGAGGCATGGATTCCTGCTGCCGGTGTGCCCTGGTTCGTCACCCTCTTTGGGCGCGATAGTTTGACGGTCTCCTATCAGAACATGGCAGTTTCGCCAGGCTTTGCACGCGGTGCTCTCAAACGCCTCGCGGAGCATCAAGCAACCGAACGCGATGATTGGCGCGAGGCACAACCTGGCAAGATCATGCACGAAATTCGCTTTGGCGAGCTGGCACACTTTCACAAAGTTCCCTTCACGCCCTTCTATGGAACCGCCGATGCGACGATGCTCTACTTGATAGTGCTTTCCGAAGCCTATCGCTGGACAGGAGATGTCGAACTGCTCAAAGACTATCGGGAGGTTGCCGAGAAATGTCTTGACTGGATTGACCATTATGGCGATCTGGACGGCGATGGCTTTCAAGAATATAAGAGCTTTTCCTCCTACCACTATAACAATCTTAGTTGGAAAGATGCTGGGGATGCGGTTGTGTACGCCGATGGAAGCCCGGTGAAACAGCCGAAAGGTCTCTGCGAGCTACAAGGTTATGTGTATGATGCAAAAACACGGCTGGCGGAAGCCTTTCAGGTGTTGGGCGACGAAGCGCGAACACAGGCACTCTTGCAACAAGCAGAGAGCTTAAAGCGTGCATTTAACGAACGCTTCTGGATGGAGGAAGAAGGGTGCTATGCCTTTGGTCTTGATCCCGACAAAAAGCAGATTACCTCTATCGCCTCCAACGCAGGTCAGTGCTTGTGGAGTGGGATTGTGGACCAGGACAAGGCTGAACGTACCGTTCAGCGACTCTTGCAGGAGGATATGTGGAGTGGGTGGGGCATCCGCACGCTTTCCACCAAAAATGGGGCGTATGATCCGTTTGCCTATCAGCGCGGCTCCATCTGGCCGCAAGATAACGGGATTATCGCGGCTGGCTTCAAACGCTATGGGATGGCGAATGAAGCAAATCAGGTGATCCGTGGTGTCTTCGATGCCATTGAACGCTTTGACGCTTATCGTCCCCCAGAAGTTTTCGCGGGCGTGCAACGCGAGGGTAACTTCGATTTTCCCATTCTGTATCCTGCTGGTGCCAACATTCCGCAAGCATGGGCGACAGGGAGTATCTTCCACATGGTGCGAACCATTCTTGGGCTACGTGCGGACGCGCCTCACAAGCGGCTCTATGTTCAACCCACGCTTCCTGACTGGTTGCCCGATATCGAACTACAGCACCTACGCGTGGGTCCTTGCTCTCTCTCCTTGCGCTTCTGGCGCGAGGGCAACCGTTCACGCTGGGAAGTACGTGAGATGCAGGCAGACAAGGAGACCGCACAGCAAGATATGATCCAGGTCATGGATGAACCCGCAACAAGCAAATAACAATCTAGGAGATGAACTCTAGTGCAATGAAAAGTTTCATGTAAGACTTTCCATTGCACCTCATCCCGAACGCTCACTCGCGATACAATATCTAGTACACATGGGCAGAAATCCCCTTGTAATTATTGATGTTTAGACTAAAGGGTAGTACCAGAACGTCGAATGTGATGTTCTGTTTGCCAGAAAAAGGGGGCTAATGAAGACGAAATCTCGCTCATCCGCTTGCACTTACCTCCTTTTTGGGATGTTTA
>JAABUX010001676.1_pt1 | contig 32869 bp, 23 predicted proteins | sample 5561851 | NCBI WGS metagenome assembly JAABUX01 (sample SAMN10711883, study PRJNA513361) | rock metagenome | isolation source: Antarctica rocks | place: Antarctica: Victoria Land, Richard Nunatak red sandstone | collected 2016-01-03
CACTTGAGCTACAGTAATTGCAAATCTGCCGGTCAATCCGGCACAAACCGAACCACGCAATGCGAAATTTCCAATCTCCGACGGCTGGGTTTTCCGGGGCGGGTCACAGCGAAATAGTGCAGATCGGAAGCGACGCCGACGATCTCGTACATGCCGGCGTTCCTTCCCGGAGCGGGGCCGAAATGCCGTCCGACAGGGTTTTCCCGGCCAAAGAATCTCTTCGCGAATGCCTCGTTGACGACGGCCACAGGGCGCGTGCTGGCGGTGTCTTCGTCGGTGATGGGCCGTCCCCTTGTCAGCCTGTCCCCCAGGGTCTCGAAGAACCCCGGCATGATGCGGGTCCAGTCGGAGGAGATATCGTCCTGCGGTCCGGGCTCGGGCTTGCCGTCAACCCTGATGTCGTGGCCCCAATCGAGGCCGCTCATCGGGGCATAGAGCGCGGGGCTCGCCATGCGTACGCCGGGGATAGCGCGTAGACGATCCCCGACGTTGCGGAAAAGCGGAGGGAGCTGCTCCTGCTTGTAGTTCGCGATCAGCGAGTTGATGGAGACTAGGTATCGACCGCTTGGATCGAAGCCGAAATCCTGGTGCTCCAGGTGACGGAGGCTTTGGCCGAGCAGCGCCGCCACGCTCAGCAGTACGAGCGACAAAGCCGCCTGAACGACGACCAGCGTCTTCTGCGCTCCAGCCGTTTGGGGAACGCCCTGATTGCCTCCCACGAACCGGCTCGCTCCCCGTAGCGCCTCGATAGGATCGGCGTGGGACGTCATCCATGCGGGTCCGACGCCGAAGACGATTCCGGTCGCAACCGATACGCCCAACGCGAAAAGCAGCACTGGAAACGACGGCGTAGCGCCAACGGGAACCCAGCTGTCCGGTCCGGTAAAGGCAAGTTGAAGGATAAGCTTGGTGCCTGCATACGCGACGGCAATGCCCGCAACGGCTCCGAACACGCTCAGGGTGAGGCTTTCCACCAGCGCTTCGCGCATCAGCCGCGTGCGCGAAGCGCCGAGAGCCGCCCGGATTGCCGTCCGGGGACGGTCTTTCAGTCCGCGCGCGAGCAGCAAGTTTGCGATATTGGCGTAAGCCACGAGCAGAACACATCCAGCAGTCAACAGCAGCAGTCGCAAACCGCTTATGTATTCCTTGCCAACCAGGGAAACGCCCGCGCCGCCCGGGGTCAGATGCAGCGTCTGCTTTTCCCAGAGCACTTTTTTCTGCGAAGACATTTCCGGCACATGGCTTGCCAGCCAGGAATGCAGCTCGCCTCGAAGCTGCGCCTCTAGGGTCGTCGAAGCCGTGCCGGGGCGAACCCGTCCGATCAGATCGAGCCAGCCAAGGCCGGGGTTCTTGAGCCGCGTCGTCGCGCCGCCGAGCAGCGGCTCGGTCGTCAGTGGGAGCCAGAAATCAGGCATGTCCGCAGCGGCGATTTTTGCGCCGAAGAAGCCCGGCGGAGTGACGCCGACGACCGTGAATGGGTGGCCATTGATTTCGTAGGCCGCCCCAACCACCGATGGATCGGCTCCGTACCGCTCCCGCCAGGTATGAAAGCTCATGATCGCGACCGGCGGCGCGCCTTCCCGGTCATCAGCGTCGGTGAACAAATGCCCTCGCCAGGCAGACACGCCGAAGGTCTTGAAGAAATTGCCGGAGACGTACTCGCCGTTGCGCGTATCGATTGGGGTCGAAGATCCGGCGCGCCGGACGCCCAAATCGGCATTGCCTACCTGGAAGGCCGCCAAGTCTCGAAAAGCCGGGGTGTTGGCTTGGAACAGCTTGTAGGTTTCCCACGAAAAAAAGCTCCAATTGTTCCGCGAAGTCTCGTCCCCCTGCGTGTACCCGTTCGCGTGGCAGCAGAGAACGGCATCGCCGATTCGCCAGAGCTGCTCCGGTCTCTCCACCGGCAGCGAGCGCAGCATGACTTGGTAGACCAGCGTGAAAATGGCGGTCGTCGCCCCGACACCGAGCGCAAGAGTGAGCACGGCAGTCAAGGTAAAGCCGGGAGCTTGGCGCAGGCGGCGGAGAGCGTAGCGGACGTCGGCGAGAAAGGTAAGCATCGGTGGCCTCCGAAGCATGTTTGTTTGCGTTTCATGCGGGGAGCGGTTACGTTCCCGGCTTGAATTCACTTATTAGTAAATGCATGTGAACGGCCAAACTTCTCAGATCCTATGTGATTGATCCCATTGGCAGGACGACAAGAAATGGCCTCAAGACTGTCCGTTTCCGGACGGCATATCCATTTCCGGACAGTTTGCGCCGAAGCTGCTGTCCCAGCTTCAAGTCCTGCCCTGTTCCAGCGGAATGACGGAAGTGAAGCGGAGCGCCCATCGAAGACCAAATCCGAGAGCAACAGCTACTTGACGAGATACGCGAGCGTGGAGTTCAGAACGACCTTCCTATAAATTAGATTGTCCATTTTCTTCCGATTACAGTTAGAAGCAGGAAAGGAAATTCAATATAAGCTATTTGTCCCTGGGATTTTCAAAGAATTAGAAAGTCGAGAAGGTGTCCGCCGATGGCGGACAGCGCAGCGTAGGGAATCAGGAACGCCGTTTGCGGATATGCAAACGGCTGGTCGAAATCGGAACGTTGTGTTAGATAGCGGAGATACCTGTCGGCAATGTTTGTCGGTCGAAATAGCTGATCGTGATGGCCACTGTCACCAGCACGGCAGCGTACCGGCGCATCGATAATAGCTCCGTGCGGCAGCGTACTCACCGCCCTACCACTTCAGCCGCAGCAGCGAAATACCCTGCCGCGGCATCTCGGTCGCGATCTTTACCTGGCCATCTGTTACATCGAGCCACTCTGGAGATGTAAGCAGCTCCAATTGACCGGCGGCCTTAAGCGCTGCATATTCACTGTCTGTCGGGTGCTGTGGCGAACCGATCGCCTTCCACGCCGTGTACGCGTTGCTGTGCGTGTCGTCGATGCGGTAATGCTCCAGCAGCACGCGGCGCACGTTCGTCGGCACTCCGCTGATCGTCACGGTGGTCGGTGTCGGCTCGGCGGGAGCGTCCACGTCATGGTAGTTCCACACCAGCACGGCGGCTTCGCGGTCCGCCTTGGTCGCCAGCGCATCCACATCCGGCCCCTGGCGCACGCCTGCGTTCAGCAGCGTGTCGAGCGGAACCTGCCCCGTGCTGTCCGTGCCCACGCGCCAACCGGACATAAGCCCGAACATGCGAAACACGTTCAGCACCGGCTTATCGATGCCGTTCGTCGCAAGCGAGCGAAAGCCCTCGAAGTAGTCCTTATCCTCGAACTCGAACGACCAACTCAGCATCGAGATCAGATCGACGTGCCGCCTGTCCCCAAGCTCGAACAGCGCCTTGAACGCGGTCGCTGTGTACGCGGGATACAGCGTGCCGTTGCGGTAATTGTTCGCAGGGTTCACCTTGGAGGAGCAGGCGGCGCAGCCTTCCGGGTCGGCCTCGCTCAGGATGATCGGCAGCTTCCGGAAACGCGGAAACCCGGCGACCACCGCGAATCCCTTGTCGGCATCTTCCAGCTCGCGGCGGATCCCCATCGTGACCTTGCCGCTACTAATGGTAGGCGATCCCTTGGCATGGAACGAGATGAAGTCGAGGGGGATACGCTTGCCGTTCGCGGCGCTTCTGCCCGAGTTCACATGCTCGAGAAAATTCGTGAGAAAAGCGTTCGCTTTCGGATTGCCGGGGCTGGTCGAAGCCGGCCCGCCCACCTTCGCGCCGGGCAATGCCGCGCGTACGCCCGCGACCGCGTAGTCATACAGCTTCCAGTACGCCTCGGGCGTCGTGTGCCAGTAGTCGATATCCGGCTCGTTCCACACCTCGAAGTACCATTGAAGAACCTGCTCCTTACCGTAGCGCTCGACCAAGTGGGCGGTTACGACACGTACCAGTTCGCCCCACTTGGCATAATCCTTCGGCGGGTTATTCGACTTACCTGAAACAGTGGAGTGCGGATAGTGCACCTGATACGGCTCATGCCGGTTCGGTAGATCGGCGGCAAGGTCCTTCGGCATAAAGCCAAGCTCGACCATGGGCCGCACCCCGGCAGCCTTGTACGAGTCGAAAATGCCGTCCAGGATTTTGAAGTTGTACACCGGCTTGCCGTTTGCGTCCTCCGTGTAGACGTTCGTCGAGGAAAACTTCAGCTCCGCTTCTCCATTGCCTGAGGTCAGCAGGTGGTGCACGCGGATGTACACCGGAACCGGACTGAGGTCGTGCAGCTCGGTGAGCAGCTCGGTCCCATGGCGCATGGTGGTGTAGTTGGCTTCGTCATACCCAAACCAGCGATAGATCGGCTTATACGGCCCGACCGTTTTGCCGAGGTCGACCTGAATGGCCACCGGCGTCGTGCTCGATGTCGGCACGGGCGCCGGCACAGTACCCTGCCCATAGGCCGCGCCCGCCGCAAGGCTCACCACCAGCGCTCGCTCCAACCAAAACCAGCCTGCACTTCGCTTCATCCTCGATTTCTCCCCCAGCTAGAAGTTGTACTTGAGCGCGCACTGGATGTCGCGCGAGGGAGCCGAAGTGCCGGTGATCTGCCCGCCGGCTGTTACGTCGAGGGTCGCGTTCCGCGCTCCGAAGCTGGTCGTGTTCGATTCGCCGGCACATTGCCGTAGGTGGAGTGCAGCGCATCGGCGTACCGGGTCTTGTCGGGTCAGTCTCCCGGTTCGTGATGTAAATCCAGCGGGCAAAGCGACGGTTGTGCCGGCCGAAGGGAAGTTTGCGCACCCACGTATACCGCTTGGTATAGAACATCCACTTTAGCGGTGCAAACTATCCCTGGCTGTCCGCGTGAAACTTTGCCAAGGCAGCCCAAGCCTTGACAGGAAACACGAAGCTAAGGTTTCTTCTCAAACATGCGAAACCCAAACGCGTCGAGCGACACGGAGGGGAGAGCCGCCTGCGCATCATGAAAAAGAGGCTCTTTCACCTCTTGCCACGTCCCTGTGCCGGCCTCCACCGTGCCCCGAAAAGGCGTGTTCGATAGATTGATGACGACCAGGAATTCTTCGCTTCCCGATGCGCGCAGATAACTGAGCACATGCTGCTCGTCAGAGTTGTGTACCCAGGCGAGCGCTCCTTGCGAAAGCGCGGGGTGCTGCGCCCGGAAGGGAATCATGAAGCTGTAAAACTTCTGGAACTCCGGATGGATCGCTGACCCTTGCCAGTAAATCTTGAGCGACTCGAACAGGGCAGGCCCGGCGGACGGCGTGGCGTCGCCTACCTCCATGCCGTTGTACAACAGCGGCACCCCCTCAAACGTGAACATCAGGGCAGATGCGGCGATCGCCGCGGGGTTTCCATAACGCACAACGGCCCTCTCCGTGTCATGGTCATCGGAGATCAGCATATGCAGGGATCCCTTCGGGAACCGGCTCTCCTGGTTTTCCACCGTGGCCCGCAGCTCACTCGCGGGCACGCCCTTCATGATGACCTCATCCAGTTTGAACAGCAGCGGCCAATCGTAATCGAGCGAGAAAGCTTTGCGCTCCAGCTCCGGCTTGGAGGCTTCGGCAAGCATAAGCAGGTTCGGGTTGGCCTGGTCGAGCGCCGCGCGTGCCTGCTCCCAGAAGTCGGTCGGCACCTCTCCGGCGGCATCGCAGCGGAATCCATCCACCTTGAAGTCCCGGACCCAGTAAAGAAACATGTCGATCATGTACCGGCGAAGCGCCGGGTTGGCATAGTCGAGCGCCGCGACATCGTGCCAGCCGTGCGGAGAGATGAGCTGCCCAGCCCCGTCATGCTTGTAAAACTCCGGGTGCGCCAGCATCACGCTGTCGAAAGCCGTATGATCGGCAACCATATCGAGAATCACCTTCATGCCCCGACGGTGCGCCTCCTCCACCAGGCGGTGCAGGTCCTGCTTCGTGCCGTAGCTTGGTTCGATCGCGTAGAAGTCCCGCACCGCGTACGGACTGCCATTAGTCCCAATCCTCTTCAACGTACCCGAAGGATGGATCGGCATAAGCCACACAACGGTTACGCCGAGAGCCTTCAGGCGGTCGAGGCCTGCCGTTACACCGTTTAGGTTTCCTTCCGGCGAGAAATCATGCGGGAAAACCTCATAAATCAACCCCGGCTGCAACCACGCGGGCGCGCTGCGGGCCTGGACGGCTGCAAGATGAAAATCGGAAGTATCCGGTTCCTGAGCAGATATACACAAAGTGCTAACCAACACGCAAACCTGCAACGCGAGAACTCTGTATCGGTACAATCTTGGCATGCTTTTTCTACCTCCTTCGACCACACTGACTGACAAGAGGGCATAGCCGTTCGTCGGGTTCTGTTCTTCAGAATAAAGGGGCAGCACCAGCTTGTTAGCCCGGCGCTGCCCCGCTTGTTGCCTGCAGTTAAAAGGTCAGTCGCGCAGCCAACTGGATCTGACGCAGCTCCCCATGAATGCCCGTAATGACACCGAATGTGCCGGGATTCCCCTGAGCGTTCCCTGGGTTCATAAAGTTAGGCGTGTTAAGTACATTAAAAGCATCGCCGTGCAGTTCCAGAACTTTGCCTTCGAGAAGATGAAGATCTTTCTGCACACCCAGATTCACGGTTCGGTAACCCGGCCCGTAAACCTGGCCACGGCCTAGTGTGCCTTCGCGTGTGGAAACGCTGCTGCCACCAGGGTTGGTCGTGGGAATGCTGGGAATGTTACTTGAAAAAGAAGCGGGATCGAACCAGCGGCCGCTAATGCTTTTCGGGTAACGGATGGGCGCGATCAGATCCGGTCGGATTCCCGGCGCCGAGCTGCCCGCGGCAAAGAGATCGACCGGCTGGCCACTCTGCACCTGCGCAATATTATTCAACTGCCACCCACCAATCAGCAGATCAGTGAGGTGGTTGGCACTGCCACCAAACCGCTCGCCGCGGCCAAATGGCAGATACCAGACGATGGATGAGCTAAAAATATTTCGCTGATCCTGGATAGAATTGCCGTAATTGGCGTGTTCATCGTAATAAAGCAACGTAGTAGTCGGCGTTCCGCCGTAGGCGCTCGCTGAATCATCCAACGCGTGCGACCAGGCGTAGGAACCAGTGGCCAGAACATTCTTGCCTCTATGTTCGTAGTGCACTTGCAGTCCGTCGTAGTTGGAGTGGCCGTTGTAATCGTTGTACGTTATGCCACCCTGGTTGGGGAACGGCTCGGTCGGCGTATTCAGTCGGAAGGTGTTGTAATTGTAATAGGTAGAAAGCCGGTCACCGCGGCTGCCGACATAGGCAATCGAAACTACATCGAGCGGTCCCACCTGCTGCTGCACTTGCAGGTTCCACTCCTGCAGACGGCTGTGCTGGTTATTCTGGTTCACTGCCAAACCGTTGTAGTTCTGGGGGGCGGCCGGATTGAAACTTGCAGGGTAGCCGGGAGCAGGTAGGGGTGTTGTCACTGCGGAAGCATTCGTGTAACCTGGGCACCTAAAGCCTCCCGGCGCGGTGCTCGGCGCGGCTGTTTGCCCGGTAAAGGTTAGACAGTAACCCTGATAAGCGTAGTACACCGATGTGCCGCCGAACGGAGGCTGCTGTCCTAACTGATTGCTGATACCCCCGTAATCGGGGAAATAGAACATGCCGTAGCCGCCGTGGATCGAACTTTTGCCGTCGCCGTGTAAGTCGTATGCGAAGCCCACACGAGGCGCGAAGTTTGTGTAGTCCTGGTTAATGATGCTGCGTGGAACGCCGTTTTTTCCAGCTTCGAGAACCGTGCCGTTATTGATATTGAACGCGGCCTGATTATCGTGCTTTTCGTAAGGCCATGTCAGCAGATCCCAGCGAACGCCGAGGTTAAGAGTCAAGCGATTGTTCACGCGCCAGTCATCCTGCGCAAACACACCGTCTTCCTGGCTCACATTCCCGAAAAATCCACTCTGCGCACCAATCGAGTAGTTTCCCGCGCCTCCAACCAGCATTTCTGTATCTTCAAAACCGGTAAAGCCCGCTCCGTTCCCGGTGAAGTAGAACTGGCCTTTGCCGGCGATGGGGCGGAAATAATTTACGTTGCGGTAGAGAAAGGTACCGCCAACGTTCAGCGAATGCTTGCCGCGATTAAGATTGAGAGTGTCCGTCACTTCGTACGTGTTTTGCGGCACGGCAAACGTGCCGTAATCGCCGGTGTACTCAATCTGGTTCCCATTGCCGCCGATGAGCGCTCCACCGCTGAGTTGAGGGCTGCGATTCGCATTCACAATGCCGAGATTCGCGGAAACCGGGGTGCCTTGATCAGTCGGAAAGTATCCGTAGTTGTCGCGGTTATATCCGATACGCGCTTCGTTCACCGCGTGTGCGGAAAAGGTATGGGTATATCCAAGATCATAGCCGCGAGCGTGTGTATAATTTGAGCCGCCGCTGGCTGGCAACAGCGGGAACTCCGACTGGTTGAAGCTTGTTGAGTTGTCATAGGAAAACCGAAAGAAGAAGAGGTCGGTAGACGCCGGATTCCAGTCCAGCCGCGTGTCAAACGTGTTGAACTTGGTCGTTGAGTTCTGCACCACGCTGTAGTTCTGCAGCACTCGATCCGTTCGCGTTGGAAGCGGGTAGGCATTGAGATAATTGACAGCGGCCGGGTTCAGACGTCCTTGTGGGATTATGTTGCCGGGGAACGTCTGACAATTTGTTTGAGGATCGTAAATCTGCCCCTTGCTGTAGGTGGCAAGGTCGTTATTCATGTTCGAGTAGTTGGGAACACACACGGGAAAGGTTGTGTTGAAGGTTCCGTAAGTAAGGTTCGGGTTGAGCAGTTCTGAAAAGTCCCCTGTGCGCATTTTCGCCGTTGGGACGGTCACAAAGTGAGCGCCTCCAGGTTGGTTGACGCGAGTGCCCTGGTAATCACCGAAAATGAAGAGCTTGTTTTTAACCAGAGGCAAGCCCGCCGAGCCGCCGAACTGGTTACGGCTGTACGACTGAGTAGGGGTGAAAGCTGCGCCTTGGAAACGATAGTTGGGATTCGATTCGTAAGCGGAACTGCGGTTAAAATAAAATGCTGAGCCGTGAAGCTGGTTGGTGCCCGACTTAATCGAGCTGATGATGAGCGCACCGCCGGCTCGGCCATACTGCGCCGGCGCTACACTGGTATCTACTTTGAATTCCTGGGTCGCGTCTACCGGCGGGAAGAAGACGATGACGTTCTGAAGACCATCATTGTTGTCTATGCCGTCGAGAATAAAATTGTTTGCCTGCGCGCGCACCCCGTTCACTGAAATCTGGCCGCCACCGCTATCGATATTACGGTTGATCGTGTCTTGGCCGTATTCCACGTAAGCGCCTGTCGTTACGCCCGGGGTAAGCAGTGCTAAGTTCAACGCATTGCGCCCGTTAAGCGGCAGCTCGGTAATCTGCTTTCCCTCAATCGTCTCCCCCAGGGTCGGATCATTCGTATTGACGAGCGATGCCGCCCCCGTAACCTCGACATTGCTCGAGACCGATCCCGGCACCAGCTGAAACACAACTGTCTGAGTCGAAGTGACGTTCACCGTCACTGGTTCGGTCTGAGACTGGAATCCAGGAGCCTCAATCTTGGCCGTATAGTCGCCGCGCGGAACAGCGGGAACCCTCAGCTCGCCACTGCCATTGGACTTGGCTGTCAGCACGAGCCCATTTGCGCCGTTCGTCAGGGTCAGGGTGGCGCCGGGAATAACGGCCCCGGCCGGGTCCTTCACCGTGCCGACAACCTGTCCCGACTCAGACTGGGCATGCGCCTGAACGATCATCCCAGAAGGGAGCAGGAGTGTGAGAGCGGCTGTCTGCGCAGCCCGCTTTACTGTTCTGCGTAGCGAATTTTTCCTGGTTTTCGATTTCATATAGCTGGTCTCCATAAAAAGTGCATCTTCTCGGCGCTTTTGAAACGCCTCTCTCATACATCTCTCGATGATCGGAACATCTGGACATGGGATTGCCGCGCTGAACGAGTCACCCCTCCACAGCTCCACATCCGTCATGCGGTAACGATCATCAACATTCCCTGGCACGGGAAGCAATGCACGCCCGATTAACTTTTTCCTTACTGGATGTCATCTTTCAACCTGCCTGGAATGAATAGGTTACCTTCGCGTATTTTCAGCTGCCGTGCGTTTGGCAGCCCGTCTCCGCGATATGTTACCTTTTTTCGCAGGGATGGGAGGACTTGCCGGCCGTGGCTACTATTGAAAATCCGGGACGGATTGCCTTCGGCCTGTTTGAGGTGGACCTCAAAAGTGGGGAAGTCTGGAAATCCGGTTTCCGCGTGCGTTTGCAGGAACTGCCGTTTAAAGTCCTGTGCGCACTGCTGGCAAAACCCGGCGAGGTAGTCACTCGCAACGAACTGCAAATGCTGGTGTGGGGTCCGGACACCAACGTCGATTTTGAGCGTGCCCTCGCCGTGGCCATCAATAAAGTTCGAGAAGCGCTGGCGGACTCTGCTGAAAATCCCAGGTTTGTTGAAACATTGGCGAAGCGGGGCTACCGATTCATTGCCCCAATTACAGTGAACTCTCGGGCAACGACGAGCCCTGTAGCCCTTGCAATTCCCCCACACAACGCGGGTTCTACCAGCCCAGCCGAGCCGGATTTTCGCGTCCATGAGCAAGCTCCGCCGCCGTTCCCGTTGGCTCCGAGCCGGTATGCGGAACAGCCGCTGGGTACCGACAAATCTCTCAATCGAGACGACTATACAGGGGAGAAAGCGCATCGTCGCGGCACACGTGAAACAGTGCTCGCTTGTGCGGTCGTGCTCCTGCTGGGACTGGCGGCAGCACTTTGGCTCCGCGGCTTCCCGCCCGCCCCTCCGCCCCTGCGCATCGATCAAATCACGCATACCAGCCCTGTCTCGGCCGGAACACCCGGCATGGAAAGCCTGCTGACGCTGGTCACGGATGGCGACCGTATCATCACCTCTGTATCCCTGGGTGAAAAATCGCAGCTCGCAACCATAGGCATCAGTACGGGGGAAGTGCAGCCGCTCACCATACCCGCGGAGCTCGCCTCGGCCACAATCGCCGACATCTCGAGCGATGGATCGCATCTGTTGCTACGGAGTCATTTGTCCTCGGAGTCGGGGCAGCCTCTCTGGGTCATACCCACCGCGGGAGGCAGCGCGTTACGCGTGGGCAATATTCTGGCTCAGGATGCTACCTGGATGCCGGACGGCGTCAGCATTCTTTTCGCCAATGGGAATGAGCTAAACCTGGTGCGACCGGATGGCGGAACCGTGACGCCCTACGCCAAGCTGCCGGGAAGAGCCTTTTCTTTACGCTGGTCTCCAGATGGCAAACTGCTCCGATTCACACTCATGGACCCTGCGACCCACGCTTCATCCATCTGGCAGATGAGTGCCGCGAAAAGAACCGCGCACCCGCTCTTCAGCGACGGTGAAAACCAGGCTTTTGAGTGTTGCGGAACATGGACGGCCGACGGCAAGGATTACATATTTGAGCGGAGTGACAACATCGGCAGCAATCTTTGGGAGGTGAAAGGGCATTCCGCGAGCCCGACGCAGCTGACAAACGGGCCCTTGCGCTACTCCTCTCCGGTTGCTGCACGGTCAAGCCACAGGGTGTTCTTCTACGGTTCCGATCAGCCGTCAGGGTTGCAACGATATGACGGAAATCAGCTTGGGTTCCGCCCGGCGCGCAGTTTCCTTGCCGATGCCAATCGGGTCGACTACTCCCGCGACGGGAAGTGGGTCGCCTGGACCGACACTGCCGCAAGGCTATGGCGAGCACGGTCGGAAGATGGATCGGAAAAAATCCAGCTCACCTCAAATGGTCTCGAAGTCTTTCTGGCGCATTGGTCTCCGGACGCGAGCAAACTGGCGATGATGGCTCGGGCGCCGGGGCAGGCATGGCAGATCTACCTTATTAGTGCGAATGGGGGCAAGCCCGAACGACTACTGACAGAGTCGCGGAACGCCGCTGATCCAGGCTGGTCTGCCGACGGACGCTACCTCGTCTATGGCCGCGAGCCGGACGTTATGGGCAAGGAAGGCGGAACGCGCAATATCGAGATGCTCGATCTGCAAACCCGGAAGGCGATCACTTTGCCCCTGTCGGAAGGATTATTCAGTCCGCGTTGGTCACCTGATGGAAAATGGATCGCGGCTTTAACGCTGGACCAGAACAAGGTCATGCTTTTTGACGTCGCTGGGCAGAGGTGGAAAGAGTTGGCTTCGACCAGCGCGGCCGATCCGGTCTGGAGCAGCGATAGCCAAGCGGTCTACGTGCACGCTTTCATGGCGGAAAAACAACCGATTCTCAGAATCTCCGTACCAGGGGGCGATCTGCGATCCGTTGCCAGTACCGCAAACTTCCGCTCTGGAGAACCGGCGAACTACTTCTTCGGCGGCTTGACGCCCGAGGATATTCCGTTAGTTCGACCACGGGTTGGCACCGGAAACCTCTTTATGCTGGATCTGAATCGCCCGTGAGCCTGTTACCGTTGATTGCGTGCGGTTGATAGAAGTAATCCACTGCACATTCCAAGCAGGTTACCGGTTTATCTCATGTTGATAGAAAGATGAACCCTTATACCTTGCGAAGCTTGAGCGCGAGTGTGTGGAGTGCAGTTGAGTAACCCTCAGGAGATTTTCGTCATGGCTTTACCGTTTCAAGCACATCGTACTTGGCTTCCTACCCTGTCACTGCTGCTCGTCTCGAGTGCAGCCGCCGTGGCCCAGACAGCCCCGCCGATCCCATCTGGAGATATTCGGGTCCACTATTTCCGCCCGGACGGGAAGTACACCGGCTGGACCGTCTATGCTTATGGCGACACAACAGAGCCGAACAACTTTGGAACGGGCCCGGTCGCGATCACGGGAACCGATAGCTTCGGCGCCTACTTCGACATCGGCGTGACCGCGGCCGCCGCCAACGTGGGCCTTATCCTCCACAGCGGCACCATCAAGGATCCGGGCATCAACCAGTTCGTCGATCCTGCCACGCAAGGCAATGAGTTCTGGGAGCTTTCGGGCAGCGACAAAATGCTGACTAGCCGGCCTTCCACCGGACCGCAGGATCCTCCGATCCCTGCCGGCCACGCGCGCGTTCACTATTATCGGCCCGACGGCAACTATGCCAACTGGAGTGTGTATGTCTACGGCGCCACCACGGACCCGACCGGCGGTTACTGCACCACCGAGGATAACTATTCAGGGTACGACAGCTACGGACCGTATTTTGATATCGGCGTAACAACCGGACACCTCGGCTTCATCATTCATAACTGCTCTACCGGCGTGAAAGACCCGGGGGCAGACCAGTCCCTCGAAATCCCGCAGCAGCTGGAAGGCTGGGTCGTTTCCGGGGATGCAACGGTATTCCCCCAGCCGCCCACCTCGGCGCAGCTGCTCAACGGCCCCTTCAGGCAGCTACAGGCATACTGGATCGACGCCACAACGGTGGCGCTGCAGCCGCAGTATTCCCAATCCGGCTGGACGTATGCGCTCGACGCCAGCCTGACGGCCGGCCTACAGATCGCGGCTACGGGTCTCACCGGCGGTACAGCCATTCCGCTCACCCCGTTTTCAGGCACGCTGACCGCGGACGAACTCACGCGCTTTCCGCAACTTGCCGGCTATGCGCTCTTCAAGCTGCCGGCCAACGTCGATCCTGCCCTCGTGCGTCAAGCACTCAAGAGCCAGCTGGAAGTTGCCGCCGTAGCAGCCGATGGCACGTTGAAGTATGCGACCGGCGTGCAGAGCTTCGGGGCACTCGATGCGTTACTGGCCTATTCGGGCCAACTCGGCGTAGTCATCGATCACGGTCTGGCCCCGGATTGGGTCAGCCAGCGCGACGAGGCCTCTAGCCCTTCCTCCCCGGTACACACTCCGGTGCAGATCAAGGTATGGGCTCCCACGGCTCAGAGCCTCTCGCTGCTCCTGTTTGATAGTTCATCAGATACGGCTCCGGAAAAAACCGTTGCGATGCAGGAGCAAAACGGCGTGTGGACCGCAGGGGGACAGGAAGACTGGAAAGGGAAGTACTACCAGCTCCGCGCGCACGTTTTTGTCTCGGCCGATCAGGCGATCGACACCAACACCACAACCGACCCGTATTCGGTGGATCTCTCGCTCAACGGAACGATGAGCCGTATTACCGATCTCGAAGCGGAAGGGAACAAGCCTCCGCGCTGGGACGGTTCGCGGTCGCCAGACCTCCCCAGCATTAATGACATCAGTATTTACGAACTGCATGTCCGGGATTTCAGCATCGGCGACCCCACGGTACCCGCGCCCATGCAGGGGACTTATGAAGCATTTACAGACGCGCGCAGCGATGGCATGCGTCACCTTCACACGCTCGCGCTTTCGGGCTTGAAAGCAGTGCACCTTCTGCCCACGTTCCACTTCGGCAGCGTCAATGAGGATAAGTCAACCTGGGCAACGACCGGAGATCTGACCCAGTATCCGCCGGACGGCGAGCAACAACAGCAGGCGGTCGAGAATGTACAAGCCAAGGACGGGTATAACTGGGGTTATGACCCGGTCCATTACATGGCGCCCGAAGGCGCGTACGCGGTCAACCCGACCGATCGCGTTCGAGAGTACCGCGACATGGTTCAGGGCCTCCATCAGACGGGTCTTCGCGTCATTCAGGATGTAGTCTTCAATCACACCTATACCTACGGGCAGGATCCTACGGCAAATCTCGATGAGTTAGTGCCCAACTACTATCATCGTCTGGATGCGACCGGAGGAGTCGAAACCGGCTCCTGCTGCTTCGATACCGCGAGCGAACATCGGATGATGGAAAAACTGATGATCGACACAGTCCTCCTGAACGCAAAGGAGTACAAGATCGACGGCTTCCGCTTCGACGCTATGGGATTGCACTTCGTCTATAACATGACCGACATTCGCAACGCCCTCAACGCACTTACCCTTGAAAAGGATGGGATCGACGGCAGTAAGATTTATATGTACGGCGAAGGCTTCCAGATCGCGGAAGCAGCGAACAACGCCATCGGTCCGAACGCCAGCCAGATCAACCTCTATGGTACGGGCATCGGCAGCTTCAACGACCGCATCCGGGACTCGATCCGTGGCGGCTATATCTTTGGCCAGCAGGAGCAGGTACAGGGCTTTGCCACGGGCCTTGCGACAGACCCCAGCAGTTATACAAACGCGAACACCGCTACAGCCGACCAGCTCACAGCGCTGCTTCATGAATCAGACCTGATCCGCACCAGCCTTGCCGGCAGCCTGAAAAATTTCAGCTTTCAGGATGCCCAGGGGCAGACCGTAACGAGTGCGCAGGTAGATTCGGGCCGACAGCCGGCCGGGTTTACCGCTTCGCCCATCGAGGATGTCAACTATTGCTCGGTGCACGATAACCAGACCCTGTTTGATGCAATTCAGATCAAGGCTGCCGCGGCAGATACAGTTACCATGCGTGCGCGCCGCCTGGTATTTGCGCAAAGTCTGCTGACGTTGGCCGAAGGTGTACCTTTCTATCACGCCGCCGACGATCTCCTGCGCTCGAAGGACATGGACAACGGCAGCTATAACTCCGGCGATTGGTTCAATCGAATCGATTGGAGCCTCAAGGGTGATAACTGGGGTACCGGTTTGCCGGTTGCTAACGTGAACCAGTCGGAATGGCCAGTTATGCAGCCATTGCTTGCCAACCCCGCTCTCAAACCAACGCCCGAAACAATCGTTGCAACCACGCAGGCGTTTCAGGAGTTTCTCCAGATCCGCTACAGCACCGGCCTGTTCCGCCTGGCCACGTTCGACGAAGTACAGGCGAACCTCAGCTTCCTGAATACGGGACAGAATCAAACACCGGGCCTGATCGTGATGAAGCTGGATGATCACGGCCATAACTATGGAGGCGCGCATCATTTAGTTGTGTTCTTTAACGCAAGCAACGCCGAGGTAACTTTCGCGCAAGCGAGTCTTGCTGGAATGAACCTGCACCTGCACCCCGTGCAGCAGTCGTCTTCAGATGCCACTCTGAGAAGAGCAGCTTTTGATAACAAAGCAGGGACCGCCACCATACCTGCTTTAACAACCGCCGTGTTTATCAGCAATCAGGAGTAAGTAGTAGCATCCAGCTAAATTGTGTCCTGCACGACAAGGAGGATTTATCACCTCCTTGTCGTGTAGAACGTCATACAAAGGTCAGCAGAACAAGCTCAAATTCGCGCACATTCGTGTGCCGGCTGCATGCCTTTTTCAACGTGAATCACCCAGGCCTCAAGAGTTAACCCGTCGGAACTGATCCGCACATCACCATCCATTCCAGGGAAAACACCGGAAACCCCAAGCAGTCCGGACTTCTTATCCAGCACCGCCATCACTTCCTCTACACTCATCCCAGCCTTGCTCATCAGGAAGGGAATTAACGTCGGATCAACGCTGCCACTGCGCGTGCCCATCATCAACCCCTTCCAGAGGAGTCAACCCTATGGATGTGTCGATCGATCTGCCATTCTGAATCGCCGCGGCCGACGACCCGTTTTTAAGGTGCAGCGTCACGGCGGAAATCTCTGACGCGGGCTTTAAAACAAGCTGCGCGTAGCGCTCGAGCATGTATCGGTGAGAGAGACCGTGGAACCGAAGCGACGGACCCCATGCCGATCCGCCAGTGCACGGTCGATGGGATACCGCCATGCGTGCTCGGGAATCGTCTGGTGAAACGCGGTTATCGAAGTCCGCCGCGACAGGCAGGCTTCCGACCTGCTCGCGCAAAACATCGAGGATTGCAAACGGAGGCAGTCAACTCGCATGGAATGGGGTAGTCGTGTGATTGTGAAAGGCTGCGAAAATCGGAACATTGAAGGATCTGCGAATGTTCGAGAGTGGAGACAAACGAACACTAAGACTTATCATGTCTGATAATGCATATTCTGTTATGAATTGTGCCATGCTTGGGTGAGCCGCTTGCTTAGACTGCTCAAACCCTATCGCGAACGCATGCACCGCTACTAAAGATGCAGGAGCAACCCCCCCTCGCTCTCGCAGGCAAACACCAGATGCTACGATCACCACATGAACGTCGCGATCTCCGTTGTGCGTCCATTCCATGTCACGAAAATGGCGAACGCTCTTCGCAAACATGCCGATGCGGTGGACATCTGGACGACGGCGCCGCGGCGCTACTTTCGGCACCTCGACGACTCGGTCCGCACCCACCTGATTCCATCCCCGGTGGAGCTTTTCTCCCACATCCTCAAGCTGCGTCTTTTTCCAGCGGCTTTCCAGCACGGCATCGTCTGGTGGGATCGCATGGTGGCCGCTGCCATGCCGCGCACTGACGTTCCCGCCGATGTAGTGATCGGTTTCGCCACCGGGGCGCTCCACACCGGGCAAGCCGCGCACAAGCGTGGCGCCCAGTTCGCCCTCGACCGCGCCTGCCCGTTCGTCGATTTCCAGCAGAATCTCGTGCGCGACGAAGCCGCCAAGACAGGTGCGGTTTTCCAACCGGAGCCGGCCTGGTTCCGCGACCGTCAACTCGCCGAGTACGAAACCGCCGACACCATCCTGGTCCCGTCTCGCTACACCGCGCGAAGTTTTCCCGCGCATCTGCAATCCAAGCTCTTACTAGCCCCCTTGCTAGGGCGCGCGCAGGCCAAAGGCGCCATCCGGCTCGAGCGCAACACGCCGTTCACCGTAGGCGTGCTCGGCGGGCAGCCTCTCCGCAAGGGCTACCTCTACCTGCTCCAGGCCTGGCGCAAGCTCAATTTGCCCAATGCGCGACTGCTTCTCCGTACCTCCGGCGACTTCTCCGCCTACCCCAAGCTGGCCGAACTGCTGCGCGAAACTCCCAACGTCGAACTGATCGACTATGTGCCCAACATCGCCGAGTTCTACCAGCGGTGTGACTTGTTCGTTCTGCCCAGCATGGATGACGGTTTCGGCATGGCCCTGTTCGAGGCGATGGCCAACGGTGTCCCGAGCATTGCGACACGCAACTGCGGCGCGTCTGAATTGCTGACAGACGGGGTGGACGGTCTCGTCATCGATGCCGGCAGTACCGACCAGCTCGCGGAGGCGATCGCCTCGCTATACGAGGACGAGCCGCGACGTCAGGCGCTGGCGATTGCCGGCCAGGCTACGGTCGAACGTATTTCCGAGACCACCCTCTACGAAGAAGCTTTACTCCAGCTACTCGAGCGACGGCGGGCCACCGCCGTCGCCTGATTCCCTTTTCGACACATACTCGGAGAACGCGAGCTTGACCCACCGCTTTTTCATGGACAGCACTTATACTGGCGGAGCCGGCCTGCGTGAAATACCCCCGCCACCCTGGACTGACGCGCTGCCGGCAGAGTTTCGCTACCCCTACGACGTGCTCGAACAGGCATTGCCGTTCGTCCGGGCCGAAGCACTGCGATTTTTCTTCACGAAAGAGGCCTATGCGCTGCCGGAATACGGCCGCGACGTCGTAGCCGTTCTGCTTCAGGAAGAGCGCTGCAAGGTACCGGTATACGGCCGCCAGGTGCGCGCCGTCCTCCGCAACCTACACTCCCGCCCCTTCCTCGGCTACCGGCCGCACCGGGGTTTTACAAGGCTTGAAGCCGTGCTGACCTTCGAGTTCGCGCGCGACTGCTACACCAGCCTGAAATCTCGCCGTGCATTGGCTCACCCGCCCGCTGCTTTCACCGCCCCGGTTCGCAAGGAGCCACGAACCATCCGCCTGCCCCTCGGCTATCACAGTCAGGTAGAGCTACCGCAGGTGCCGATGGCCGAGCGCGCGCTCGATACGTTTTTCGCCGGCCAGGTCCAATACCAAGTCCCGCGCGACAGCTATAAACGCTGGACCTCCACCTCCAAGCACCAGGCTCGGCTCCAGATCTGGTCCGTACTCCAGCAGTTGCAAAAGGAAGGCAAGTGGACGATGGACCTAGGCACCCTCGCCGCCGATCAGAGCCACACCGACACAGCCGCCTTCAGCAGCTACTCCGAAAAAATGATGCAATCGCGCATCTGCCTCGCCCCGCGCGGCTCCATGGCCGATACCTTTCGCGCGTTTGAAGGCCTGCGCGCCGGCTGCCTGGTCGTCGCTAATCCCCTGCCGAAGGACGAATTCCTGTACCCGGACGCACCGGTAATTATCGTGGACCACTGGAGAGAAATCCGCGGCATTCTCGCTCGCTACGCCCGCGACTACGACGCGCTTGAGGAGTTCCGCGCAAAGGGCCTGGCCTGGTGGGACCGGCACCTGCGCCCCGAAGTACTGGCGATCTCGGTAGCGCGCGACCTGAACGAAGCAGGGGCAACGCTGCTACCGTGAGTCAGGCTCCGCCGCCTTTGCCCGCCAGCGCGGGAACCCGCGATGCCAGCTTGCTCCACAGCATCGTGCGCAGCTCGTCCACCTGGAAAATCCAGTAGCAAAATGCGCTGAGCAGAAGAGTCGTCACCGTGGCGAGAACGCCTTGCAACAAATACGGCACGGAGCGGATGTGCAGAATCGGCCAGAAAAACAGCACCGTGCAGACAGCCATCACCGCTAGCATCTGATACACCGGCTTGTGATCGAGCGTGGCCTGCCCGGCAAACAGCTGGTCATTCAGGTGAAGCAGGTAGAACAGCTGCAATGTCTCTGATATCAGCGCGGTAATCAAATATCCCTGAATACCGAATTTGTACATCAACGGAATGGAAAGAAGACTCGTCAGCCCATAAGCAAACAGCGTCTGCCAGGCAATGGATTCAACCCGGTTCGAGGAAAATTGAAACTGGTATTTATGCTCTTTGATGGAAAGAATGGAAACAGTCAGCCCAAGCGTGATGCAAATGCCGGGCCGGAACAGAAGCCCCTTGTGCAGCCATATCTGCAGCAGCAGCGGCGTCGCCAGCATGGACCCGAACGTGATCGGCGGCGTCAACAACAGGATCACCCGCTCAGATAACGCATAAAGCCGGTGCAGCCTGGGCCAATCCCGCTGGCCATAAATAAGGGTGATCTCCGCGCTAAGCGAATTCGTGACCAGATACAGCAGCCGCCGGCTCATCGAGTAGATGGTGCGGGTCACCGTATAGGCGACCACCATCTCCGGCCCTAACAGGCGATTGATTAACAAAATGGGCACTTGGTAAGCCAGAAGACCGGAGCTGGCCAGCAGCATGTACTGCGAGCTGGGCTTCAGAATCGAACCCAAAGACCCTTTTTTCCAGTACATCACGGTCGGCTTCAGATCCGGACAGCGGCGTGCCAGGTCAACGCTCAGCAGAGCCGTCATCAGCAGCGTCACGGTAATCTGCCCTGCCGCGATCACCGGAAACGGTTCCCGCAGCAGCACCAGGCCCACAATGGCCCCCATGCCGAGAAGCTGGTTCAGATTGCCGAAATTCGCGCCGCGGTGCGCTTCTCCAAACACCATGTAGGAGCCGGAAAAGAAGCCGAACAACATGCCCGCCATGATCTGCATACCCAGCAGATAGAGCGCCATCTGCGCGGAAAGCGTCGAAATAGACAGGTGCAGTAGCGGCTTGAGAGGAACCGCGAACACAAGGAGCAGAAGCACGGCGGCGCCAAAAAAAGCCGCCAGCAGGATACGCAAGCCCGCCGACTGTACCTCCCGGCACTCCTGCAATTCACCACGGTTGTAGTGAATCGTCATCTGCATGTTGGTGTACGTCTGCAGGCCGTAATTGAACGTGCTCAGGTAGGCGATGGCTGCGCTCAAGGCAAGCCACTGCCCATACAGGCTGGTGCCGTAGATGTGGATGAAAGCGGGCGGCAGCAGAAGTTGCTGCAGGATAACCACAAGCTGGTTGGCATTCTGCGCGGCAAACAGCTTGGCGATTCGGCGGAGACTCATTCAATCCTGTCAAAGGGGCGCGTAGCCTGCAACATGCATTGGGCGGGAAAAGGTATGGCGCGCTGTATGACAGTGTGAACACCTGTCTCGATCAATCGGAATCAGCCTACATCTTATAGCGTCCGAGGTCCTCGTCGTTCAGGTTTTCGAGCCAGTTTTTTAGGTCTTCCGCGCTGGCCTGGTCGGCCGGGCTCGGAATCACCTTGGCGGTGCGCAGCACCTCTTCGCTCACAAAGATGGGGCAATCCGAGCGTAGCGCCAGAGCCAGCGCGTCCGATGGGCGCGCATCAATCGTCACCACCTCGCCATTCTGCCGCAGCCAGATCACGGAAAAAAATGTATCGTCCCGCAACTCCGAGACCACCACGCGATCCACCGTCGCATTCAGCCCGTGGATCAGATTGCGCAGCAAGTCATGCGTCATCGGCCGCGGCGTACTGGCCTTTTCGACTTCCAGCGCAATCGCGCTCGCCTCAAACAGCCCCACCCAGATCGGCAACACAGTTTTGCCCGTCAGATCCTTCAGGATCACAATCGGCTGCTGCGTCGATGGATCGACCATCAACCCGCGAATTTTCATTTCAACTTCCATCTTGTCCCTTCCCTGCTCCGGTCCTTTTCAGACCGCCTCGCCTACCAGGCTGTTCGGGAAACTCGCCGTCACCCTCACCGGCACATATGAGCCCGGCGCGGGTGTAATCAATTGCGCAGTCGTGAAATTTAAGGTCTTGTTCTGCGTCGTGCGGCCGGCCACCTGCCCGCGCGCGTTCAATTGCCCTTCCACCATCACATCCAGCACCTGCCCGATATGCTTCGTGTAGCTCTCGCGCTGCAATTCGCGCTGACGGTCCAGCAATACCTGCAGCCGCGTCGACTTCTCTTCTTCCGCAATCGAATCGGCCATGTGAATCGCCGGCGTGTTCGGCCGCTGCGAATACTTGAACGCAAACACCGCGTCGTACTTCACCTCGGCCAGCATCGTGATCGTATCTTCGAAATCCTGCGACGTCTCGCCCGGAAAACCGACAATAATGTCGGTCGTCATGCTGATATCCCGCTTGGCATTCTTGATCCACGCGATGCGCTCAAGGTACCACTCGCGCGTATACTCCCGCGCCATCAGTCCAAGCACACGCGAAGACCCTGACTGCACCGGCAAATGCACGTGGTCGCACAGCGTCGGCACCGCATCGATCGCCTCCACAATCTCACGCGTAAAGTCCCTAGGATGCGAGGTAGTAAAACGCACCCGCCGAATCCCCGCAACCTCGCCAACCGCCGCCAGCAGCTCCGCGAAGCTCAACTTCCCTTCCGGGTCGCGATACGAGTTCACATTCTGCCCCAGCAGCTGGATCTCCGTGTACCCGGCATCCGCCATCTGCCGCGCCTCCACCAGCACGCTCGAGGACGTGCGCGAGCGCTCTTTCCCCCGCGTGTACGGCACCACGCAGTAGGCGCAGAACTTGTCGCAGCCCTCCACGATCGTGATGTACCCTCGGTGCCGGTTCGACCGCGCCGTAAACTCGGTCACAAACGTCTCATCGGTCTGCCGGTCGTCGAGCCCGGTGATGCGCGTATTCCCTGCCTCCAGCTGCACCAGCATCTCCGGCAACTTCCGGTAACTCGCCGAGCCCGCCACCAGCGAAACATACGGCGCGCGCTCAAATATCCGCTCGCCCTCCTGCTGCGCCACGCACCCCAGCACCCCAAAGCGCTTCCCTTGCTTCAGCAGCTTCTTAGTATCGTTCAGCCGGTTGAACACCTTCTGCTCGGCTTTGTCACGGATCGAACAGGTGTTGTACAGGATCAGCCCCGCGGCCTCCTCGGTCTGGACCTGGGCATACCCCTGCTGCTCAAGCGTCCCGATGACCTTCTCCGAGTCGTGGACGTTCATCTGGCAGCCGAACGTTTCGAGATAAAAAGTCTTTTCCGCGCCGGAAGCCATAGCCTCCACTATACCAAGCGCCGGCATGGCCCGTGCCGCGATTAAGCTAGGCCCTAACCATCGGGAAGACCAGGTGCCCCACAGCTCGATTTGGAGATGTGGGTCCAATGGAGCAAGGAACGCCTCGGAACGCCCCTGCGCTTTCCGCTATCCTGAATTTCGGATGAACTCCCCGCACCACAACCTGATCCCCCTCGCCTTCGACGACCAGCACAACTGCTTCGGCTGCGGCGCCTACAACCGCATCGGCATGCGCCTGCGCTTCTCCGTCGATGAGGCAGGCATCGTACTCGCTACCCTGCGCCTGCCCAAACGCTTCCAGGGCCCCCACGGCTTCGTCCACGGAGGCATCATCGCCGCCATCCTCGACGAAGCCATGAGCAAAGCCATCCACGCCGGCGCCCACGGCGCCAAAATCATGGCCCTCACCCGCCAGATGGAAACCGAATACCTTCGCCCCACCCCGCTCGGCGCCACCCTGACCCTGCGCGGCCGACAGGACCGCGTAGAAGGCCGCAAACACTTCTGCTCCGCCACGGTAAGCGACGCCGAAGACAAGCTCCTCGCCCGCGGCAAAGCTCTCTTCATCGCCATCGAGCGCCAGGCCGAACACAAGCACTAGAGTGGAAGGCATCTCGCGTACCCTATACTCGAAACGTGCGGCGTTTGCTCCAAATCGGTGTGCTTCTTCTCAGCCTGGCAGCTGTGCTCTCTCCATTAATGGAGTTTTTCGACCGGTGGGATACTTCAGGAGTACCGATCAACGACACCGAACTCGGTATTTTCGGCTGCGTTCTCGTTTTTGCTCTCATCCTGCTCGTCGGCAAGCTGACGGCAGCGCTCGATAAACTGGTGCCGACAGGCACGGTATTTCGCCCGCGACTGTCACCGTCTATAGCTGCTGAAATCGGCGTAGAGGTCATGTTTGCCATCGTGCCGCACAACTCCCCCCCTTTAAAAATCTGATCTCCAGATTGTTCAGAGCATTCCGTAGGGCTGCTGCTTCAACCAGCATGCCGACGGACCGTCCCGCTGCGTCTCCGACGACACTGCCTTGACCTGTTCCGATCAAAATGGAGTTCCCCAATCATGTTCTTTTTCCGAACGCTTCGCGCCTGCGAAGTGGCTTGTCTTATTTTTGTCAGTACTTGTGGCCTTGTCCCTCCTGTTCACGCGCAGATCAGCCGCAACGGCAGTGTAGCGGGGGTTGTGACTGCCCCCGACGGCTCGCCGGTTGCCGTGGCAAGCGTGACCCTTGCAAGCCCCGACGGGCAAGTGCGCACGGGTGCTGCTTCGCAGGATGGCACCTTCACGCTGAACGATCTGGCAAGCGGCAGCTACACGGCTCACGTCACCGCGCCGGGATTTGCGGCGTACACGGATGCTTCGGTTTCGGTCGCGGTCGGACGCACAACGCATCTAGCCGTCAAGCTGGCGTTGGGTGGAGTGCAGGAAACAGTAAGCGTGAATGGCAGCCAGAGTGTCTTCGATGCTACCCAGACTTCACCCGTCGTCAACATTGACCGCGACCGTTTGGAAGAGTCACCGGTGCCCAGCCGGAATTACCTTAATTTTGTGTTGCTCGCGCCGCAGGTTGCGCCGGCCAATCCATCGCTTGCGCAACAGACAGGCTTGCCGGCAAGCGGCGGCTTCAGCTTCGGCGGTCTGCGTCCAGGCAGCAACGCCGTGTACCTCGATGGCGTCGACGATGACGACGAGTACAGCGGGGATAGTCGTACGGAGCTCTCGCCCGAGGCGATCAGCGACTTCCAGATTGTGAATCACGGGTTCGCGGCGGAGTCGGGCGGGGGAGCGGGCGGCTCGATCAATGTACAAACCCGCGTAGGGACGAACCAGCGCCACGGCGACGCGTTTTTCTTTGTGCAGAACGGCGCCTTGAACGGCACACCGCCGCTGGAGCTGCCGCCGCGCAAGCCGGATGAGAGCCGGCTGCGGATTGGTACTTCCATGGGCGGCGCGCTACAGCCGGATAAGACCTTTTACTATGTCGCCGCGGAGCAGGAGTACGCGCGCGGCGAGGATGCAAACGACATTGGCGCGGGCACTGCGGCGCGGATCAACAACGCTCTCCACGCGACCGGACCCCTCGCGGGGCTGCGCCTGCAAGCGGGATTTATCCCGACGATCGAACAGCAAACAGAAATTTCCGGGCGAGTGGACCGGATTTTGACGGCGCAGCAAACGCTGATGCTGCGGTATGCCTTCACCAACACGCGCAGTGTGAACGATGCGTTCAACACGGACGACCTTTCGGACGGCACTGCGCGCGGCTCCTCGTTTGTCGCCGACAACAGCCTGAGCGGAACGTTGAGTTCCAGCCTGGGTGCGAAGATTTTCAACGCGCTGAACTTTGAAATATCGCAGCGCCGTCTGGCCGAGCGCACCGCCGGCCAGACCGGCCCAGGTGTGTGGATACCTGGCGTGGCGCTGTTTGGAACCCCGTACTTCGGCAATAATCGCCGCTATGAAACGCATCTCGAGCTCGGCAACGATCTCTCCTGGCAGCGCAGTCACCACTTGGTCCAGGCCGGCGCAAGCGTGGACCGGGTAGCACTGCGAGCACGGGTTCCAGATGGCGCGCACGGGCTGTTTGTGTTTCCGACCCTAGCCGCTCTTCAGGAAGGCAACGCGGACTTCTTCACGCAGTCGTTCGGCAACTTCAACACCAACTTCGCGGAGATCCGCGCGGCGGCCTACCTGCAGGACCACTGGACCGCCACCCACACCCTCACGGTCGATATCGGGCTGCGCTATGAGCAGAATCGCCTGCCTGCCAGACTGCCGCAAAACCCATTTCTGTTCAGTCCTCGCCTTGGCCTTGCCTGGACTCCGCGGAAATCGCTCGTCCTGCGCGCGGGATTCGGTATCTTCTACGACCGATATCTGCTCTCAACCGTGAATCGACTGCTGCAGCAAGATGGTGTTCGAGGCTTTTCGCAGGTCGTGGAAGACCAGGCAGCAGCGGCCATCTACCGCGGCGGCTTGGTTTCATCGCAGCCGCGGCCCCATGTCGCTCCCAGCATCTGGCGGGCAGCGCCGAACCTCGCCAACCCGTACAGCGAGGTCGCCTCGCTCGGTGCGGAACAGGCGCTGCCGTTCCAGACCACGCTCAAAACGGAGTATCAATACGTGCACGGTGTCGCGCTGGGCCACACGACCAATGCCAATCTCCTCCCGCCCGTGTTTCTCAACGCACAGAATGCCCCAGAGCTCGGCATAACCTCTCCCACCCCGCAGCAGTTCGGGCAGCCGGTCTTCTCGGGCTTGCGGAACGATCCGGCTTTCGACGCGATCAACCAGTTCACCACCTCGGCGAACTCGACCTACAACGGAGGAACCATCACCCTGAACCGTCAGTTCACGGACGACTTCCAGTTGCTGGCCGGCTACACCTATTCGAAAACTCTCGACAATGCCTCCTATGACTTCGAGCAGCCCCAAAACCCATTCGACCCTCGTGCGGAGAGGGCGCTTTCGCTCGAGGACCAGCAGCAACGAGTGACACTAAGCGGACTATGGCTGATTGGCCCCGACCTGGGAGACCCCCAGGATGCGGCGGCAAACGCGAACCCCGGCCCGCTGATGCGAGCGTTTACAGGACTGGAGTTCGTGCCCATCCTCAGCTACACCAGCGGATTCCGGGCAAATCCTCTCATCGGCGTGGACAGCAGCCGGGAGCACATTTATCCATTCGCGGCGCGCCCAGCGGGCTACGGTCGGAATACGCTGCGGACTCCTCCGAACATCAATCTCGATTTCCGGGTTTTGCGCATGATCCAGATTGCCTCCGGCCATCTGGACGTGGTCGCCGAATCGTTCAATCTGCTGAATCACCAGAACATTTCGCTGCTGAACACGGCTTTTGGATCGGGGACGCAAGCCGCACCTGGGTTCGGACAGCCGATCGAAGCATCGGCCGCGCGCCGCGTTCAATTCTCACTGGATTACGAGTTTTGAGTGAGACCGGCTTCGCCTGAAGGCAGCGCGCGCTCGTGGCCGCAAAGGAGGCCGCCTCGTGAAACTCTCCCCTAAAGAGGTGAAGACTATCCGGGGATTGCTCAAAACCGCGGACATGCGATCGCCGAGATCACAACCCGGTTTGGCGTCGCTATATCAACTCTCTATCGCACGGTGCTAAAGCCGGTCGTCTGAAGATATTAGAAAGGATTCTTCTATGAAGGGAAAGGTCGTTCTAGTTACTGGCGGCAGTGCTGGCATTGGCAGAGCCGCGGCTAAACTGTTTGCCGAAGCCGGCGCGAGCGTTGTCATCGCCGCGCGCGGAGTTGAGCGCGGACAGCAAGCAGAACACGAAATGAGGGCCGCAGGGGGCAAGGTTCTTTTTGTCCAGACTGACGTTTCCCATGCTGGACAAGCGCAGGCATTGATTGCACGAATCGCAGAAACGTTTGGGCGGCTGGACTGTGCGTTCAATAACGCGGCTGTGTTGAGCAAAATGGCCCGCACAGGAGATTTTGGCGAAGCCGATTTCGATGCTGAAGTTAGCTCCAACCTAAAGAGCGTTTGGCTCTGTATGAAATACGAACTGGAACAGATGCTTAGACAAGAGCCGCGCGGTGGAGCAATTGTTAATACTTCCTCCGTCAACGGGCTGGGAGGAGCGGGGCTCGCTGCTCTGTATTCCATGTCCAAAGCCGGTATTCTGGCGCTTACCAAATCAGCAGCTCAGGAGTACGCGACGGACGGCATTCGGGTGAATGCACTCGTAGCCGGTGGCTTCGATACCGAGATGCTGCGAACAGCGGTCAGCCAATTAGTAGGTGGCAATCCTGACAAGATTCAGGAGGCATTCAAAGGATATGCAGCCCGCGTTCCTTTGGGCCGAGTTGGAATGCCGGAGGAAGCTGCCCAGGCTGCTCTCTGGCTTTGCAGCGATGCCGCCTCCTACATCACAGGCCAGTCCATGATCGTCGATGGCGGACTCACGGCTTGGGCTCGTTAGACAGGCAGACGTGACCGATTCGGCACCTTGACTCGACCGCTTGCTGGGGCTCAAAGTCTAGGCTCCCTCTCCGCCGGTCCTTAACGTACATAAATTTCCGTTTCTTGAGGTGCCCTCGGCTTCGCCGCAAATTTATCGCCGAATGCCGAGTGCCACCCATCTCGTTTTTTTTTGACGCGGTAGCCATCACAGCCTGCACTCTCCACCAAGACTCCCGGGCTCATTCCACCCTGTACACAAGTACCCGCACTCCCTGCATTAAACTAGTAACGACGATGCTCACCGGCATCCGAAAGAGGCAAGCCATGACCGAACACAACGGCTACAAAGCAAACACAGGCACCGGCCTGCGACTCAAAATCGGCCTCGCCGAGATGCTCAAGGGCGGCGTCATTATGGACGTCACCGATGCCGCGCAGGCCGAAATCGCCGAGCGCGCCGGCGCCGTCGCCGTCATGGCGCTCGAGCGCGTCCCCGCCCAGATCCGCGCCGAGGGCGGCGTCGCTCGCATGGCCTCCCCCAAAATCATCCGCGAAATTATGGCCACCTCCTCCATCCCCGTTATGGCCAAGTGCCGCATCGGCCACTTCGCCGAGGCCCAGGTCCTCCAGGAGCTCGGCGTTGATTTCATCGACGAATCCGAAGTCCTCACCCCCGCCGACGAGGTCTACCACGTCGACAAGCACGCCTTTACCACCCCATTCGTCTGCGGCGCGCGCGACCTCGGCGAAGCCCTGCGCCGCATCGCGGAAGGCGCCGCCATGATCCGCACAAAAGGGGAAGCCGGTACCGGGGACGTCGTCCACGCCGTCAAGCACATGCGCCAGATCGTCCGCGACATGCGCGCCCTCACCGTCCTCGACGAAGCCGAGCTCTACGTCGCCGCCCGCGACCACCGCGCCCCGCTCGAGCTCGTCCGCATGGTCGCCCAGACCGGCAAGCTTCCTGTCCCCAACTTCTCCGCCGGCGGCATCGCCACCCCCGCCGACGCCGCCCTCGTCCGCCAGCTCGGCGCCGAAGCCGTTTTCGTCGGGTCTGGCATCTTCATGAGCGACTCCTACAACTGCGCCCCGCGTGAAGAATCCGAAATCCGCGCCCGCGCCATCGTCCGCGCCACCACCCACTACAACGACCCGGCCATTGTCGCCGAGTGCAGCGCCGAATGCACCGGCGCCATGAAGGGCCTGGCCATCGCGGCACTCGAAACCTCAGCCCTCCTCCAGACGCGCGGCGTTTAAAGCGCGTCATGAGCTGGCTTGCTACTACCCCGGCGCCCCCCCTCCGCATCGGCATCCTCGCCGTGCAGGGCGACTACGCCGCGCACGCCGCCGCTCTACGCAAAGCAGCCGCCGCCAACGACGAGCCGCTGACCCTGGTCCTCATCCGCAAACCCTCGGAACTTGACACCATCGACGGCCTCGTCATCCCCGGCGGCGAGTCCACGACAATCCTCAAATTCCTGGAGCGCGACGGCTTCCTCGCCGCCCTGCAAGCTTTCGCCGCCACCCGCCCCACCTTTGGCACCTGCGCCGGCTCCATCCTGCTGGCCACCGAAGTGCTCCACCCCGCGCAGCAAAGCCTCGCCGTTCTCGATGCCACCGTCGAGCGCAACGCCTATGGCCGCCAAAACGACAGCGCCATCCTCCACGCCGACACCGAACTGGGCGGTCCTCCGCTGGAGATGGTCTTTATCCGCGCCCCCCGATTCACGCGCGTTGGCCAGGGCGTCCGCGTACTTGCCCAGCGCGATGGCTCCCCTGCCCTGGTCGAACAAAAACAGCTTCTAGCCGCGACGTTCCATCCGGAACTCTCGCAAGACACCCGAGTCCACCGCTACTTTCTGGACAAAGTCCGTGCGCACACGGCATCTGAATAGATACCGCACAGTTGACGAGCAATCGCAAGCTTGTTGAGAAAGAGGCTTGCGGCTTACGCGCATGCGAGTAAGCTGGTGACACAGGAAGCTGCTGCCTATGCCTGCTACGTACACCTCACGTACCGCGCCTACCGAGCAGGATCGCCGAGACGGGCGTCGCGATCCGGGCTTCGGCGGCAGACCGCCCCTGCGCAACCGGCCCACCGGCGGTGGCGGGGATGGCGACAACGGCGACGAAGGATTCCGACGCCGGGGACCGCGTGAACTACTGCAACGCTTCCGCCTCGGCCTGTCTTTCGTCCTCGCCGCGGATCTGATCTTCTTTCTTTCCCTCATCAGCGCCTTCTTTGTGCGGCAAAGTTCCGGCCATTTCGACGCCGCGGATAACTACATCGCCGACTGGCATCCGTTTCCTATCCCGACGGCGCTGTGGTTCGGCACCGGCTTCCTCATCCTCTCCTGCGCAACCATAGAGTACGGCCGCCGCCAACTCTTCCACGAAATGGATGTCATCGAAGAATGGCTTGGCCTAGGCCGCCCCATGGCCGGCCGAACCTGGCCCTGGCTCGCCGGCACCGCCGCACTCGGCGGCGCCTATCTCGGCTGCATGGGCCTGGCCTGGCAAGAGGTCGCGAACGGAGGCATCCGCTTCACCAGCAGCCCCGACAGCGCCTTCTTTTTCGTCCTTACCGGCAGCCACGCCCTGCACATCATCACCGGCCTGCTGCTACTCGCCATCGGCGCCATCGGCCTCTACCGACTGCGCCGTATCGAACAACGGCAAACGCTGGTCGACTGCATCGCCTGGTTCTGGCACGCCATGGGCGCCTTCTGGATGCTTCTTTTTATGCTGCTCCTGTTTACCCGATAAACCACTTCTCGCGAAACAGGTCAACGCGTTCCTCCACCCACAAAGTGAACAATCTCCAAGCGATCCCCTGCCGAGATGAAGGTCTTGCCCCAATCCGTGCGCGAAACCAGGGAACCATTCTGCTCCAGCGCGACACGGTCCGCTTGCATTGCAAGCACAGCCACCAGATCGGCCACCGTGCTGCCGTCGCGCAGCTCCGCAAGCACGCGCGCCTGCCCATTGATGATCAATTGCATCTCTTGAGCCTAGCAAATCCAACCATCCGGCGCCGGACAAGGAATCACCGCACCAAACGTCAAAACAGTACGGCAGGCTTTCGCGGCCCCACTGTTCAACTCAGATGTCCAACTCAGGTTTTCCCGAGCCCACAGCTCGACACTCACAACCGGGATGCCCTGCTTGGCATGGAACGTTCTGTCCATTGCCCACGCCACCGCTCTACCCTCCGCGAACACGACCCTGTACTTCCGGATCGGGTTAGCTGATCACCGGCTAGCTGATCGCTGGCTAACTGATCCTTCAGCCTAGCCTTCAGCACGAATACGCTCCATTGCACCCGGCCCATCTTTCGATGGAGAACTAAGTCCACGATGTCGACCAGTTGGGTATAGGTGATGGTGTCTCCGGCCGTGTACACGACCGGTTGACGATCCGTGGCTCGGCAAAGAGGATTTCCGCTGTCAGGATGCCGATATCCTCGGGCGTTGTCACCGTAACGGCGGTCTCCCAGCTTCCGAGTGCATGCACCGTATTCTCGATCAGGTCCACCATTCCAAACGAAGGCTCAAACAGGAAGCTGATGAACATGCCAGTCGAGATGATGACCCACTCGGTGCGTAGTTGAGCGCGCAGTTAAGCGCAGGAGATCGCGCAGGAGATCGCGCACGTCATGCCACTCGTCAAAGAGGTCCTGTACGCTGCCCTGCCAATGGCATCGTAGTCCACGCCGAACCGCCAGGAATATATATCGCTTTACTCCGCCGGCAAGCACGGCGCCGGCGAGCTTGAGTTGAATGCTGCGGCCTGCCACGAAACCCTCATAAACGGTCACTATGTATGGTCCGCCGCCTGATTGCAAGCAAGATCTTTTGATGAAAGAAGTGGTCTGCTTCTATGTATGCGGCTTCTGAGTGAAGTGATGGTGCTACTTCGAGCCATGATGGAATCCGCGCCCGTCTTCTCCTGATTACACCATCGGTCTTAACTTCGACCATAGTGACCGTTAGGATCAAGGTGGGCCGGTGTGACCGGTTCTGTCATCAACGAATCTGCGTGCAAACCTGGTGAGAACTTTATAAACCTAGTCGCTGTCAAAGGGGAAAGGTGAGGATCGCGAGGCGATTCCCTCAGTCCCTTACGTGATGGCCATGACCTCAGCACTTGTGCGATAGGTCTGACCACTGGTGAGCACCGCCCAGGCTATGCGCACAATCTTGTTGGCCATCGCGATGATGACCACATTTCGTGGTGATCGAGCTTCGAGCCGATCAAGCCAACTGCCAAACTGATGTGTGTCACGCTTGACCCGGGACACAACAGCACGACCTCCGTGGACGAAGAGCCTGCGCAGATAAGGGTCACCGCGCTTACTGATCCCAAGGAGTCTGGTCCTGCCGCCTGTCGAATGTTGTCTTGGAACCAATCCGAGCCAGGATGCGAGATCGCGACTTTTGTGAAAGGCGCCGCCGTTACCGATCGCGGCAACCAAAGCTGTTGCGGTGAGGGGTCCAATGCCAGGAATCGTGAGTAATCGGCGGCAACCATCCTCTTTCTTGGCCACCTCGACGAACTCACGGTTAGCCGAGTCGATCTGCTCTTCAAGCTTCACCCATTCCTCGCGAAGCTCAAGAAGGAGCGTCCTCATTCTTGGCGAGAGCAGGTTTTCCGCATCTTCGAGGATCGAAGGAATCTGTCGCTTCAGGTGCGCCGGTCCTGCGGCAACCGTGATCCCATGCTCAAGAAGGAAGCCGCGGAGTTGGTTGATCACGGCCGTCTTCCGACCGATCCAGCGGTCTCGGACGCGGTGCAATGCCTGCAGATCCAGTTGAGCCTCGTTCTTCACCGGCACGAAGCGCATGGTTGGCCGTTGCACGGCCTCGGCGATAGCTTCAGCATCCACGTAGTCGTTCTTGTTGGACTTCACAAATGGCCGGACATACTCGGCCGGCATGAGCTTCACGTCGTGGCCTTGCTTCAGAAGGATACGGGCCAGAAAGTGTGCTCCCGGACAAGCTTCGATGCCGATCAGGCAGTTCGGCAGGTTCACGGTAAAGGTGATCAGCTGCTTGCGGCTGAACCGCTTCCTGGTGACGATGTGGCCTTCCTTGCTCAGGCCAACCAGGTGAAAGACGGTCTTGCCGATATCAATACCGCAAACATGTACCTTCATGGAATCCTCCTGTGCTCGCCTTCATCCTGCCACAGATAACCTTGAAGGCGACGGACCATCCCATTACACCAAATGTCAAAA
>JAABUX010001679.1_pt1 | contig 32854 bp, 32 predicted proteins | sample 5561851 | NCBI WGS metagenome assembly JAABUX01 (sample SAMN10711883, study PRJNA513361) | rock metagenome | isolation source: Antarctica rocks | place: Antarctica: Victoria Land, Richard Nunatak red sandstone | collected 2016-01-03
CCAGCCGCCATGCACTCGCAAGCCACGGCCGCTGGTAGCACAGCATCGTGCAAACTCGGCGCGAGCGCCTCGATCCAGGTGAGGAATAAGCGCGCCCACGCGGGAGAAGGGCTGAACAAGTGGCCGGGCTGCGCCAGTGCATTGAGGCAGATACTGTACACCGGCGGAGCCAGATGCGCCTGGTGGAGCGTCTGCCACCCGACCTCGCTAACCATGACTGTGAACACGGAAAATGGACGTGGACTCCGCATGCCAGTATGGGCCGTCGACGTGCAGCCCGGCGAGAGGCCGGCCAGAGCGACGGCGGATGCTGAGCGCGGCCAAGGTCTTGTCGAGGGTAATATCACCGGTCGCAGGGACGACAGCCTGCGGGTCGGCGAGGATAGCGCGCACCTGCTGCGCAAGCGTTCGGATGTCAACGGGGAGCATGAGCCACCTCCTGTAGATGTTACGCCGGTCGAGCGATCTCGTCGTGTACTCACTGTAGCGGGCTCAGGATCAAATGTCTAGCGGAGAGATGTGAGTGAGCGGCAAAACGGACGAAAATGGGTATTTTTACCCATGCTCCATGCCCCAAAAGTAGGATTTTTACCCTCGACAGCAGGACCGGACGGGTGGCAAGCTAGAAGCATTAGAGGTTCGGAGCAGCCAGCGTCCCGTCTGTAGTGCAGGGGGCGCGGGTGACAGCGAGAGTCTCATCAGAAAGAGACGGGCTGCGTTGACAGTTAAGATCAACAACGACGCGATTCCCGATCCCGTAGCATGGTGCGGTGGTTGGTAGGTAAGAGTACACGGTCGAACGCTTAGACATGGTTCATTTGGAGCCGGTTCTGCTTAACAGTCTGAACAGTCGAAAACAAAGCGGCAGCGGCCATTTCACGCCTACGGCAGGCCATTTCGCACCTACCGCCGATTTAAAACTGTCAAGTCCGATTGAACCTTGTCTTACAGCATATTGAGTCATTCATGAGAGGCAAATGCACTACCAACTGCATCTTGACCTGACGGCGATAGCGCGCAGAGTATATTAGAAAGATCGTTCTGATGATGTGCATCACTACACGGTTCCAGTTGGCGCATTTCTGGTCTCTCGTTCCCATGTATTTGATGTTCAGGCGCATGCGACGGGATCTCGACACGGCTCCGGGTCTCATACGGTACGCGTTCCTCGTGCAGGGCTTCTTTGCTTGCTGCACGCTCTCCATATGGGAATCAGAAGACGCGATCTTCGCGTTTACCAATGTTCCCAGTCATCTTGATGGGGTGCGTTATGCCAAGCGCCATTGTCATGGCATTTGGTCAGCGTATTGGAATATTGACGGCGTTAGTAAGTGGGCAGATCGGTGGCCAGGGTCGCAGCAGTGGCCCCAATTGACGCTCCGACACTCTACACATCCTAATCGTCTTGTCCCCTTATCTGCCGCAGAGGTCGCACAGTGATGAATATGGCAGGTGTGTCTATGGCCATAGAGATTTCGTTCAGTACAGCGCTAGGGCTCACCTTCGCCACGAGTGCAATTCCGAAACTGCGCCATCCCAATGGCTTTACGCTCACTGTCCTGGCGTACCACGTGCTACCCGTCCGCCTTGGCTGGCTTTACGCAGGGGTCGTCCCTCCATTAGAGCTTTTCGTGGCATTCCTCCTGTTGAGTGGGACCGCCGTTCGGTCGGCCAGCCTCGTCACGGCGGCGCTCCTACTCAGTTTCATCATTGCCGTCGCTATGAACGTCGCTCGTGGCCGTGATCTCGACTGCCACTGCTTTGGTAAACGAGTACGGCGGACGATCGGATGGGGGCTCGTCCTGCAGGACAGTATGTTGCTGGGCATAGCCGTTATTCTCTTCACATCCACACGCGCGTGGGGAACTTCTGAGGCTTGGTCAGTATTTCGTCTCTCCGGTCTGGTGGGAGCGGAAAGCCTTGTTCCCCTCTCTGTATGCATGGGAGTAACCATGGGTGCCGTGGCCCTATCCAGGGCATCGTTGTTTGTCGAAAGGAGGTACCAGAATACAATGGTGAGTCGATAGGTCAACAGGAGTGAAGCGGCATAAGCACCGTCAAAAGGGAGGGGATGCGTGTCCGGAATATGGCTCGCAATGTACGTAGTATCGTGGGTATTCATCGTATGCGTGTGTCTCCTGTTGATCGGAGGGTTGCGGCAGATTGGCCTGCTACAGCTCCAGGTTACGCGCCGCGTGATGGAGCCAGATATGACCGTGCCGTCGCTGGAGAAAGACGGTCCTTCCATCGGCACGCGCCTACCAAACCTCGGGGCCATGACAATAAACGGTTTTGGGCCTGTGGCGTTTATCGCCCCGCAAAGTCGGGGCAGTACCCTTGTGATGTTCATGACCGCCCTGTGCGAGAGTTGCCAGCATAGTGTTGAGCCGCTCAACGTCTTGGTGCGAGATAGCACGCACGACGTGCAAGTCATCGCGATCATGCAGGCCGACGAGGACGCCTGCCGTGCATTCCTGACCGTTTTCCCGCTGCACCTCCCTCTCATCGCGGACGCCGACCGCACGCTCACGAGCGCGTTCGCCGTGCATCGCGCCTCCTTCGGCTTGCTGTACGACGAGCATGGTCGGCTCATCAGGAAGGGCAGTATCGAGAGGCCAGATGATCTCCCGGTATTGCTGGGGGATGTATCAGTACCTGTGACGGGGCGGACCCACGTGTTCCCCCAACCAGCGTAAGCGTGTGCCGGAACCGCTGTTGTACGGCGCATAGTTAGGAAAGGAGGATGTCCGTGACCGGGGCATGGCTCGCAAGTTATCTGGCGTTGTTTGGGCTCGACGTGGGCGCAGGCCTCGGGCTAGTTGCCATGCTGCGCCGCATTGGGCTACTGCAGCAACAGCTTGGGCAACGTCCGACGGAGGCCGCAGAGCTACCGCTGCCCGTACCCCCGCTGGAGCATGATGGCCCGCCTATCGGCTCCCATCTGCCAGACTTTGGAGTCCAGCCCCTCAATGATTTTGGGCCTATCACACCCGCTACTCTACAACACCAGGGGGACACCCTTCTGGTGTTCATGTCTCCCTTGTGCGAAGGCTGCCAGCACACGGTGACGTCGTTAAATGCCTTGGCAAAGGACGGTGGCTGGCGTATGCAGCCTATCGTGATTATGCGCGCTGATGAGCACGCTTGCCGGGCGTTCCTGACCGTCTTTCCGCTGTGCGTGCCCATGATCTGTGACGCCGACCGCGCGATCCACATAGGCTTCGACATCCATCGTAGCCCATTCAGCTTGCTGTATGGCGAGGGCGGCGGCCTGGTCAGGAAAGGCATCACGGTGGAACACGAGGACTTTCTGGCGTTATCCGGGGATGCGTCGATGTCCGTGATGGCGCGGGCTCATGTGTTCCCCCAACCACACCCACAAGCAGCAATATCGTGAGCGTCGTGCAATAGGCGAGACGAGATCACGTCGTATAACTGCATAAGAACGGAGAAGGAGTCAAGCTATGGATGTCATCAACCAGGTGAGCGAGCGACTGGCGACGAAATCCTCGCGCGGCGGTTTCATCGGCACATTGGGAAAAGCAGCGCTCGGCGTGGCTGCGTTCGCCGCTGGTCAGGGTCTCGGTCGTGCACACGCTGCTGTCGTTCCTGACGTGACGCTCGCTTGCTGCTCGAGCATTGGGTGCCCTCAGAGCTTCTGCCCGGCTGGCACTCACTATGCCTGGAACTGGCAATGCTGCCTGTCCAGCAACCACTTCAAGTATCAGTGCAACGACTGCTACAACGACAGCGACAACAGCTACAACTGCACCTTCCCCACACACGTGTGCTCCAATCCGTTCGCCTGTCCGTGCTGATACGTAGCAGTAGTCCGTCTGCACCGTCTGTCCTAATTACATAGGTCGGACGGTGCAGCGGCGGATAGCTCCATTCACCGTGACCGTCAGGCGTGGAACACTCCACCTAGTGGTCGACAAGCGTGATTCTATCCGTCACCAATATGACCGGAATATGCACCTCCTCCTCTGACGTGGTGTATTGTCCTCGTGCAAGGGCGCAACCATCGATCTGCCGATCCTCGCGGACCCAGCGTCCTTGCCCTTTCCGATGGCCTATATGGCCTATGTAGATGTAGAGGTGTCTCGGATGCTTTTGTTGCGTGCGCGCTTGTCTCTCTTCCTCCTTGTTGTTGGTGCTGTAGCTGGTTCCCTGTGTGCCGTTCTCGCTTACGGGCGTAACGGAGCTATATACTCATCGATTGCCGTTCTCGTTACTCTGCTGCCGTTTCTTCTCGCAGCCATGACGGGGGTCGCCAAGACGACAACAGTTTGAGGGGTCTCAATGATCGGAACGATCGGGTCCCTCGTGCAGGAGACCTCCAACCGTTTGCGCTGGCTGCTAGCAGTCAGCCTCTATACTACGGCCTGTGTCAGCACATCGATGCTACTCGGGGCCCTGCTTGGTACCGTCGGCCATATCGCTCGTCGCACTGTATGCGGTGGAGGCGTTTGCGGGTCGATCTCCATGGTCGGGGAAGGACTTGTCGGGCTGCTCGCCGTTGCCTATGCCCTTAGCGATGTGGGAGCATTTCGACTGCCGCGTCCGACACTAAGGTACGCTGTTCCCGCGACGTGGTGGAGGGCGTGGGGACCCTATGGTGCGGCTATCTCTTACGGGGCGGCGCTTGGGGTGGGCGTGATGACGTATATCGCGTTCGGGTCGTTCTATGTGCTTTGCGCTTGGTGTTTCGTGCGAGGGGATACTGCTTATGGAACCCTTCTCTTGGGGACTTACGGGGCTGCGCGCGCCCTGGTCATATTTCCTGCGAGCTGGGGAGTCTACCGTCGCCGTGCATCGGTCATGACCATCAGCGCTTGGCTGGCCAGCCCACTCTTCGACCAAAAGCGCGCGCAGCGTGTCGTAGCTGTCGCGTTGTCCCTGTTCGGCGTGTTGGTCGTCGTGTCCGCGCTCGGGAAGGTGCTTACTACGCTCCCTCATTAATCTTCGATGCTAGTGTTAGAGGCTGAAATGGGCGATGGAATGATGTCCACACCTGCGCTCATCAAGGAGGGGCGTCCCATTGGACCGGTTAAGGCGAAGGCCAGGCACATCGTGAAATAGCGTTAAACGCGATCCCTTGCGACCGATGCGGGCAATCCGGCGCTTGCGCTGCTTGCGGTAGGAGTGAAGCAATTCGACGCCGTAGCGGTCGGCCACGCCGAAAATGATTGGATCGGCTAGGAAGCGGTCGGAAGCGGTCGGCCCAGTTCCGGCGCGGCGAAAACAGATGAAAGAAGCGCCATCTACTTGACGATAATCGAAAGGTGCTAAAGAGAGTGATCGTTCTTGGACCCTGATTCTGTATCTAAAATGCTATAGTGGTTGGAGAGGTGCAGACCTTGCCTTGGGAGGGGAGTTCTGCGCCATTCTCAGTGAAGCCAAAATGACCGAACAGCCTCTGGTTTGAGCGTCGTTCCGTCGCCTGCAGAGGCTCTAGAGGCCGATCAGTATCGGGAGGTAAAAGAGGCCGGGATAGCTCCCCGCATCGGCGGGCTAGGGCACAACATGTCGTGTCTGTAGGCGTCTTTCCCCCACATATAGCTGCTCAAGCCTCCACATTGGCTTCACCGAGAAAGGCGCAGAGCCGGGAGGGGTTACGTATACGTGCAGCATTGGTGGCCGAAAATGCAGGGGCTACTGTGAGCGTTCACGTCGCTTCGCACGCTGATAATCCCCTTGGGAGAGTGCATGATGTCGCTGCCGTTTCGGCCAAAGATCCTGCAAGCCGGCGTAGCCCAACCTATGGCGAGGTCTCAAGGGGCGCTCGCCGCCCCTTTTGAGAGTGAGCAGCAACGCCGTGCCGCTCCACATGGGTATAAGCGCGCCTACGGGTGCGCGGACACGTCGACCAGCGCATCGATGACGTGATAGAACAAATCAACATAGAATTGATGGTGTCATGGAGTGCTCCTCTCCTCTGTTGTCTCGACACCAACAGCATTGAGGGAACTCGCGGCCCCTATTAACTAACAATAAAGGGTCATCAGGAGGTTTACAATGCTTCGTTGGCTAGGTCCTAGCGCCGCCAGCTGTGCTGTCGGATTGCTTGCCTTTCTTCCCGCTTCGCGCTCCCCCGCTCAGCCTACATCTTCCAACGTGCTCACAGCATGGGCGATGCCTGGTCATGACCCGCAGCGCACGGCCCAGGCCACTGGTGTGGGTCCGCAGCGAGCTACGGCACCGCGCCTCGTGCTGAAGGGCCTCACGAGCGATCCTCCCATTATCGGGCCCGATGGTACCCTTTACGGCTTCTTGAACTATACGGAGCGCGTCGCGCGCGTCGCCGCCGTGCGTCCCAACGGTCAAGTCCAGTGGACCGCCTCTGCCAGCCTCCCTGCCTGGTGGACGGCGGAGCCCCCCGATCCATACCCAGTTCTCGCGTCTAACGGCAACGTGTCGTTTGGCGGCGGCGCATGTCCACAACCGGCGTTCCTCGCGATTGATCGTGCCCAAGGCATGGGATCTGACGGATGCTTGACGACAGTGGGGCCGGATGGACACCTGCAAGGGCACGCGGCTACGCGCGGCCTCACTAAAGGTGGGCCACGCCTATTGGTACAACCCGATGGAGCCCTTGTGCGCGCGACAATCGGTCCCTATTCCGGGTTCACGGGTTCCGCAGCCGCGGACGAGGCGCGACGCAACGTGACCATCTATGCTCCGAACGGGACGACGCGTCGCCTGGGTGCCGGTTGTGGATGGGCTAATACTGCCTTGGGGAGCGACGGTACCTTGTATGCCGTTACGCTCAACGAGCCCAACGAGCGGCAGTCCTGTCCGCGCTATAGTGCCGCTCAGGGACAGAACAGTTCTAGTGTAGTCGCATTCACACCTGATGGCAGCCGCGACTGGGTGACGCCGCTACCCTTAGGGTGTGCTGCGGTAGCGTTGTCTGTTGATCGGGGGCACACCTATGCGGCAGCCCTTTGCACATCAGTTGGGCACTATACGCAAGCACGCGTCTACGTCCTGGACACGCAAGGACATTTGCTATGGACAGCTCATGGGGCAGGGAGTGGGTATCCCGCCCTTGCACTGGATCGCGCGAGCGGCGATCTGTGGTTGGCGGACACAGCAAGCCTGCAACGATTCTCATCGACGGGTATATTGCGTTGGCGGCTCACCTGGCCTACTACGCCTGGAGACAAGGAAACGCTTGTGCTTGATGCGCACGGCACAGCCTATGTCTGTGGGGGGGATTGGCTACTATATGCAATCAGTGCGGGCGGGCGGGTGGTGTGGCAACACCAATTCACCGCGCCCCGATCGGCCCTAGGGCACCCACCTGGCGCGGCAATTAGCCCGGACGGAAGGCTATATGTTTCCAGTGATGGCGTGACGGGAATGGTAGTTTTCACCCCCTAGCTACGTACTATTGGGCCAACGTTCACGGACGTAGGTCAACGTTTCTCGCGCGCTGGTGTGGCCTTCCATCCGGCCCACGAAGTCGAAGGCGTCGCCGCCCAGGCCGGCCGTGTAGCAATACCAGCGCCCGGTGCGGGGCGAGACGGCGAAGGACGGGTGGGCGTCCCCGTTCTTGTGGTGTTCGGGCCAGGGGCAGTGCCCGACGCCGCGGTGCGAGATGGGTATATAGGATCGGACGATATCCTCGATGCGGACGCTGGCGACCCAGCGTCGAATGGGGCTGGAGATCGATCCCGCAACCGAGCATGGGTACGGCCCACGGGTCGTTGGCCGGCCAAGCCCTTGAAGGCGCTGCCGAAGATAGGGCCGTCTCTCCAATTCGCGGCTCACATTGACCGGCTCCAGACGTTCCAAGTACGTCAACTGGCCGGACATGGTGCGCGCGACGGGCGCACCATCGGCATCGACGAAGCCGTAGCGTTGCCCGTTGGCCAGGTGGACGCCCAGCGGCGCGCGGATAAGCGAGCCGACCCCGCGGCCGCGGCTGTCCTGCTTGGGGTACAGCTCCATGTCGGCGCCCCCGGTGGCCAGGAGGAGCAGGGCGCGCATCTCGCACGCCGGGACTGCCTCGCGCGTGAAGAGCCACAGGTGCGCCCCGCGCCTGCTCCGCTCGACAGCCGCCTCGATGCCCTGCAGCGCCAGATGCGCCCGCGCCCGTTGCAGCATATCCAGACCGTCTTCGGGCTCGCGCCGCACCTGGCCGTCCCGATCCTTGAGTGGCCTGCCGTCGGCATCACGGAGGATGCGTTCGCCATCGTGGTCGAGCACGCCGTAGCGCGCGTGGTCCTGGCCATCAAGGAGATACAGGCCAATGCTGAGCTCACCAAGCAGGTGCCGTCGGAGCACCATGGGAGTAAGGGGCGCGTTCTCACGGGCATAGTTATGTCCACCAGGTAATTGCATGGCGTAGGTGTCGCGCACATGGCCAAAGATTCTGTCGTAGCGATCCTCTATCCGCACGGTTACCCCCCTCTATCAGAGCACGAGCCTTACTGACCCAGGCGCGTCGAGAGCGCGACCAGCGCGAGGAAGAAGGGCGGCCAGAGCGCGACCAGCGCGAGGAAGCGCATGACCGCCGTGGCGTCGCTCCAGGCGGTATCCCGCGCCGCGTCGGCGTCCGTGGCGATGGCCGACCAGCCGCCGAGCACAAGGAGCAGCAGGGCCTGGACAACCGCGCCGACGCGGTACAGCAGCGCCAACACGTCGACGATCGGGCTGACGAAGCGGCCTTGGATGTCGTGTGCGATGAACAGGTCCATGCCCCATGAGAGCAGAACCAGGATAACGGCCCATAGCGCGACGCGACGGAAGCCGGCGCGACCGGCGGACGAGGCCGGCTCCATGAGCGGATCGGTATCGTCGCCGTCAGAGCCATGCTCCGCGCTATGGTCGATGACAGGGGGCAGGATCGGCGGGGATGGAGCAGGCGTGGGGTCGCCGCCCGTGGCGATCGCGTTGACCTCGGTGGAGGCGAGAGGACGACACCCCGGCTGAGCGCCGCCGTCGATCACGCGCAGCCCGTGGGACGTGTTCCCCCGCGACGTCTCTTTCTCCATGTGAGTGCCTCTTTCGTGTTTCCTGGATGCTTGACGCTGAGTGAGCAAGCGGTGTTTAGGGATGTTGGCGACCGCTGGCCGCGCGCGCCAGTTCGTGCTGGCGGGCGCGGGCCATATCCGCATCGCCCAGGACGCCGGCGACGATGCGTTCGACGTACGCGTCGATGTCAGTCGCGTAACGCTCGTCGAGGCGCGGGCTGCCCTCGCGCATGGCGGCGGACAGGTCGGCGGCGGACGCGGCAGGGTGGACGCGGGCCATGTCCCTCAGGACGACCTGGTCGACGCGGCGGGGCTCGGCGTTGGGGGATCGCTCCAGGACCCGCTGGACGCGGTGCGCGTACTCGCGCCCAAGGGCGCTGTGAGCCGCGGCGAAGGCGCGGCCAAAAGACGGGTCCGCGGGGTCCAGTAGGCCGTGGGGCTGGCCGGCCGCCCTCCCGACGGCAACCCCGACCTCTTGCAAGCCAGAGGGCTGGAAGGCCGGTGTCGGTGACTCTGCGAAGGGCTCTCGTGTCTCGTCCCTGCTCCCCGCGCGGGCCGGGCGAACCGGATCGGCGCTCTGGTGATCGAGGCGCGCCGCCTTGTGGCGCGCCAGCTGCTCGCTCAGGCCGGGCGCCGGGCGGGGCCCGGCGCCCAGGGCGTCCGTGGCCCGCCCGGACGTGGCGGCGGCCGTAGGCCAGTCCACGACGGTCTCGGAGATCGGGGTCGAGCGTGTCGCCGGGCGTGTCCCCGCGTCTCCTCCCCCGGACGACGCCGCGGTGGTCGCCGTCGGCACACCACCGTTGCCCTCCGCCGTCGCGACCGTCGCGGCCGCCGTCTCCACCGTTGACGCGGTTAGGGGGGCCGCTTCCAGGGGCTCGGCGCGGCGCGGGCCGGACGGCGGAACGCGGGAGCCCCGCCAGGTCAGAGCGCTCAGCTTGCGCAGGCGACCGATGCGGTAGTAGCGGCGCTGGGTGATGACGCTGGGCTGGCGGTTCCCACTCAGGATGAGCATCTGGTCCTCCGGCAGGCGGGTCACCTCGTCGGGCGTCACCAGCTTGCGCGAGGACTCGCTGTAGCCGCGGTTGCCCCGGTCGGCGAGGGCCTCGCCCCGCTTGCGCGAGTCGCCCGAGTTCGCGGCCAGCACGGTCGCGTCGCCGGCCCACTCGCTGAACGACTTCGCGTCCTCGGCCATGGTCTTAGACAGCGCGACCTTGACGTTGCAGCACGTCAGGATGATGGCCTTGCCCTCCTCTCCATAGAGGTCCTTGATCTGCCCGCTGTGCTGGAAGGCCAGCATGAACCCCATCAGCGCCGAGCGCACCGTGCTCATGTAGGTCGGGAAGTTGTAGATCTGCCCGATGTTGCCCATCTCGTCGAGGTAGCCGTAGACGGGCCGGGGCAGCTCGCCGCCCGGCGTCTCCTCGGCCACCGCGATCAGAGCGTTGAACAGCTGGGTGAAGAAGACGGCGGTCAAGGGCCGCAGCTCTTTGCCCAGGGCGCGGTCGAGGACCAGGTAGAGGGCGGTGGGCCGGCCCTCGCGCTCGCCCATGGCACGGAAGTCGATCTCGTTGCGCGACGTCACCGCCCGCACCCGCGCGTCCTGGAAGATGCTGAAGCGCAGCGGCATCTCGCTGAACACGCCGGAGATCAGCTTGTCGTTGGCGCCGGCGTCCTCCAGCCACGCTTTGGAGGCGGCGATGACCTCGGGCGAGCCGCTGGCCTGCAACTCCTTGCTGACCGTCTCGCTGCCGCGCGTGAGGAACCACGCCAGGCGAGAGATGGTGGCGTCGTCGGGCCAGGTGTGCTTGATGTGCAGCACGGACGCGGCGATGATCAGCCTGGCCGAGTTGTCCCAGTACGGCTCGTTCTTCGACTCGCCGGTGTTGGCGACCCACGTGGAGGCGAAGGCCAGTGCGGACAGGTAGTCGTCGATGTGCGCCAGGGGATTATAGGCGCAGCTGCGGCCCGGCGCCACGAAGTTGAGCACCCGGGCGTCGTGGCGCCGGGCGACCGCGGCGTAGGTCTTCTCGACCAGTTCCCCCTTCAGGTCGGTGACGATGATGCTGCGCTGGCCGGTCTCCTCGAGCAGGTTGGGAATGATGAGACCGGCCGACTTGCCCGCCGCCGGCGGCCCGAAGACCAGCATGGACTGGTACTGCTCCTTGCCGCCGAAAGCGACGGTCTGACGCCCCACCGTCCCGACGGTGATCTGGGGCCGGTCGGGGCGCGACCTGAGGCGCGCCAGCTCGCGCCGCGTGGCGAAGCGGGCCGAGCCGTGGGCCTTGGATGGCCGCAGCCGCCCCAGGCGCGTCAGGAGCAGCCACAGGGGCTTCGCGCCCACGAAAAGGGTAATCAATCCGACGAGGCTGACCTCGCCCCCCACGAGCGCCCTTGTGATCCTGCTCTGGCGGCTCTGGTTGTTGAGGATGGACCAGCGCCGCGCGGGCCGGCTCATCCAGGCGTCCCAGCTGATCAAGCGCGCCTTGTGCGGGCCATAGAAGGCGGCGGTGACGCCGCCCCTGGCCCCGGCGATCAGCTGGCCGTTGATCGCTGGGTAGGCCAGGGCGATGTAGGCGCGGCGGTACGCGTTCGTGGCCGCGCCGGCGATGGCGCGGTAGCCGCCGCCGTGGCCGAGGCCCCACGCGGCGAGTAGGAGAACCACGGCGATCAACGGTGCGACAAGGCGTGCTTTCATGGAGTCTCTCCTTTGTGTACGTGTTAGCGGTCGGCTCGTCCGAGCTGCCGCCGAGGGCGTGGGTGATCGTTGGCGTCGGGTTGCGATGGACCGGGTTCGTGTGGGCGGTGATCGGCGACCAGGGCGTGGGGCGCCGCGCGGTTCTGTCTCTCCCGCGCGGCGGCGATCAGGGCCTCGCTCACCGTGGACGAGACGAGAGCATCGCGCCGTAACGAGCCGGACACCGTTACCCCGGAGAGGCCGGCGAGCGGGCCGCCGTGAAGGGTCGCTACGTCTCCGCTTGTGCCGCTATAGCGCGCGGCCAGGCCGCGCGCTATCTCTCGTGCAAGCTGTGGGTCCAGGGATACGCGGTCGAGGCGCAGCCAGGCGGTGTGCGCGCCGCCGTCGACCGTGGTGACGACGGGGGACAGGCCGTCATCCTGCAAGCGTCGCAGGCCGGCGGCGTCGAGGCCGGCCACGACGATCAGGGCGCTGTCGCCGGCGGGGCGCAGCGCGATGCGGTAGCCGTCGGCCTCGGCCGCGGCCAGATCGTCCAGCGCCTCGACGACCTCATCGTCGGTCAGCAAGTCCGTCCAGGTACGGCCATGGCGGTCGCCCATGGTGACCTCGTACCACTCCTCGCCGAGTGCCCGCAGTTGCGCTCGGGCTAGGTCGGCCTGTGACCCACCGCCGCCAGCCCCACGACCAGCAGCGCCAGCACCGTCAGGACGCACACCGCGACTACCACTGCCGTCGCGATCAAGATCAGCCGGCGCTGCTGTCTCACCAGGCCTTTCACCGCGTGCTGGTCCGCGGCGATCTCCGCTTTGAGCGTCCGGGCTTTCACCGCGATCTCCTTCAGGTCCAGGTCGATCTGCGGCAGCAGGGCCGCGATCCGGTACCAGTCGCTGGTCATCTCGCTGTGCGCCCTGATCATCTCTTTCAGGTAGTCTTCTTGCTCCTGCTTGAACTCCTTGAGGTCCCGCAGGCCCTCCAACTCGTCCAGCACCGTCCTCTGGAGGCGTTCCACCGCCAGCACAATCGGCCGCGCGTCCGTGGTCTGCCGCCCCATCGTCGTCTCGGTCTCGGCGGCCGTCGCCTCGGTCGGGCGCCGCGCCGGCCTCCTCCCGATGGGACGTGGCTCCTCCGCCGTGTTCGCCGTCCCGTCGGTCGTCCCGTCGGCGCTCTCCGTCCGTGCTCGCGCCATCAATTCGTCCAGTTTCCCCGCCATGTGAGACCTCCCTCAGACGCGCGTCCAGGCGCGCCCATGCATAGCCCTTGCCGATCGCCGATCCCTTGAGGATGTGCTGCATCGACCCGTTATAGCCGACCAATTCGAAGGTAGCGCCGCTGATCCGTCCGGTCGACGCCTGATTCCAGTGCGCGACGACCCCTTCCATCTGGAGCGCCGCATCGAAGCCGTTGCGCGTGCCGGCGCTCCGTTCCACGGCCCGGTCGATGCACGCGGCCAGCAGGAGCTTGGGCGGGATCTCCCCGGTGCGCTCGGAGACCGCGATCTCGCCCCGGTCGACGGCCGGCCGCTTGATCTGGTCCGGGTCGCGGTCAGGGGATATCGCGTGGGTGAGGCCGTGGGCGCGTTCCAGCTCGTGGACCACGGCGTTGCTGCGCCAGCGGTCGTTGCCATCGCTCACGACGCTGCCGTCATCGCGGATGCGCGTGGCGATGATATGCACGTGATGGTCGGCGTGCGCCACCACCACGTAGCGCGCATCGGTGAAGCCCATCCCTTGCAGATAATCGCGACAGACCTGTGCCCACTGGTCGTCGGTGAGCCGCTCGTGTTCGGGCAGGCGCAGGGAGCAATGGTAGACGGCGCGCTCCAGGCGGGGGCGCAACGCCCTTGTCTCGCCGAACTCGCGGGCCAGGGTGCGCGGTCGCTGACCGACCATGTTGCTGTCTACGATGCGCGGCGCATCGTGGCCAAGCTCCTTGCTTTGCCTGAAGACGTACTCCAACACGCCGCGAAACCCCCTTCCGATCTGTGCCTTCTGGATCATGCCGGTCGTCTGTCAGTCCTGGTCCCTGAACCCGCTGAGCGCCATGCCCACCTCTTCCAGCAGGTCGCGTAGGGCGCGGTAGTGGCGCTCCAGCTCGGCCGCGCGCAGGATGCCGAGGCTGCGGGTCGCGTTAGTGTCGCGCGCGATCTGGTTGATGTTGACACCGATACGGCGCATCTCCGTGAGCATCTCACGGTTGACTTCGGGAGTGATGGCGCGCGGCGCCCGTTGGGCTACGACCGCACGGCGGATATAGAGGCCCACGTCGCGCATCCCGGCCAGGTGGGCGCGCCGTTCCAACTCCGTCCGCTCGGAGAGAGTAAGGTACAGGCGTACTTCCTGGGTCCGCTTCTCGATCTCATCGAGACGGGGACGCCCGCCACGGCGTTTGTCCGTGGCAGGGCGATCCGTCTCGCCAGCGCCCAGCTGATTGCCCATGGTCGCGTCCATCTCCTTTTCTCTCCTTTTCGGTGGGGTGGCCCGCGTCTGTCGCGGAACCGCCGGGTGGCCCCTCCGGCCAGCCGCGCCCGAGGCGCGGCGGAGAGGAGCAAGGCCCGACCGGGGCGAGCGCAGCGAGCAGAGGGAGGGGTTTTGCCGGAGGCAAAACATGCCTTGCTCCTAGCCCCGTCGCAGCCACGCACGATGCCGAAGCCGGGGTCGTGACCACCGTCCGTGGCCATGCCCGGATGGTCGATCACCAGCCCCCCAGCGCCGCTCCCGCCCCTCATCGATTGGCGGCGACCCACAGAGCGGCCATGGCCGTGGCGGGGAAAGCCGATTGCGTCTCCTTGCCTCGACCAGGGGAGTGCTGTATCGTAGGGGCACACACTGTCGCCTCCCGTCCGCCATCGAGGTGCCCGTTATGGTGAAGCGCGTCCTCATCGTCCTCCTCTGTCTCGTCGTCGTTGCGGCCCTGGCCAGCGTCATCGTCGGCCTCGTCAGTCCGTCCCCGCGGGTCTACTCGGTCGATGAGGTACAGGCTGGCCTGCGCCAGCAACCGCGCGCCTGGGTCGGCCGCACGGTTCTCATCCGTGGCTGGAGCAACAGCTTCAGCGGCCAGGGCTGCCCCTTGTGGCGTCCAGTTTCTCGCTCGTCCCCCTCCCTGTTCACATCGTGCAAAAAGACCTGGCTGCTGCTGACACCCACGTTCCCCTCCTCCAGCCCGGCAACCTTTCCTGTGCTCTTGCCGCGTACGGGGCCGGACCTGACCCTGACCACCCGTGATCCGTCCCTGATCGCGGGCATTGGCCTGCACATGCTGCCCGTCATCGGGCCGACGCTGTTCCACTGGAGCGGCAGCCGCACGCTGCGCGTGAAGCTGACCATCGACGCGCCGTCGTGCGAAAGCATGCCTCCCTGTGGGGTGTTTGTTCCATAATCCGTCGTCGGTGACGGCTCCCCGCCGCAGCGTCGCTAGGGATGTGACCGGAGGAGACTGCGGCTGCGCTCGACGCCGAGCTGCTATGGCGGGGACAGCAAGGGCAGCAAGGCTCCTAGCCTCGTGCTTCATGTCTCCATGTCTTCATTTCTGCGTGTTGTCGTGCCGCCGTGTCGCCGTAGCCGGACCTGTCCGCAGTCCCGCCGCTGCGCACATCATCGGTGGTGCGGGGCGTCCGCGTCGTCCCGCTCACCGGATACCAGGCGTTGCTCTGTCCGTTCACCACGCCTCCTCGGCCAGCCTGAGCAGCCGGCGCGGCGTGCCCGCCGGTGCGCCATACCAGGGGCATTGCACGAGCAGAGCGGAGCCGTTCATGAGGCGATCGTGCGGGCACTCGACGAGCGTCGCACCGCACGCGCACTCCTGCTCGATGTCGCCGTCCCCGAGCGTGTGTGGGGCGCCGAGGCGATGCTTGTTCTCCCGCGCCACCCGCTCGGCGTTCTCGCGGCCATCCATGGCCGGGTGTACGTCCATGACCTTTCCTCCCATCGTCGGCGTTCTCAGCCTCTCGCTCCCCACCCCGTCGCAGCCATCTGCTCCCCGGCCCGGCCGACAAGCGCGATGGCGCGCGGGGTCCTCGTACGTCATGACCCGCGACCCTCCGTGGTCGCTCCGTCGATGAATGGCCGGAGCCGGGCGGACAGGTCCGTAGCGACGGCACCCCTGATGCGGTCGAGGGAGACCAGATCGTGCGCCACGCTCGCCGACGTGGCACGCGCGAACGGACTCGGCGACTGGGACCAGAGAGCTAGCAAGGTGTCTATAGGCTGCGCCGCGACGGCGTGCGCTACGTCGGCGAGCGTAGCCCCCGGACGGACTGCCGCCTCATGTGCGACGGCAGCGGCCAGGCACGGATAGACGATGGCGTCCCAGTAGGGGTCCGGTCGCCCAGGTCCAGTCTCGTGATAGAGCGTCCGGGCAAAGATGGCCGCGTCGGCGTCCGAGGGACCCGGCGCTGGCAACGGGGTCGTAGCGGTCGTGGTCGTGGTGGTCATGACGATGCTCCTCTTAGAAATGGTCGATGGTCGATGGTCGATAGCGTCAAGTCTGCGCGAGGCGTCGGGATGGTCAATTATTGACCACCCCATCCCTCAGCGTGGGGCCGGCTACACGGCCGCGCCGTCGTCCACGCTGGTTTGGGCTACCCACGGCAGCCGGCCCTCGTAGACATTGCGCGCCCTGTTGATCCATAGAGGAACGGCGCGGGCGGATGCCGCGGCCCACTGGGGCGCTTCTTCTGTTAATGGGCGGAGAGAATCGCACCAGGACTGCACGGCGCTCGCCCAGCACCAGGCGGCCTTGGGAGATCCCGGACCGACGCTGGTTGGTTCGCCCGGCGCCCCCATGGCGATGCGTATCGCGTCCAGCAGACCAATGGTCGCCTCGCGCAGAGCGTCCGCGGCCTCCGGGTCGGGGCGTGCGTGATAGTGGCGGGCGCACGCGATCGCGCGCGCGGGCCGACCATCGTCGCGGCACCAGCGATCCCAGTATATAGACATTGTAGACTCAAAAAACGTAGCCATATTGTCGTAGCGCATAGCGGTGGCAAGCATGGGCCGTTCCTTCGTTGTGCATGGGTCGGTAGCGGACAGGGGCTACGCGAACTGACAAGTGCGGGAGTGGAGCCTGAGAGTGGGCCGGCCCCTTATGTAGTGGTCAATAATTGACCACTGCTGGGCGACAGGGGACGTTAGTTGGGAATAAGCGCCTGGGACTGCGCATCCTCCGCCGGCCGGCCCGGCGTAGCCGGGGGGGACAGCGCGGCCGTTGGTCCCGGCCAGGCTTTGTTATCATCGTGGGTAAACGCCTCCGGATCGGCGAGCAGGCCCGTTGTTTCTATCCAGGAGACGATCTCCGAGAGTCGCCGCCCTTCGGCCTCGACGACCGCGCGTCCCCAGTCGGTCAGTCGATAGTAGCGGCGGCGCGCGTCGTTGGGCGGCGGGTAGCCGTCCGCTTCACAGATGAGCCCGCTGATACACATCCGCGCCAACGTGTGGTGCAGAGAGGGGGACTTAAAGGGGATCACACCCGACATCGGTTTCTGAACCTCGCGCATGATCTGGTACGTCTGTCGGTCTCCTTTGGACAGCGCAACCAGGATACGCAGGGTGAGGGGCGGGAGAGGCAAGAGCACGTCCGGGTCGCCATAGGCTGTCGTGCTCGTCGTATGCACTGGCTTGTTCACTTTCTTCCGCCGTACGGGACGGCGCCTACTCATGGACGAAGGGGTCAATAACTGACCATCTCCGACGTGGTCAATAACTGACCACCTTAGCGACCTCGCCCGCCGCGCTCCTCGCGTTGTACCCCTACCCGCTCAGGCGCCGGGCGATCGCGGTCCTCTTTTGGGACCACGTCTTTCAGGGCCGCGCCTTCTTTGGTCCCTTGAGGCTCGTTGGTCCCTTGAGGCTCGGCAGCCTCGGCCCTGCCCGCCGCCCCGGTCGGCCGCGCGGTGTCCCGCTCGGGCTGCTTGTCCTCGGATGGTGTGCGGATGACATGTTTCTCGACGACGCGGGCCGCAGAGGCGCCACGCTCCAGGGCCGTCATGAGCGGGGTGATCAGCGCGGCGACCATCAGGCGATCCTCGGCGTCGAGGTGGCCCATGTGCTTGTCGAGGATATCCACGACCCGGCGATCCGGGCCAGCAGGAGCTTTCGTCCGCACCGTGGGACGAGGGGCGTCTTTACCGGCCTCCTGATGGTCCTGACGCTGGGCGTCTCGTCCGGGTTGGCGCGCGTTCTCCTGCTCGCGTACTTTCTCGATGGCGTCCGGCCGGAGCGTCATCATGCCCAGCGCCTCGTTCGCCAGGGCCGACGATCCCGGCGCCAGGTACCTCTCGGGATGCCTGGGGCCAGATTGGACCATCTCGCGGAGGTGGCCCTCGCGCGAGGAGAACCCGGCCAGTTGACCGAACTCGTCGGAACGCCCGTCGCCCCGCGATCCGTAGCGCGCGGCCAGGAGCTGGGCCATGGCGTCGCGCAGCGGAGGTGGGACGCCGCGCGTATCCAGCCTCACCCACGCGTCGACGGTCACGGGCCTGTCGCTCGAACGCTCGAACGTCGTGACCGTCGCGACCGGCTGGAAGCCGTCGTTGGTGAGGCGCTCCAGGTCGCGGTTGGCGATGCCGCGCAGCAACACCAGGTCGGGCGCGTCCAGCGGTCGAATAGCCACCTCGGTCCCCGCGCGATTCTGGCTGCGCAGGTCGAGGATAAGGGCGCCCAACTCGTCGGCTGTGACCTGGCGGTAGGCAACCTCGTTATCGCGGGTCCGGGTGGCCACCTCGTAGGCGGCCGCGCCCATCGCCTGCGTCTGCTCGCGCACATCGGCGCGGATCTCGGTGAGTTCACGCCGATCGTCGCGCTTGTCCTTGTCTAACATCCACATGGCCGCTAGCCCCTCGTGTCCGCGTAGCCACCCCGCACCTCGTCCAGGACGAGCTGGGCGGCGGCGGGGATGGCGAAGAACAGGCGTCCGGTCCGACCGTCCATCTCGACGACGAGTCCGCCGTCGTAGGGCGTCCCCGGAGCCGAGACGCCTGGCGTGCGGGCCACCAGGCGCAGGCCGGCCGTCCGCGAGGCGCGGACCCAGCGCCCAACCGTCATCTCCGCGTCCACGCGGTCGTCGGCGGCGGAGCTGATGGCCTTGATCTCTTGATCGCGTTCCCAGGCCTCAGGATCGATCCAGAGCGCGGTCGCCACCGTCCACTGGTCTGGAGCCCCGGCGCCGGCAGCGTCAGCGCCCGGGCTGTCCGATGGTGGGGCGCCAAGGGCGATCTCGGTCGGGATGTCGCTATCTGTGATGACGCGGTAGTCGTTCTCCGAGATGAGCCCCTGGAGGGCGGGCAGCGCCGACGGCGGCAGGGCGCAGTAGTGCCGGCCGTTGGGAGTCTCCAGGGCTACCACGACGCCCCCCGCGTAGGGTCCGTCGACGATGAACCCGTCGGGGAGCGTGAGCACGCGCCAGTGATAGTCGCGGGCGGCCTGGAGCCAGGTCTCGCGGGGGATCGGTTGCCGTTGTGGCAAGAGGATATGCTCGTCTTCCCATGCTGTGGACACGATCCACAGGATGCCGTCTCCCTGCGGCGGCTGGACGGTGCGCTGTTCTGTTGCCATGATTTCTTCCTCCAGTTGTCGTTGATTGTCCGGCGTCTCGTTGAACGCTGGCGTTGCGGTCCTATCTTGAGACTCAGTCCACGACGGGTCGTGGCGGGTAACGCCGTCCCGTCATTGGTCAGAAAACATCCGGCGGGGTGGCGAACGATAGGGTCGGTCCGGTACCGGGGCCGGAGTAAGCCGGGACCCAACCGGCGCGCATGCGCTCGTCGAGCTGCGCGGCCAGGACGTCGAAGCGCTCGGCCTGCGCGTCGTAGCGGTCGGCCTCGGCGCGCCAATGGGCCACGGCCTCGCGGCCAATCTCGTCCAGCGGCTGCCCCGGCATCGCCTGTCGGACCTCGAACGCGGCCGCCGTGCGGTAGTCCATGGCCGTCTCGCGGCTCATATCGGCGCCGCGCGTTGCCATATAGGCGTTGAGCGGGCCGGGCAGGTCGCGGCCACGCTCCTCGGCGAGGCCGTGGTAGGCGTTTAGGAGCAGCCGTGCCTCTCCCTCGTCGACGGGCCTTGGCGCCAGCTGACGCTCCAAATCCTCGAAGCGGGCGGCAGTCCGGTCCCATTCCTGTGCCCCTCCCAGGAAACTGGCCACCTCCCGTTCGTCGTCCGGGCCGCCGCGCTGCGCCGCCCAGCGGGCTTCGTCCCGTTCGAAAACCGCGGCCTCGCGACTTAGTGACGCGGCGTCGCGGGCCGCGCTCGCGTCCGCGAGCGCCACGGGGTTGTTGCCTCGGTTTGGAGCCAACTCTTGGTAGGTATGCTCCAGCGATTGCAATTCCGTGATATCGAGGGCGATAAAGTGCGCGGCCTCCTGGCGCACACCCATCTCTTCGGCGAGATCGGCGCGCAGTTGCAAGCGGCCCTCGGGTGCGAGCGATTCAATAGAGGGAGCGCCCCGGCGGCGCAGCAGGTCGGCAGTGACGGTCGCGACGAAGGCGGGCTTGTCGCGTTCCAGGCGCTCCAGTAGGGCCATGTCGGCGGCGGCATAGCGTTCCCTAACTGCCAGGTTCTCGCGCTCTGCCAGTTGATCGGCCAGCACGTCGAAGCGCACAGCGGTACCCTCGTGGGCGCGCGCCTCTGCCTCCAGTTGCGTCCAGAGGGTCCGCTCCGCAGCGGTCGGCTCTCGTCCATCGCGCGCGATGCCGTCGCGGCTCAAGTCCGCCATGGCGCGCGCGTCCTCGGCGAGCGAGGCCTGCCAATCCCGGCCGATGGCGGCGTCTTTCTGAGTAAGATCGGGCGGTGGTATCTGCCGCGCATCGGCGACGAGGGCCGTGTACACCGTGGCCAAATCGCGCGCTTCCCTCGCGTCGACCTGGATATCGCCCCCGCGCGCGATGGACGCGGCATCGAGCGTCAGCCCGTCCTCCGGGTCGCGTCCGGAGAGTCGCGCGGCCAGCGCCTCGCGCATCTCGCCCTCCATGCCGGCGCGTTCCCCCCGCACCAGAGCGGCGAGACGGTCGGGATCGAAACGCTCGTAGCCGGCGGCGGCAAGGGCTCTATCCTGGCCATCGCGATCGGGAGACGCGAAGATGGCGTCGAGCGTTGCCGCGTCCGCCGGCGAAAAGTCGATCCGGTCTTGGGGCGTGTCCTGCAGAAACGCGCGGATCGCCGCGGCGGCCTCGCCCCGATTGGCCGGCGTCAGGTCGTCGCTGGTGACGACGAGCACCTCCCAGCCCAGGCCTTCGATCCGCTCGATGCGGGCGGCGTCGTACGCGGCGCGCATGCCATCCGGGTCGAGTTCGGGGATCAGGTGAACTCCGCCGTACACCTCGATGATCTTTCCGCTCTCGGGCCACGCGAAATCGACGTGGGTGAATGGCGCTACCTTGTACTCTCGCTCGTAGACGTGACCAGGCATCCCTCCGCCACGCGCGTCGCGCTCGCCGGCCTCGGCCAGCAATCCAATCATGCGTTGTTCAGCGTCACTGGGGTTGTCACGGCGGGCGTCGGCGATTTTGTCATGCACGAACTCCCAGCCGTGCTTCTCACCGGTCACGCGGTAGCCAACCTTGCCGGCCTCGGACAGGCTGTCGTGACTGCGGAAGCCTTGCGCGTAGCGCTGGTACTCCGGATCGCGCAATCGCTCAGCTCCTAGCGCCTTGAAGCGCGCATCCATCTCCGGTGTCTTGACCGGCCGCTCCCTCTCGAGTGGCGCCGCCACGCGGGCCACGGGCGGATCGAGTCGCCCGACCGCGCCGGCGCGCTCGTCTCGACGGCTCCCTCCTCCACGATCCATAGTGTTCCTCCTTTCTGGCTGTGCCTGTGATTTCTTTAAGCTGTGTAGCGCGTCGTCGGCCGGATCGAAGGTATCCGGCGGCTGCCTTCCGTACCGCGTCGCCGCCGGGTCCACCAGGGCTGGCGCGCCACGCGGACGAGAGCAGCGGTCATCACCAGCGCGGCGAGTGCCCAGCCGACCGCGCCCTGGAGATGCAAGCCCACGGAGGCCTGTGTCTGGACAAACGCCCCACCGCCCTGGCCTTGTCCATGGTCCGAAAGGACGTCCCCGAGGGCGCTGGCGGCGCGTAGGGCCGCGGCCGCTGTCGTACCAATGAGCCAGAGGACCAGCGCCAGACGGACGCCCGTGGCGAACTGGTGACTCCATGTCGACGACGTTGGACGCACCGTGCGGGCAGTCCCCATGATGAGACGACGTCCACGCAGCAGCAGTAAGGAGACGACGAGGCAGGTCGTCGCGACCGCCGCCGCGTCGGCGAAATGGAGGCGTCCACCGCAGTGCTGCCAGGGTGAGCGTTGGGGCAAGCGTGGCGCGCATTCCACCGCGCGGGAGGGCCAGGACGGCGGCGCGCAGGCTGTGTGCTAACAGCGGATGGAGGGGTGGGATCTCCACGGCCAGCGCATACAGCGCAACCGCGAGGAGCCCCAACGCCGCGCCGACGCGGGTCAACCACGCCAGGATCCTGACGCCGGCGATAAGGGCGAGCAACAGGACGGTCCCCTGATGGTCGACGCAGACGCAGTAGCCATTTCTGTAACCACATCCACAACACATTGATGTTCCCCTTTCCTATTTTCTGCCCTGTATGTCGCCGTCCCCTGTCTGCCGTCAGCACGTGGCCTTGCGGACATCTGCGGTTGGACAGAAGGTATACATGCCCCGTGTCGTGCCTACGTCGGTAATAGCGAACGTACCGGTCAGTTGGGTCGCACTGAGCAGGCCATCGAAATGAAATAGTGTGCTGCTGGCATCCAGGATAACCCTTCTACCAATGATCGTCCCTGTGATCGGATCGGCGCTCGCCAAGCCGACCCTGTTGCTATACCCGTTCGGTCCAGCGGGAGATGAGTAGTTGAGCGTCCCAGCCAATCCATTGTGACCAACCTTGTGCAGGTGAAAGCTGAAAATGCCCTGCTCAATCTTTGTAGAGGCGGTATAGACAGGGGCTAACACGATCGTCCTGTGCCGTACCAGTCGTGGAGCAACGGATGTCGGCGTGCCGCTTGCGACGGGTGTGGTGGGAGCAGTAGCCGACTGGGTCGCGATCCAGGTGGCCACACCGACCAGGACCACGACAACGATGAACATGGCGATTGCGATAGTCCTGCGCGTCGGCCGTTGTGAGCTGCTCGTCGGCTCCCCACCCGTAGCCATAGTGGATACCTCCCCTACTATTCATCGCCCTTGTTCCATGGGCGGCGGGGGACGTGCAGCAGGAAACAGGCCGACGTAATGAATAGCCGCCAGCGCCAGGTGCGTGGACCTTGCCAGGGCCTCGGTGAGGCGAGCGCCGAGCGCACCTGGCGCGCCATGTAACGAATGCGGGCGAACTCCCCGGTAATTCCGAGATAGAGCACGATCAGGGGCAGGATCAGTAACACACGCGCCGCGTCCTCGACGATGCCGTGCAGTCCCAGGAGACCGAGCAAGACCGTGGTCAGGAGGCCACCGATCAGGAGGACGATCAGACCGGGCGCGGTGCGCAGCAGGGCGCGGCCCTCGGCCGCGCTGCGCGCGGGTCCCACAAGGAGTCGCCCAAAGAGTAGTCGTTTCCACATCTACTTGCCTCTCTTCACGATGGCCTTGCCGACGGCCGCAGAGGCCTCGGCCAGTCCGCCGGAACCGCTCTGCCCTCCGCTCAACCCGCCCATGGCCGCGTTGATAATGCCCGGTATCTTGAGCAACACGAACAGGCTGGCGATGCCGATCAACCCGTGGATGAACGCGTTGGAGATAAGGGCTTGCGCCCCGGCGTCGCCCGCGTTGGTTCTCTGCACAACGTCCCCGCGCAGCAGAATGTCCACGATCCTGAGCACCACGGCGTAGGCCACGCCCCACAAACTGTACGAGACGAAATTGGCGAACCACCACTTGGCGATAGGCTTGAAGTCGGGGCTGATCCAGGTGACCACGGCGACGGACCACATGGCGTAGAACCCCAACAGCACCACGATACCACCGAGCCTCTGCAAGGCGACGAGGATAACCCCAATCAGGAACGGGATCGCCAGGATGGCCTGCATGATGGCGTAGTTGAGCTCGTCTAGGTGGGTATAGCCGGTATTGGACCCAGCCGGGAACGACGGCGGGTTACTCCAGGCGCTGGCGATGGCGGTCGGATCATTGCCCGTGATTTGGCCGCTTACCCAGTTGATCAGGCTGAACCACTCAGGCAGGGCGGTTGGCAGCACGATCAGGGCGAGCAGGACGACGACGGTGCGCCGGAAGGCGCCGATGGCGTCCATGAAGTCGCCGCTGACGATGCTGGCCATGGCGTAGCGCAGCAGCGCGATGACGAAAAAGAGCGAGGCCAGGGAGAGCGCGAGGTCGTGCATGGTGACGGCAAACGCATTCAGGGATGGCCAGGCCGTGGCGTCGGTCAGGACGGGCGTGCGAGTGAGCCCCTGCAGGATGGGACCGAAGAAGCTCGCGATGATGTTCGAGAAGAGCGAACTGAACGCCTGAAAAATGGCCTTGATGAAGTCGAGGATGTTGAAGCTGAACGGGCCCAGGCTGAAGCTACCGTCGTCCTGCTGGCCCGGGTAGGAGACGGTCAGCGCGTCAAGGGCGCGGACCTTGCCCTGGGCGAGCGCGATCACCGCGTGCCCCATCTGATGCTTATGCGCGTCGTCGGTAGGAATGATGATGGTCGTGGCGAAATTGCCGGCGTCGTCGGTATGAATGGTCGCGGGACCGGAACTGGGGACCAGCGCCGGTCCGGTCGCGCTGTCCCAGTGCAGCGTCACGTCATCATTGGCCACGAAATGCGACCCGACAACGGAAATCGTGTCGCCCTGATTGGCGGTCTGCGTGCTGAGCTGCATCGAGGCGCCGTTGGAATCGACGGGCGGGGCGCCGCCGCCACCGCCACCACCGCCGCCCGATGCAACGGTGAAGGTCGCGCTGGCCTGGTTGCCCGTCGCGTCCCAGGCCACGATAGTGTGGCTGCCCTGGCCGCCGCTCCTGGGGATGGTGATGTCGACGGTGACGTTGCCGGCGGCGTCGGAGCGACCGACGCCGATCACGGTTCCCCCAATGGCGTTCCAGTAGACGGTGACGGTCACGTTGTAGTCGAAGTTGACGCCAGCGACAGCGGCACGGGAGCCGTCCGGACCCTGCGTCGGCGCGACGGTGATGGTGGAGACGGACTGTCCGCTGCGGGGGCGCGGCGCGCCTGGATGCGCGTGGCGCAGGGCGGCGCTGGCGGGGGCAGCGGTCGCGGCCGCGGCCAGCAGCAGGACGAACAGCGCCGCGGCCAGCAGTGGGAGCGCCCGGCGAGGGGCGGCGGAGGGACGCCGGCACAGGGCGCCGAGGAGTCCCCGGCGCCCGCATTGGGTGATTCGCTTCATGGCTTCCTTCTCCTCCTCGTCCTCATCGCGCGGCCGGCGTCGGCGCGGCCTCGTCCCTGGCCAGGGCCTTGACCGCGCGCCACACATCGCCGTCGCAGGCGTCGACCATGGCCTTGCGCTTGTCTTTCTCCTCCGGCTTACTAGTGAAGAGCCAGTATTCGTACGGGGACGACATCACCTGGACCACGCCGCGGCGGTCGGTGCCGGCGTAGCTCGACTTGCGGAGCATGAACATCTCGGCGTAGTCGCGCTCGGTGCCCTGTTTGAGCCGGCCGATCTGCTCCACCTCCTCAATGTTGAGGTGCAGCGTGCGGGCTAGCCAGGCCATGCCCCCGTCCACGCCCGCGCCCTCGTCGCTCATCTCGTACAGGAAGCTGACGCTGGCGGCGTTGAACAGCCCGGCCGCGACGGAATCGTTGACCAGATCGCTGAGTTGCTGCGTGATGAAGACCAGCCACAGGCCTAGCGCACGGCCCTGCCGCGCCAGGTTGTTGATGAAAGCGCCGCCGGCACCGTACTTGATCAGGTGCCAGCCCTCGTCGATGATCAACATCTCGCGCAGGCGCAGCGCCCCCCGCTCGGCGCGCTGCGCGGCCGTCGCGCGCCGCTCGACCGCGTCGGTGATGATATGCAAGGCGATGGCGTGTATTTTGGTGATCTCGTTGCCGAGTTGCTGCGTGTCGATCAGCAGCAGCCGCGCCTCGAAGTCGACGGTGGTCGCACGGTCGAGCAGGCTGGCGTGCTCCGCGCCGTTGACGTAGGGCTCCAGTCCGGCGGCGAGCTCGCGCAGGCGCGCCCGCTCATCGTCGGCGCGCGCGGGGTTGAGCGCCTCGGCGGCCAGCCAGGCCACCAGGTCGCGCTCGAGCGGAGTCCCATCGGCGGGGCGGTCGGTGTCGCGCGCGGCGTCGGGCGCGCGGAACCCGTCGTAGACGGCGCGGATGCCGCGGCTGACGAAGGAGAGCTTCACTGGGTCCAGTTTGTCGCCGGGGTTGGTGGCCAGCATGATCTCGTGCGCCCGCACCAGCCAGGCGATTTTGGCGACCGACGGCCCGGCGCCGTCGTGGTCCCACATGTTGATCGCCGGCGGGTTGACCTGGCTGCCCAACTCGACGGTGCTCCCGCCGACCAGGGCGGAGAGCCAGCGGTAGCTGCCGGCGCGGTCGATCACGGTGGCGCGCCCCCCAATCAGGAGCATGTCGAGCAGCATGCGCAGCGCGAGGAAGGTCTTGCCCCGCCCGCTCATGCCCACGATGTTCATGACCTGGTTGGGCAGGGTGGGGTCGAAAGGGTCGAACAGGACAAGTTCTTTGCCCGTCTTGGTGAAGCCCACCGGCAGGCCGCGCGTGTGCCCGGGCGTATGCGAGGTGAACGGGAAGGTGTTGCCGATGGTCTCGGTGCGGTAGCGGCGGCGCAGCCCGGTGGGGTCGCAGCCGAGCGGCAGGGTGGCCTGCAGGAGAGGGAGCTGCGCGCCGAGGCCGGTTCCGGGGTCGATCCCCGTGGCCCCGAACGCGGATGCGGCGCGCTCCAGCGAGTCCTCCAGCGCGTCGGGGTCGGGCGCGGTCAGGGTCAGGTAGAAACCCATCCTGGCGACGCCCGCTTTGTTGCCGCGCAGCTCCAGGATCTGACGGGCGTTCTCTTCCTGCGTCGCGCGCAGCAGGATGTTCTCCGGGCCGTGCCCGGCCCCGTCGGCCTGGATCAGGTACATGGTGCGGTGCCGGCGCTCCAGCCGCTTGCGCTCGGCGGTGATGTTGCGGCCCTCCAGGTGGATGGCGGCACGGTACGGACAGTCGAGACTGTAGAGGGCGTCGGGGAAACCCGGACTTGTCGTATCGGGCAGCTTGAGGGCGAAGGTGCTGTGGGCGATCTGCCCGTCCAGGTGCAGGGTGCCCTGGCCCTCCTGGGCCTCGATGGCGCAGAGCCGCTCCATGACGTGGCGCGCGATGAACTCGGCGCGGCGGTCGACCGATGCGGAGCCGGCGGGCAGGGCCTGCCGCGACCGGGCGACCAGGGGCGCCAGGCGATCCGGCGCGGCGCGGTCGACGAAGGGGGTAAACCGGCGCCGGGCGTCGTCCAGGCGCTGACGGAGGTGGCGCCAGGGTCCCTCCAGGCCCACGCGCGCGGCGGAGCGCGCAACGCGCAGGCGGGCGGCGGCCAGCGCCTCGCGGCGCAGTTCCGCGCGCGCTCTCTCCTCGTCGTCCTGGCGGCGTGACAGGTCCATGGCCTCGGCCACGACGGTAGATAGGCCGGGGCAGGGCGTCCCGCTCGGATGGAGCCCCGACCAGAGGAGCGCGAAGATCTCCTCGCCGCCGAGCTGGCGCACGCTGAGGCCCATCCGTTCGAGCGTGCCGGTAAACGTCTCGGCGGCCTGTTCCAGCGCGCGACGCTCGGTGCGGCGCCGGCCGGCGCCGACCTGCAGGCACCCACGTCCGCTCGGCGACGGGGCGTCGACGATGACGTAGTGGGCCAGGTCGCTGACGTGTCCGTCGCGCAGCTTGGCGGCAAGCCATTGGCGCTGCAGGGCGCCCAGCTCGCGGAGACGGTTGTGCTGCGGGCGTAAGCGCCGGACATAGTCGTCGAGCACGGCGCGCCCGTCGAGGGGCCGGCTCTCCACCAGGATCTGCACGGTGTAGCCCGGGTCCAGGTCGCGGGCCATGCGGCCTAACTCGGCGGCGATGTTGTCCTGGCCGGACGCCGCGTAGCACTCCAGGGTCAGCGGCGTGACCGCCAGGGCGCAGTGCAGCGGCCCTCCCTTGACGCGGTAGCAGCCGTCATCCTCGATGGCCACGCCGCCCGGCGCGTTTTTGACGCGACGCCGGGGCTCGGGCAACAGGCGAGTGCTGTCGGCGCCGCGCGGGCGTTGTCCCCGTGGCGGCGTCTCTGGGCGTGGTGTCTCTGGGCGCGGCGCGCCGATGCCCGGCGGCGCGTCAGGGGGGTGCGCGGCGGGGATGCGCGCCGCCTCACGCCCTACCAGCGCAAGCGGCGCGCGCGGCTCAATCGACATCAGGTGGTCCTTCCGGGTTCGCATATCGTGTTTCTGAGGAGTTCGGGTGGTTGTTAGTTGACGTACCGGCGCGCCCGTGCCGTTGCAGGCACGGGCGGGACAACGCGTCCCTGGTAATAGGTGTGGTTGTGTCTCGTACGCGGCGGCGCGGTCGCGTGCGCGCCGACCAGGATAAGGTCCAGCCCGGTGACGGCGATCAGGACGAGGGTGATGGCGCCGCAGGCCAGGATGGTCGAGCGGTTGCCACTGGCGGCGGCGTGGGGCCGGTTTGATGTGGCTCGCTGCGGTCTGGTTGTGGGGCGTGGGGCGTAGCGACGTCGGCGCGTGAGGTAGCGCCAATAGTGGCGGGCAAATGGCTCGGCGCCGTCAGCGTCGGCGGCGATGACGACGAAGGCGACAAGGGCAAAGACGCTCGTGGCCAGCATCACGTGGACGATGAGCAACGCCTGACCAGCGCCGGTGATGTCCTGGATGGGCGGAAGGAGCGACCATACGCCGGCGGCCAGGAGGAGACCCGCCAGCAGTCCAATCATTTGGAGGATGGTGAAACCGGCAAGCGGCCGCGGCTTGTTGTCCAGGTCGGTCGCCGTCACGTTGTCGCGCTGCTGTAATCCCATGCTGTACCTTGCCATGCTATGTGTGCTGTGAGTGACGAAGAGATGCGCGGCGGCGCTGAACCGCCTCGCGGGCGCTATGGTTAGGACTTGGCCGGCGTAGCGGCCGCCGTGATGGCGGTCAGGAACCCTTCGGCGATCAGCGATCCGACGAGCGCGAAGATGCTGGTCTTGAGGTAGGTGGCGGCGTTATGCACGTGGATAGCCATCAGGCCGAAGCTGACCAGGACGCCGATGCCGGCGACGCCGGCGATCAGGGGCAGGATGAGCCCGAAGATGGCTTTAAGGAACGTGCCGCCATCGACGGCGATCAGGGTCGGGGCGAGGGAGGCGTAGTGCTGCGCGAGCAGCCGTGTAGCTACAATGGCCAGTCCGGTCTTATAGGTGGTCAAAGTGGCGAACATAATGTGTGTATTCTCCTTGGATGCGTGCGGTAGTCGTCGTATGTAGTGCGGCGATTCGATGGGGAAGATCAACGCTTCCTGCCAAAGGGAAGGGCGGGTAGGTCCGTATGTTCCCACAGGGAGCCGTGGCGAGCGTAGCAGGTCGCCACGGGCGGTGGGCGTGGATGAGGGGCGGCGTTGCGGGCCGGCGGCCGCAGCGGAGAAACGAGATGAGCGGCGGTCATCGGTCGTCTCCCCGAGACGGCAAGTCGTCGACCTCGATCACTAAGCGGCGCACGCCCCTGTCCCAGTCATCGTCGGACTGCACGGCGAACAGCTCGCCTGTGTGGTGATCGTCGACGATCACCTCGTAGTAGGGCGACGAGTGCAGGCGTCGGAGGGCGCGGACGCGGTAGTCTCCGGTGTCCTGAATACGGCGCCGAAGTTCACCAGCGGCTTCCCGGGTTAGTACCGTTCTTTTGCACGCGATCATGGTATTCACTCCGTGGATGCTCAAAGGTGTGATGTGATCTACAGCTTTGGGATGCTTCAAGGGCTTGGGTGAGCGGAAAACATCCTGTAGGCAGATGCCTTGTTAATAGTGTGGTCGGAATGGCTCGACCCCAACAGGACAAACCGGACGCGGCACAGGGCATTTCATAGGACATATGAGCGAGGGAGTGCGGTATCATACGGGTATCACAATGACCTGTGATCCGGGCGTCGACGACAGCTAGCGATCCTGCTTGTCCACTCCTCTAGTGACCGAGGCTGCTATGCCCATGAACACCTCAGACACCCAATCCGGCACGGACAGGGACTTCGCGCACCTGTTGCGCGCCTATCGGATTAACGCCAAACTGACACAAGAAGAACTGGCCACTCAGGCACAGGTTGACCCGCGAACCGTGCGACGATTGGAGGCCGGCCAGGGCGGGGCGCCCCGCAAGGACACGGCCGAGTTTCTCGCCGAGACATTGCGACTGTCGCCGATGGAGCGCGATCACTTCGAGGCCGCAGCGCGCGCGGCGCGCGGCGCGTGGCAGCGCGTCACTCACCCGCGCCCGAACCCCGTCGATCTACCGGAACAGCAAACCTCGCTGATCGGCCGCGAGCGCGACGTGTCTGACATCGCGACGCTGTTGCTGCGGGACAACACACGCCTGCTGACCCTGACCGGGCCGGGCGGCGTGGGCAAGACGCGCCTGGCCTTGCGCGTGGCCGAGGATTTGCGGGCGGTCTTCACGGATGGGGCATCGTTCGTTGATCTGGCCACGACGCGCGATGCGTCGCTAGTCATGGCCGTCGTTGCCCGCTCATTTGGTATCCAGGACGATGGCCGGGAGCCGTTGCAGGCCAGACTGACCGACCACTTGAGACGGAAGCGCCTGCTGCTCGTGCTTGATAACTTCGAGCATGTGGTCGCGGCCGGGCCGCTCCTGGCCGAGTTGCTGGAGGCGTGTCGGGAGGTGCGCGCGCTGGCGACGAGCCGCGCGCCGCTGCACCTAAGACGCGAGCAGCAATTCCCGGTGCAGCCGTTTGCGCTCCTTGCGCTGGATAGCCTGCCGGAGACCAGCGTGCTGGCGCAGCATCCAGCGATCCGGCTGTTCGTTGAGCGCGCGCGGGCGGTCACGCCCAGCTTCGAGCTGACCGACGCCAACGCCGCCGCCGTGGCCGCGATCTGCGCCCGCCTCGATGGGTTGCCCCTGGCCATCGAGCTGGCGGCGGCGCGCAGCAAGTTATTGCCGCCGCCCTGGCTGCTGGCGCGGCTCGACAAACGCTTACCCCTACTGACGGGCGGGGCACAGGATGTCCCAGCGCGGCTCCAGACCATGCAGGGCGCCATCAGTTGGAGCTACGAGTTGCTAAGCGAGCGTGACAAGGGCGTGATGCGGCAACTCAGCGTCTTCGCTAACGGGTACACCATCGAAGCGGCTGAAGCGGTGTGTCAGCTCGGCGATGACAGCGAGGCGGACATCCTGGCGTCTCTGGATTCGCTGGTGGATAAGAGCCTGGTCCGGGAGGTCCGCGAGATGGGGCAGGGCGCGGACGACGTCCGCCTGTCCATGTTGGAGACGATTCGCGAGTTCGGGCTGGAGCGTCTCGACGCGCATGGGGAGACTGTGGAGACGCGTCGCCGCCATGCTCTTTATTACATCCAGCTCGCTGAGCAGGCAAAGCCGCGGTTGCGGAGCGACGAGCAGTCGGTGTGGCTGAACCGGCTTGAGCTAGAGCATAACAATATACGCGCGGCGCTGGAGTGGAGTATCGGTCAGCCGGGCGCCGGGGAGTACGGTCTGCGCCTGGCTAGTGCGGTCTGGCAGTTCTGGTATATGCGAACCTATATCACCGAGGGTCGACGCTGGCTGGAGCGGGTGTTCGCCGACGGCGATGGCGAAGCGGCGGCCCTCAAGGCGGAGGCGCTCAATGCAGCGGGCTGCCTCGCCCTGCTCCAAAGTGATGAGGCGCGGGCTGAAATGCTGCTCGAGGACAGTCTGCGCTATGCGCGACGCGCGGGAGATCGCGCGGCTGCAGCCCGTGCCCTGACCAACCTGGGGTCCATCATGCAGCAACGCGGTGACTATGAGGAAGCACTGTCCAGGTATGAGGAGAGCGTGCCGATATTTCGGGACCGACAGGAGATACCTAATACTGCCAGCGCATTGTACAACATTGGCATTGTTAGGCTAAGCCTTGGCAACGATGAGGAAGCACAGCTTTTTCTGGAGGAAGGCTTGCAGCTCTTTCGTTCAACGGGCTATGAGCTGGGAGTAGCCAAGGCCCTGACCAACTTGGCGTCCATTATGCGGCAACGCGGTGACCTCGAACGGGCCAAAATGACGATGGAGGAGAGCATGAGCCACCTACTGGAAAGCGGTGATCAATCCTTCAAAGGGGAAATATCGCTTGAGATGGGCGCCATAGAAGAGGCCCATGGCGACTATCCCGCAGCGATCAAGCACTTCCGGGAGGCACTCCAGCTCACCTTTGATTTACAAGACGAACTCGCGTGTAGGGAAGCCATGGAGGACGTGGCCTGGGTCAGCGCAGTCGCCAACGATGGAAGCGCAGTTGCCAACGACGGAGTAGCGGAATACAATGTGACCGACCAGGACCCTGCCACGCTGCAAGCTGGGTCTTGCGCTGGTCTGCCGGCGCAAAAAAGACATGTGCTTGAATATGCGGCGCAGCTGCTGGCAGCGTCGGATGGGCAAATGACGATGAGTAAGCACCCGCGCCCTCCAAGGCGGAAGGCACGGTACGATGCACGGATACGGTTGCTACGCACTGCTCTTGGAGCTAGTGGATTCACACAATGCTGGGCAGATGGGCAGCGTCTTACCCGTGAGGAAGCTCTCAACCTTGCCCTGAACGGAGCGCCGTCGTAGTCACTCTGTCCGGAGAGACACCGAACGCACGGTCGTTTATCTGGTAAACTTATAGAGTCCTCTGTGAGGCACTTGGGGATGTTAGGTTTCGACAGGGGAGGAACAGCCAACATTGCGCGGCCGAGGTCGCCATCACCTCGTAAAATAGGTGGCATGCCTTCAAATGGCAACAACCAAGCACTCGCTTACGCTGCATAACAGCTAAGCCGTCCGGCTAGCCCCGCTCCGACGGGTTAGTGTAGGGCGTCATTCAGTCGGGGAGGCTGCCGGCCCTATATCTGTAAGGCCGGCCTGAGATCACAGATTGGTGCGCGAGACGCCCGCCGGTGGGCTCACTAGCGCACGAGAACTAATCGCCGGCTATGTCGCGTAGACGTGTTCGTTAGTCCTTTCTTGGACGGGGCGTTCGATTCGCCCCCATCTCCACCATTTACGTCGCCCGTGCGGG
>JAABUX010001681.1_pt1 | contig 32825 bp, 32 predicted proteins | sample 5561851 | NCBI WGS metagenome assembly JAABUX01 (sample SAMN10711883, study PRJNA513361) | rock metagenome | isolation source: Antarctica rocks | place: Antarctica: Victoria Land, Richard Nunatak red sandstone | collected 2016-01-03
CTGCTGCCCGCCGGCGCCAACTGCTCGGCGAGCGCGTGCACCCCCGCGCCGGGCCGGGAAGCTTGCCAGGCCGGCCCCGCATAGGCCCGCCCGACCGCCACGTAATCGGCAAAAGTCGATCCCTGCAGCCACACCGGCCCTGTCGTGTTTGCGGCCAGCACCCACCGGCGCACGACGCTCCCACCCGCACCGGCCACCGGCGCCAGCTCCTCGAGCCCGCCCGACGCGGTGCGCAAGCTGCGGCCCGGCGGCAGGCTGATCGTGATCTCCGCCCGCTCGGCCACCGAGCCGCCGCCGAGATCGACGCCGACCAGGAACTCGCCCGTGAACATCGCCACCTTTCCGGTCCGCCGCAGCTCGTAATGCACCGTGTCGCCCGTGGAGACCTGCGGGAACACGATCGTGCGCACCGCCTGCGCGCTGAATTGCGGCGCGGAGGCGAGCGTCGTGACCGCCGTGTCCAGCACCGAGCCGCTCGGAACGGGTAGTATCCGTCCGTCCCGCTTGCTCGTGTAGGCGGTCACGAGCTCGACCGTCTCGAGATCGGCGGTGTAGCTGTAGCTCTGCTGCGCAATCGTGTGCGCAAGCGCGTTGGTGTCGGCACGGACGTCCCAGCTCTCGCTCGAGACCGACGTGCCGTCCGGCGCCACGCGGTAGTCGAACCGGGCCGAGCGGTGCCACAATGGATCCGAGCCGGACGCCCACGCACCGGTGGTTGCCAGACTGATCAGGAAGAGCGCAACGTGAACCAGCCGCATCTGCACCTCCAACTCGCTACTAGGCGAGTCGATCACAGAATGGTGAAGGTGCAATTAAGATGCCGCGGATTTCGCGCGCACGCATGATCGGAATCGACTGGGGCACGACCGGCTTTCGCGCCTACCGCCTCGCCTCCGGCCGGGTCGTCGACCGGCGCGAGGCTGCCTGCGGCATTATCACAATCGAGCCCGGCGGGTTCGAGGCGGCGTTGCGCGACCAAGTGGGCGACTGGATCAAGGCCGGCGGCGGACCGATCCTGCTCGCCGGCATGGTGGGGAGTCGGCAGGGTTGGATCGAAGCGCCGTATCTACCCTGCCCGGCCGGCGCCGACGAACTCGGCGCCGCCTTGCTCGACGTCCCATGTGCAGGCCAGCGGGTCGCGATCGTGCCCGGACTGCGCAGCTTCGACCCGGCCGGGACGCCCGAGGTCATGCGCGGAGAAGAAACCCAACTCGCGGGACTTGTCGCCGAAATGAGCACCCCCGGCCTGGCCTGCCTGCCCGGCACGCATTCCAAATGGGCCCGGATCGTCGACGGCCGGGTCACGAGCTTCACGACGCACATGACCGGCGAGGTGTTCGCGGCTCTACGCGGCCACACGATCCTCGGCCGCATGATGCAGGACGGGCCCGGCGACGATGCGGCGTTCCTGGACGGCGTCGCTCGCACCGAGCAGACGGGTGGACTGCTGCATCACCTCTTCGGCGTCCGCACGCTCGGCCTGTTCGACCGGCTGGGCGAGCGCGCGGCGGCGTCGTATCTCTCGGGGCTGCTGATCGGGCACGAGATCGCGGCCGCCGAGGCCCAAGGCACGGTGCATCTCATCGGGGCCCCCGGCCTGTGCCGGCTCTATGCGCTGGCGCTCGGGCAGCGGCGGGTGCGGACGGTGACGGCGGCGGCCGATATCGGTGCGGTAGGATTGGCCTTGATCGCGGAGCGGGCAGGATGGGTATGAAGGATTGGCTGGCGCGCTGCCCCTTGGTCGCGATCCTGCGCGGGGTGCGGCCGGACGAGGCGGAGGCGATCGGCGAGGCGTTGATCGGCGCCGGGCTGTGCGTGATCGAGGTGCCGCTCAACTCGCCCGAGCCATTGCGCAGCATCGAGGCGCTCGCCCGACGCTTCGGCGATCGCGCACTGATCGGCGCCGGCACGGTGATGACGGCCGAACACGTGGCCCAGATCGCCGACGCCGGCGGGCGCCTGATCGTGACCCCGCACGCCGACCCGGCGCTGGTGCGCGCGGCCAAGGCGGCGGGGATGCTCGCGGTGCCGGGCTTCTTTACCCCGGCCGAGGCGTTCGGCCTGCTCGCGGCGGGGGCGGACGCGCTAAAACTGTTCCCGGCCGAGGCCGGCAGCCCGGCCATGCTGCGCGCGCTGCTCGCCGTGCTGCCGGCCGGCACGGCGCTGCTGCCGGTGGGCGGCATCGACGCCGCCAGCATCCCCGCCTGGGCGAAGGCGGGCGCCGCCGGATACGGGCTTGGCTCGGCGATCTACAAACCAGGCGACACGCCGGACGCCGTGCGGGCCAAGGCCGACGCCCTTCTCCGCGCGGTCTCGAGCCCGGCCGCCTGACGCCCGTTACGCAGCGATATCAAATTGCCCAGGACCGTTGCCCGGCCATAGCGCCGCGCCTACCGTCTCCTCATGCGGGGAGAAACGGACCACTTCGACTATATCATCGTCGGCGCTGGCGCCGCCGGGTCGGTGCTCGCCAACCGGCTGACCGAAACGCCAGGCGTCAACGTCTGCGTGCTCGAGGCCGGGCCGCCCGACCGCAATCCCTGGATCCACATCCCCGCCGGCTTCACCAAGACGCTGTTCGACCCCGGCTACACCTGGCAGTTCAAGACCGAGCCGACGGCCTGGACCGGCGACCGCGCGATCGCGACGACGCAGGGACGTACGCTGGGCGGCTCCTCCTCGGTGAACGGGATGATCTACAATCGTGGCCAGCCGGCCGACCTCGATTCGTGGGCCCAGCGCGGCAACCGCGGCTGGTCGTATCAGGACGTGCTGCCCTATTACCGCAAGAGCGAGCGCCGGATCGGGCACGGCGACCCCGAACGGCGCGGCCGCGACGGCGGCATCCCGGTCACCGACATGGACTGGATCCACCCCGTCTCCGAGGCCTTCATCGCCGGCTGTCTCGGCCTCGGCATCCCGCGCAACCCGGACTACAATAGCGGCGAGCAGGCTGGCGTCGGCTATTTTCAGCGGACGATCTACAAGGGCCGCCGGGTGAGCGCCGCGGTCGGTTTCCTGCGACCCGCGCTGAAGCGGCGGCAGATCGACCTCCGCACCGATGCGCGCGCCTGCGGCATCGTGTTCGAAGGCAAGCGCGCCGTCGGTGTGCGTTACCAAAATGCGCCCGGCGGCCCGGCGCACGAGATCCGCGCCCGGCGCGAGGTGATCGTCTCCGCCGGCACCGTCAACACGGCCCGGCTGCTGCAGATCTCGGGCGTCGGCCCGGCCGGGCTGCTGGCCGAGATCGGCGCCCCGGTCGTGCACGAATTGCCCGGCGTGGGCGAGAACTTCCGCGACCACTTCGCCGCCCGTCTCGTCATGCGTGCCAAACGTGGCGTCGCCACGCTCAACGAGATCGCCCGCGGTCCGCGCCTCGGCCTGCAGGTCGCCCGCTGGGCCACGGGCCGCTCGAGCATCCTGTCCACCGCGCCCTCGCACGTGCACGTGTTCTGGAAATCCTGGGCCGGGGCGGACGCGCCGGACCTGCAATGCGTCTTCACGCCCGGCAGCTACCAGCAGGGCCGCACGTATATCCTCGACGACTATCCGGGCGTCACCGCCGGCGCCTGGCCGCATCGGCCGGAGAGCCGCGGCCACGTCCGCGCCCGCAGCCGCGACCCATTCATCGACCCGGTGATCCAGCCGAACTACCTGTCCGATCCGATGGACCGGCAAACCCTGCTCGGCGGCATCCGGCTCGTGCGCAAGATGCTGGCGACGCCGGAATTGGCGCCTTTTCTCGAGGCCGAGACGCTGCCCGGCCCGGCGCTGCAGAGCGACGACGAGCTGCTCGGCTTCGCGCGCGAGAACGGGACGACGACCTACCACCTGATCGGCACCGCCAAGATGGGCCCGGCCAGCGACCCGCAAGCGGTCGTCGACGACGCGTTGCGGGTCCACGGCCTGCACGGCCTGCGCGTGATCGACGCCTCGATCATGCCGAGCATGCCATCGGCCAACACCTACGCGACCACGCTGATGATCGCCGAACGAGGGGCGGACCTGATCCGCAAGGCCGCTTGAGGAGAGACCGATGAGAGCGATCGATCGACGGACGGCGCTGGCCATCGCGGGCGCCGGGCTGCTGGGACGGGGTGCCCGGGCCGAGACGGCGACGCTGCCATTCGCCAACGGGGAACGCCCGGTCGTGCAGTATCCGGGCAAGCGGCCCCTGCTGCGGCTGACCACAAGGCCGCCGCAGTTGGAGACGCCATTCACGGTGTTCGACGAGGGGCTGATCACGCCGAACGACGCGTTCTTCGTGCGTTATCATCTTGCCGGCATCCCGCTCGAGATCGACCGGCCGGCCTTCCGCGTCGCGATGAAGGGCGCGGTCCGCACGCCGCTCTCGCTCAGTCTCGACGAGCTCGAGCGGATCGGCACGACCGAGATCGTCGCCGTCAACCAGTGCTCGGGCAACGGCCGCGGCTTCTTCGAGCCGCGCGTGGCCGGCGGGCAGGCGGGAAACGGGCTGATGGGCAATGCGCGCTGGCAGGGCGTGCCGCTCAAGGCGGTGCTCGAGCGCGCGGGTGTGGCCGAGGGCGCGATCCAGGTGCGATTTGACGGGCTCGACGGGCCGATCTCCGACCGGACGCCGGATTTCGTCAAGGCGCTGCCGCTCGATCTCGCCGCCAACGGCACCGTCATGCTGGCCTGGGCGATGAATGGCGCCGAACTGCCCTGGCTCAACGGCTTTCCGTTGCGGCTGGTGGTGCCGGGCTATTTCGGCACCTACTGGATGAAGCATCTCAACGAGATCACCGTCGTCGATCGGCCTGTCGCGTCGTTCTGGATGGATACGGCCTACCGGATTCCGGACAACGACTGCACCTGTGTCGAGCCCGGCGCCGCGCCCCCCAAGACGCGGCCGATCGGGCGCTTCAAGGTGCGCAGTTTCATCACCTCGGTCGCGGACGGCGCGGTTGTGCCGGCCGGGCAGGCGGTGCCGCTCCGGGGGATCGCGTTCGATGGCGGCAGCGGGATCAAGCTCGTCGAGGTCTCGGCCGATGACGGCCAAAGCTGGCAGGCGGCGACGCTGGGCGAGGACCTCGGCCCGTTCTCCTTCCGCGGCTGGCAGCTTCCAGTGACGCTGGCGGCAGGCGAGCGCCGGCTGAAAGTGCGCGCGACGTCGAACGCGGGCGAGACGCAGCCGGTGACGCAGCCGTGGAACCCGTCGGGCTATCTGCGCAACCTGATCGAGACCGTGACCATGGGGGCTGCATGACGCGAGCGCTGATTCTGTTGGGAATGTTGCTGCCGGCTACGGCAATGGCCGCGCCGGAGAGCTATGCCTTGCCGGACGAGACGGCGGCGCTGGCGCCGGGTCCGGGGCTCGAGTTGGTGCAGGAGAACTGCGCGGCCTGCCACAGCGCGGACTACATCTCGACCCAACCGCGCGCGCTGAAGGACCCGGCCGCCTTCTGGACCGCCGAAGTGACCAAGATGTCGAAGGTCTACGGCGCGCCGATCGAAGCGACGGACGTGCCGAAGATCGTCGACTACCTGGTCGCCACCTACAACAAGTAGACCGCCCTCAACCTTGAGCCCTCTCCCGCCAGCGGGAGAGGGAGTTCAATCGGCCTAACGCCGCCAGGTGAGGGTGGAGCCGACGGCATAGTTCCAGACTAGGCTCATCGCCGCGCCCACGAATCCCGCGGCCCACCAGGCCTGATGCCCGGCGCTGACCATCAGATACGCGACGTTCAGGTTGGCGACCGCGCCCACCGAGCAGACCGCGGCGAATACGATCAGCCCGCGCACCATCCGTCGGCGCTTCAGCCGGCGGTCGCGGAAGGTGATCTCGTTGTTCAGGACGAAGTTGCCGACGATCGCGAACGCCGTCGCCACCGACTGCGCGAGGCTAAAATCGAGCCCGGAGGCGATCCCGAGACGCAACACGATGAGATGCCCGATCAGTCCTAGCGCGCCGATGATCGCGAACATCACGAAGCGAACGGGGACCACCTGGCCCACCATCTTGTCGAGCAGCAACAGCCCGAAATCGAACAGCACGCCCGCATCCATCTTGCTCTCGCCCGCGACGCGGGTGCGGAAGACGTAGGGCAGCTCTCGGACGCGCGGCGGCTCCGGCAGCGAGGCGACCAGGTCGAGCAGGATCTTGAAACCGATCGCCGAGAGCCGCGGCGCCGCCCGCTCGAACACCGAGCGGGGCAGCATGAAGAAGCCGCTCATCGGGTCGGTGATGTCGGTGCGCAACACAGTGCGGCTCAGCTTGGTCGCGACATCGGACATGCCCGCGCGGGTCTTGTCCCACTCGCCAAGGCTGCCGCCGGCGACGTGGCGGCTGCCGACCACGAGATCGGCCTCGTCGGCGCGCAAGACGGCGAGCATCTGCGGCAGCAACCGCTCGTCATGCTGCAGATCGCCGTCGATGGCGGCGACGTAGGGCGCGAGGCTGCAACGCACGCCTTCGATGAACGCCGACGCCAGGCCCTTGCGGCCGTCGCGATGCAGCAGGCGGACCCGGCTGTCGTCATGCCCGATCGCGGCCACCACGTCCCGGCTGCCATCGCCCGAGCCATCGTCCACGAACACGACCTCCCAATCGATGCCGGCCAGCGTTTCGCGCAGTTTGTCGACCATGGGGCCGACATTATCCCTCTCGTTGAGGATCGGGATCACGACGCATAGTTCGGGCGCGGCCTTGGTGGGCGCGTCCGCGATGGCGCCCGGCATCATGGGCGCGTCGAGCGCGGTCTCTGTCACGTCATCCACTCCCGATCGGTCAGCCTAGCCCAGCATCATCGGGCCAGTATCGCCCAGGGGTCTTAAATGACTCCTAACGGCGGACCAAGGGCGGGCTCAACGCCGCGCAAGTTGTGACCGCAAGGCAACGCCCGCCGGCCCCGGCCGTTGTCGCCCCGGAGGAACCATGACCGAAATCGTCCATCTTGCCCCGCATGAACCGATTCCGTCCGGCCCGGAGCGCAACGTCATCGTGCTGCATCGCTTCGAGGAGGAGCGGCCGGAGGGCACGGTTACGATCATCACGCTGACCGGCCACCCCGACGAGAAAACCCAGCCGATGCGCCCCGATGGCCGGCCGATGACGCTCGACGAGGCGATCGGGGCCGCCACGCAGGTCGCCGAAAGCGAGAAGATCGGGACCGTTTTCGTGATCGACCGGACCGAGGGCGAGCGTGAGCAGGACATCCTATCGCATCACGGCGACCACTCCGTGCACATGGAGGGTCTGAAGGACGACGATATGGAGGAAGGCGAGCGCGGGACTGACATGCGTGATCGCCGGGTCTGAGTTGCCGCAAATTAAACACAGCGCCGGGCGATAAGGCGCATTGACGCACAATGCGTCATTGTTCACGGGGGCGTGATGCGCATCGTTGGTGCGGGCAAGCGAACGGTTTTCTATCGATACGCTTTCCATGCGCTGGGACAGCCCCATGTTCACCGAGCGTCGTTCTGTTACGCGACAACACGGCCCCATTTTGGCGGCCTTTAGAGAAAGAAGGTATGATGCCTGATAGCGGGCTGGATTCGGCGACCATGGGTCGCCGCGTAGGCGTTCTCGTGGTCGGTATGGGCGGCGCTGTCGCCAGCACGGCTGCGGCGGGCATCGAGATGCTGCGGGCCGGGTCGAACGATATGAACGGCTTGCCGCTCGCGGCGGCCAACGCGCCCGGGATCGCGGCGTATCGCAACCTGTATTTCGCTGGCTGGGATCTGCATGGCGAGAACCTCAACGAGGCGGTGCGCGAGCATCGGGTGCTCGATCGCGAGCAGGCCGACATGGTGGCGCCCGCGCTGAGCGCGATGACGCCCTGGCCCGCGGTCGGCAGCGTCGACTTCTGCAAGAACGTGGACGGCGGCAACAAATTCGCAGCCAAGTCGCATCGCGAGGCGGTTAACAAGATCCGCGAGAACATCCGCACCCATCGTGAGCAGACCGGGATCGAGAACCTGGTCATGATCAATCTTGCCTCGGTCGAACGTTGGCCCGATCGTGGCCAGCAGGTTCTACGCGATCTCGAGGCGTTCGAGCGTGGTCTCGACGGCAGCGACCCGGCGATCAGCCCGGCCATGCTCTACGCCTACGCCGCCATCGCCGAGGGCGTGCCCTACGGCAACTTCACGCCGAGCCTAGCCGCCGACATCCCCGCTCTGACCACGATGGCCGAGCGCGAGAACGTCCCGGTGGCCGGCAAGGACGGCAAGACCGGCCAGACCTTCATCAAGACGGTGCTCGCCCCGGCGTTCCGGTCTCGCTCTCTGTATGTGGAGGGCTGGTTCAGCACCAATATCCTCGGCAATCGCGATGGTCTGGCGCTCGACAATCCGGATAGCTTGAAGAGCAAGCTGAATACCAAGGGGTCCGTGCTCGACGACATTCTTGGCTATCCCGTCGAGGATCACCTCGTGGACATCCGGTATTACCGTCCGCGCGGCGACAATAAGGAAGCTTGGGATAACATCGACCTAGTCGGGTTCCTCGGTCAGAAAATGCAGATGAAGGTGAACTTCCTCTGTCGCGACAGCATCCTGGCCGCGCCGCTGGTGATCGAGATCGCCCGCGTGCTCGACTTGGCCCGCCAGCGCGGCCGCGGCGGCATCCAGGAGCAGCTCGGGCTGTTCTTCAAGGCGCCGATGACCCCCGCCGGCAAGCGCGAGGAGCATGCGTTCCCGGTTCAGGAGCGCGTGCTGATCGACTGGCTCGCGGGCGCCTGAGCTATGCCGGACACGCTGCCGGGCCGTCTCGCGCTCGCCAGCGTGGCCGCCCTGGGTGCCGAACTCGGCGACCTGAAACGACTCCGCGACGCGACGAGCCCGGATAGCCTAGCTTCTCGTCTGTTCCGTCGCGGCTGGGCGGCGCTGCTGGCCGGACAGGCGATCGAGGATGTGGCGCTCGGCACGACGGCGTACGCGGTCGCGGCCTGCCGATTGGGCGGGATCGACCACATGGTGCTCGAGACCGCCGGACTGTCGGCAGCCGACGCGGCATCCGTGTTGCGGCGTGGCTTCGACGAGGTGGCCGGCCCTATCTTGCCTAATTTGGCCGACACGCTGCGTGGTCATCTCGGCCGCGCGGCGTGGGCCGGGCCGGCGCCGGCTTTCGCCCAAGCGTTGATCCGCCAGCCGCGCGCCGGAGCAACCTGCCCGGGCAAGCCACGCATCGTGCTCGAGCCGCCGGAAGGCCACGGCGACCACTGCCTCGTCGTCGCCGTGCTCGCCTGCCTGCTCGCGCCGCGATACCACGCCGACCCGGCCACTGCCTTCCTCGCCGGCATGGCCCATCACCTTCACAATGCCTACCTGCCCGACAGTGGCTTTGCCGGCGAGATGCTGCTCGGCGACCACCTTGGCCCGATCATGACGCTCCTGTTCGCGCGCGAGTTGGCCACCCTGCCGAGCGCGCTCGGCACCTCAACCCGCGCCGCCCTGGACCTGATCGGCGACGCCGAGAACCCGGTCGGCCAGGCGTTCAACGCTGCCGACGTGATCGATCGCGTGTTGCAGATGCGGCACTACGAGCAAGTCGCGCAGTTCACGACGTCGCAGGCGCTGGAAGACATGGACCTTGTCCATGCCGGCCCGGTGCAAGCGTTCCATTTCTCGGTACTGCGAGAATCGGGACTGTCGTGACCGCCATCGCGTCTTTGCACCTGCCGAGCCCGGTGTCGCGGGCGCCGCTCGCACACGATACGCCGCACTCGCTGTCCGCGCCTGGCGAGCGCTGGCCGGTCGTTGATGGCATCCCGTTCCTGCGCACCGGCAGGGCCCAACTCGCGGCCGAGGCGCTCCGCTTGCTCGACCGGGACGACCCGGCCGAAGCCACCGCCCTCCTCCTCGGCGACCAAGACGACTGGGCACGGAGCCCCCCCGCGCCCCTCGCCGACCGCCGCGCGTTGCTGCACGAGATCGATACCGTCTCCTTTCGGGACGCGATGGACCGCCTCGGTTTCGGCGGCGTCGGCACCTATTTCGCCCATCGCTGGTCCGATCCGACCTTCCTCAGCGGCCTCGCACTTGCCGAGGCGCACTGGCCCGGCCCGGGCCGGGTGTTCGAACTGGCGTGTGGCGCCGGGCATTTCCTGCGCGAATTCGCCCGCATCGGCGTCGAGGCGATCGGTGGCGACGTCGTCTGGGCCAAGCTGTGGCTCGCCCGCCGCTTCGTCGCGCCCTCCGCTAGCCTGCTCTGCTTCGACGCCGCACAGCCCTGGCCGCTGCCGGATCGCGCCGCCGATCTCGTGTTCTGTCACGACGCGTTCTACTTCCTGCCCGAGAAGCCGCATGTCGCCGCCGAGATGGCCCGGGTGTCCGCAGGCGCCATCCTGGTCGGGCATGCGCATAACGCGCTCGTTGACAATCTTTCTTCCGGCGCGCCGCTCGCCCCGGCCGACTACGCCGCCCTGTTCGGCGACTGCCTGCTCTACGACGATGCGGAATTGACCCGCGCAGTCATCCAGGCCCGGGCGCCGGTCTCGGCGATATCGGCGGAACTGAGCGATGCGGCGGCCATCTCGATCGCCGCCCGCGTCGGGCCGCCCCGCGCGGTGGTTTCGGGTCTGGCAATGCCCGCGCCGGGAACGGCGTTGTGGCGCAACCCGCTCTATAAGGATGGCGCCATCGCCTGGCCGTCGCCGCGCTACGAAACCGAATACGCGCCACTGGCGCCCTATCCGCTCCGGATCGACGCGCCCGAACGCGCCGTCATGGGCGAGGCGGGGACATCGTCGCTCGCCCGCACTCGCGTCCTGCTGGATCTGCCCGCGCGATGGTGACGCGTGTCGGTTGGGGCATCGCCGGCTGTGGCTGGGTCGCGCGCGACTATGTCGGCCCGGCGATCCAGCGCTCCGCCAATGGCGAGCTGCTCGCCTGCTTCGATCCGAGCCCGGTGTCGCGCACCCGGGCCGAAGCGGTGTTCGGCGTGCCATGCTTCGACCGGCTGGACGCGTTCTTAGCGATTTCGGGCTTGAGCGCGGTCTACGTCGCCTCGCCGAACGATGCGCACCGGCCGCTGGTCGAGGCGGCGGCGGCGGCCGGGCTGCCGGTGCTGTGCGAGAAGCCGATGGCGACGACGTACGCGGATGCCGAGGCGATGGTCGCCGCCTGTCGCCGCGCGGGCGTGCGGTATGCCACCGCGTTCGACCAGCGTTTCCACGCCGCCCATCGCGAGTTGGCGCGCCTTGTCGCGGCCGGCCGGCTCGGCACGGTGACGGCGATCCGCATCGTCTACGCGTGCTGGCTGGCGGCGGATTGGGCGGGCGATAATTGGCGCATCGATCCCCGCCGGGCCGGAGGTGGCGCGCTGATGGATCTGGCGCCGCATGGGCTCGATCTGGCGGCCACGCTGCTCGGCGAGGACCTCGTGGACGTCGCCGCGTTCGGCCAGGCGCGGGTGCATCGCTACGCAGTCGAGGACGGCGCGCTGCTGATGGCCCGCTCGGCCTCGGGCGCCCTGGTCCAGCTTCATGTCGCCTATAATTGCCCGGAAACCCTGCCGCGGCGGCGGCTCGAGGTTGTTGGCACGTTGGGCCAGGCGATCGCCACCGACACGATGGGTCAGACCCCAGGCGGCACGCTCGAGGTGATCGACGCCGCGACCGGGCTCGCCGAACCCGTCGCGGTGCTGGGCGCGGAGCGGTCGCCGTTCCTCAACCAGGTCGAAGCCTTCGCCGACGCCGTGCTTGGCCGTGCCCCATTCGCGTTCCCGCCCGAGCGCGACCTGCACACCATGGACCTGCTGCTGAAAGCCCAGCGCATGGCCCTGCCAAGAAGCGAGTCTCATGCCGCTTAGTCCCTATTCCTGCACCAATTGCGGCACCTGGCAGCGTTATTTCGCGGTGCCCCCGGACTGCCCAATCTGCTCGGACGTCCGCAACGACCTTCCCGAGGATGGCTGGGAGTTCCTCACCCCGGAGCAGGTGCTGCCCAAGCTGACCCATCACTGGCGCGAAGTGATGCCCGGGATCTGGGAGTTCTGGTCGACACCGCGCTACGGGCTCGATGGCCATGGCTGGTTGCTGCTGTATCCCGAGGGCAACGTCGCGTTCGAGGCGGCGCCGCTCTACTCGCCGGCCGCGCTGGCCAAGATCGAGGAGCTCGGCGGCATCCGCTGGCTCGGCGCGAGCCACCCGCACGGCTATGGCGCCCTCTATCAGCTGCAGGACCATTTCAAGCCCGACTTGCTGATCCAGCGCGAGGACCTGCAATGGACCAAGGCCATGCGGGTCACGATCCCCTACGACGAGACTTACGAGATCCGTCCGGGCCTGACGCTGCATCACACCGGCGGGCATTACGAGGGCCATGCGATCCTGCACGACGCCGAGCGCCGGGCGGTGTTCTGCGGCGACGCGCTCAAGATCGATTTCGACGCGGCCGGCACGGCGCAGCGGATTTCGTGCCACAAGGCCTATCACAAGCAGATCCCGCTCAGCCGCGGCGAGGCGATGCGTTACCGCGAGGTGTTTTCGAAGTTGGACTTCACCGCCGCTTTCACGCCGTTCGAGTGCGCGACAAATGTCGACACCGCCGCAGCACTTCGCCTGCTCGACGATGTGATCGAGGGTCCGCCGCACACGCGCCCGATCCCGATTCATCCCGCGTTCGAGGTCTCTCCTGCCAGCGGGAGACGGAATAGATGAACCAGCACGTCTTACCGCCGCATCTCCCGGAAGTGGCGTCCAGGTATATCGACTCGATGCCTGAAGGCCGCGTCGAGCTGTTCCCGCTCAGCCCGCTCGACCGCACCGGCGTCGCCTGCTGGAACGCGATCTTCCTCAACGCCGATGGCACGCGCTGGCACGGCGTGACGCCGCACGGCGTCGGCTACGGGGTCGACGACGACAGCGCCATCATCGGCACGACCGGCGAACTCGCCGAAGCCGTGCACTCCGCGGCCGGCATCTGGCGCCTGCCCCGCCGCACCGCGAGCTTCGACGCGCTCCGTGCCGAGTGCGGCGAGCAAGGCGTCGCCGACCCGGTCGCCCTGATCCTGCCCGCCGGCAGCCGGGTCGACGGCGCCACGCCGCTCGACTGGGTCCAGGGCCATCGCTGGCCCGGCCACGAACCCGTCTGGATCCCGATCGACGTCGCCGCCTGTTCGGTCGGCGATCTGCAGCCCGGTTATGCGCCCTACACCACCCCCATCACCAACGGCCTCGGCGCCGGGCCGACGCTGGAATTCGCGATCGGTCACGGCCTGGGCGAACTGCTGCAGCGCGACGGCAACGGCACCCTGTTTCGCGCCATGGACCAAGGCGTCGCCCTCAGCTTCGGGCCTGACGAGCCGCGCGATCCCCGCACCCGGGCGCTGCTCGACCGGATGGCGGCCCTCGGCATCGAGGTAATCCCGAAATTCGCCACCGACGAGTTCGGCATCGCCAACGTCTACTGCGTCGGCGCCGAGCGCGACGGGGTTGCGGCCGCGTATCCGATCATGGTCACCGCCGCGGGCGAGGCGGCCTCGCTCGACCGCGAGCACGCGCTGCGCAAGGCGCTGTTCGAGTTCGCGGCGGCGCGGGTGCGCAAGGTGTTCAGCCACGCGCCGCTGGCCGATGTCGCCGATGTGGCGCCGCCGGGCTACCTCGAGCGGTTCCGCGCGCTGCACACGCTGGGCGGCGAGGAAAGCCGCAGCCTACGCGCGATGGTCGATTGGCTGCGGCTCGATCAGCCCGCGATGAAGGCACTGCTGGCCGCCACGGTGCTGAGCCGGCGCACGACCAAGCCGTTCGCCGCGCTGCCGACCTGGGACGGCCCGCTCGCCGGCACCGGCCTTGTGCAGGAACTCGCGCGCCGCTTTGCCGAGCGCGGGATGGAGATCCTCTACGTCGATTTCTCGCCGCCGGGCGCTACCGGCGTGCATGTCGTTAAGGCGTTCGTGCCCGGCCTCGAGGTCGAGACCATGAGCTATCACCGCATCGGCGAACGCGGCGTGCGCAAGCTGCTCGCGCGCGGCTCGGCCCTCGTCGGGATCGGCGCGCCGCCGCCGGGCGCCCGGCGCGTGCGGCTGCATGAAGACGCCGAAGCCCGGCTCGGCGGCCCCGCCTGGCTCGACACCGACGCAATCGACCGCCTCGTCGGCAGCCTCTATCCGCTGTATCGCGAGCCGGAGGTGCACAGCGCGCCGATCAGCATGGAGACGACGTGACCCTGCGCTTGGCCTACAATACCAACGGCGCGGCCCATCATCGCCTCGACGACGCGCTCGGATTGATCGCCGACGCCGGTTACGACGGCGTGGCGCTGACGCTCGACATCCATCACCTCGACCCGTTCGCCGACGACTTCGCCGAGCGGCGGCGGGCCGTGGCCAAGCGGTTGCGGACCCTCAATCTCGGCTGCGTCGTCGAGACCGGGGCGCGCTTCCTGCTCGACCCGCGCGCCAAGCACGAGCCCACTTTGGTGACGGCGAGCGAGGGCGGGCGGGCGCGCCGGGTCGAGTTCCTGTCGCGCGCGCTCGAGGTCGCGGCCGATACGGCGGCGGACGCGATGTCGTTCTGGGCCGGCGTGCCGAAGCCGGGGGTCGACGCGACCCGCGCGATGGATTGGTTGCGCCAGGGGGTCGGGCAGGTCGTCCGCCGGGCCGAGGAGTTGGGCACGGTCGCAGCCCTCGAGCCCGAGCCGGGCATGCTGATCGAGACCTGCGACGATTGGGCGAAGCTCGCCCTTCCCGGCCTGAAGCTCGCGCTCGACACCGGCCATTGCATCGTCACCGGCGAGCGCGACCCGGCCGATGCGGTCCGCGCCTTCGCCGAGGAGATCGCGACCGTCTCGATCGAAGACATGAAGCGCGGCGTGCATATCCATCTGCCGTTCGGCGAGGGCGACATGGACGTCGGCGCCATCCTGCGCGCGCTCGACGAGACCGGGTTCCAGCGACTCGTCTGCGTCGAGCTCAGCCGCGAGAGCCACCGCGCCGACAGCATGATCCCGGCGAGCCTCGCCTACCTGCGCGATCGGGTTCCGGCGTGAGGATCTGCTTCGTTAGCCGGCGGTTTTTTCCGGCGATTTCGGGGATGAGCGTCTATGCGCTGAACTTGCTGCGCGAGCTGGTCGCCGCCGGGCACGACGTGACGATGATCAGCCAGTATCGCGGCGACGAATTCGGCAAGCGGGTCTATGGCGGTGGGCCGCCGCCCGAGGTCCCCGGCGTCCGCGTGATCGGGCTCGAGCAGCTCGGCGAGCAGGAGAGCGGCGATTTCGAGCGCGACATCGCCGTCATCCGCGACACCATCGTCGCCGAGCACCAACGCACCCCGTTCGACGTCCTGCATGCGCAATACGGCTACCCGTGCGGCTGGGCGACGATGCTGGCCTCGCGCGCGACCGGCGTGCCGAACGTGGTCTCCATCCAGGGCGGCGACGGGCATTGGGTCGGCAGTTGCTGCCAGACGCATCGGCTGGCCATGATCCGCGTGCTCGATCACGCGGGCGCGGTATTGATCGGCTGCGATTCGTTTCGCGACGAGGTGGTCGATCGGCTCGGCACCGATCCCGCGCGGTTCACCATCGTGCCCGGCGCCGTCGATACGTCGCGCTTCACGCCTGGAGATCCGGCGGAGCGGGGCCATCAGGCGGAGCGGGGTGTGCCGGTGATGCTGTACCATGGCAGGGTCGACGCGCGGAAAGGCGTGCTCGATTTGCTGGAGGCGGCGCGGCGGCTGCACGAGGACGACGAGCCCTTCCGCCTGCTGATCTCCGGCATCGGCCCGACCTACGACGAGACCGAAGCCGCGATCGGCCATCTCGGCTTGCAGGATTGCGTCGAGATGACCGGCTACGTGGACTATGCCGACGTGCCCGCGGTCTATCGCCGCGCCTCGATCTTCGTCTCGCCGACCTACGCCGAGGGTTTCAGCAACACGATCCTCGAGGCGATGGCCAGCCGCTTGGCGGTCGTCTCCTGCCGCTCGGTCGGCGTGGTGGACTGCATCCGCGACGGCGAGAACGGCATCCTGACCGAGCCCGGCGACATCGACGGGCTCTCCGAGGCGCTCCGCACCGTGCTGCGCGAGCCAGACCTGCGCGCGAACCTGGCCGAGGCCGCGCTCGCGGAGTGTCGCGCCGTGTATTCCTGGCCAAAGGTCGCCGGCCAGATCATGGCCGAATACGAACGCCTCGCCGGCACCGCGCCCGACCTGGCCTGGTCCGAGGACCTGCCCGTGACTTCCTGCCGCTTCCGCGCCGAGCCGCATCTGCTGTGACCGCGACGGCGCTCTTCGTCTCCCCGCATTTGGACGACGTCGTGTTCTCCTGCGGCGGCACGCTGGCCGACCTCGCCGACCACGGCGTGCGCACCTGCATGGCGACGGTGTTCACCGCGTCGATCATGCCCGCCCTCGGCTTCGCGCTCGCCTGCCAGCTCGACAAGGGGCTCGGTCCGGAGGTGGACTACATGGCGCTGCGCCGCGACGAGGATCGCGACGCCGCCGCGATCCTGGGGGTGGACGACTTGCGCTGGCTCGGCCTGCTCGAGGCGCCGCATCGGGGCTACCACTCGGCGGCCTCGCTGTTCGGCGCGATCCACGGCGACGATGCGATCTGGCGGCCCGTCGCCGCCGCACTCGCCGACCTCATCGCCGAGCTGCAACCGGTGCAGATTTTCGCCCCGCAGGGCCTCGGCGATCACGTCGATCACCGCCAAGTGATCCGCGCCGTCGGTTCCTGCGCCGGCACGATCCCGGTCGCCTGGTATCGCGACACGCCGTATGCGATCCGCAACACCGCCGCCGCCGCCCACGTCGACATCACTGCCACGACGACGCGGCCGATCAGGCACACGCTCGATCGCAAGATCCGCGCCGCCTGCGCCTATCGCAGCCAGATCGGCTTTCAGTTCGGCGGCCCGCCCGGCGTCGCCGGGGCGCTGACGGCATTCGCGCACAGCGAGGGGGGCGAGCGGTTTGCGGGCGACGCAAACACCTTCCCGCCACAGCCATAGCCCAGCCACAATATAGCGCTTACTACGCGCTGTACAAACCTTTGTGGGTTCGCTCCGTCGATGAAGCTCTCGTCCCCGCCGGCCTCTGCGCGTCGCGATTTGGCTGACGCGCTCGATCGCACGACGCTCGTCGGTGCCGACCAGTTGTGGCTGCGCGGTGCCCTGTTCGCGCTGCCGGTCCTGGCCAGCACGGCGCTGGGAACCTGGCTCGCCACGGTTGCGACCGCCGGGTCGAACAGCCTGCTGCGGCCGGTGCTGCTGGTGTTGGTCGCGCTCAACTTGCTCTACGTCGCGCTGACCGGTTGGCCCACGCTGCTCGGCTTCGCGCGCCACGTGATCGGCCGCCGGCTGCGCGCCTCCGCGGCACCCACCGGCAACAGCCGCACTGCCGTCCTGATGCCGGTCTACAACGAGGACCCGGCCGCCGTGTTCGCCGCCATCGAGACGATGGTTCGCGCCGTCGCCGAAGCCGATCTCGACAACACCGACTTCTTCATCCTGTCCGACACGCAGGACCCGGCGATCGCCGCGGCCGAGCTCGCCGCGTTCACGCAGGTCCAGGCCCGCCTGCCCGAGGGTCCCAGCCTGTTCTATCGCCGCCGGGCCGAGAACGTCGGCCGCAAGGTCGGCAACCTGCTCGATTTCTGCCATCGCTGGGGCCGCGAATACGACTACATGGTCGTGCTCGACGCCGACAGCCTCATGGGGGCCAGCGCGATCGCCCGGCTGATCGGCCTGATGGACGCCGATCCCCGCACCGGCATCATCCAGACCATCCCCTACGCGGTCGGCCGCGAGACCGCGTTCGCGCGCTTCCAGCAATTCTCCGCCCGGCTCTACACGCCGCTGCTCGTCGAGGGCCTAACCTTCTGGCAGCAGGGCGACGGCAATTTTTGGGGCCACAACGCGATCATCCGCATCGCGCCCTTCGTCGCGCACTGCACGTTGCCGGTGCTGCCCGGGCGCGAGCCGTTCGGCGGCGAAATTCTGTGTCACGACGTGGTCGAGGCCGGGCTGATGCGCGCGGCCGGCTGGCAGGTCTGGGTGCTACCGGAGACGATGGAGAGCTACGAGGCGGTGCCGGCCAACCTGGTCGACTTCACCGGCCGCGAGCGCCGCTGGTGCCAGGGCAACCTGCAGCACAGCGGCGTCCTGCCCGACCGCCGGCTTCGCCCGATCGGCCGGTTTCACCTCGGCTACGGCATCATGCACTACGTCGCCGGCCCGGTCGCGGCGCTGTTCCTGGCGCTGGCCACGCTCGATGAGCTGCTCGGCGGCAACTTCTCCGACCGGCTACTCCTCTCCGGCAGCTCGGCGCAATGGGGCCTGGCCGCGCTGACCGCGACCCTGCTCTACGCCTGCAAGATCACGGTGCTCGGCGCCGTGCTGGCGGACGGCGAGGCCAGCGCCTCGTTCGGTGGCCGCTGGAAGCTGCTGGCCAGCGCCGTGCTCGAGCAGCTCGCCGCATTGGTCATCACCGGCGTGCTGATCACCTTCTACACCCGCTTCATCGCCGCCCTGCTCCGCGGGTCGAGCGTGCGCTGGGAAGCGCAGCCGCGCGACGATCGCGGTCTCTCCTGGCACGAGGCCTGGACCCGGCTGCAGCTGCCCACCATCGTGGGCGTCGTCTGGCTCGGGCTGCTCGGTTTCGCCTCGCCGGGGCTGCTGCTCTGGTGCGCGCCGCTGCTGTTCGGGCTGCTGATGTCGGCGCCGGCGGCCTATGTGTCGAGCCGGATCGGCGCCGGACGCGCGGTGCGCCGGGCCGGCTTGTTCGTGACACCCGAGGAACTGTCACCCTCCCCGGTGCTGCGCGCCTACCAGCGCCTGCTCCAGCACGAGGCGACCGCGGTGCGCCCTCGCCCGCTCACCGGTGCGATGCACCTGGCCGAAGCCGACTGAAGGAACCGCCGCGCGCGCACCGGGTTGAGAGCGCGGTAAGAACGGACGAGGCACACGCCATGAGCGACAAGACGAATAGCGAGGCGCAACAGAAGCTTTGGTCGATGGTCAAGGACATCGGCTTTGCCATGCTGACCACGGAAGACGGCGGCAGTCTGCGCGCCCGCCCGATGGTCGCCGCCCAGGATGATTTCGACGGCACGCTCTGGTTCTTCACCCGCAAGAGCAGCCACAAGGTGGACGAGGTCGAGAGCGAGCACCAAGTCGGCGTCACCTACTCCGATCCCAAGAGCCAGAACTACGTGAGTCTGTCCGGCCGCGCCCGCCTGTTGCAGGACAAGGCGAGCGTGGGGAAGCATTGGGCGGAGTCGATGCGGACCTGGTTCCCCAAGGGCGTCGACGATCCCGAGGCGGCCGTGCTCGAGGTGCGGATCGAATCGGGCGAATACTGGGATGCGCCGAACAGCACCATGGTGCATGCCTACGGCTACATCAAAGCCCGGCTGACCGGCGAGAGCCCGCACCCCGGCGAGAACCAGAAAGTCGCCTTCACCTGATGTATCCGGTTCGGGCCGGTTGAAATCCGGCCCGGACCAGCCGCATATCCCTGCCGCAACCACAAAAAGGCGGGATAGAGATGGGTGAGACGCAAGTCGGCGAGAAGCACGAGTTCAGCGCCGAGGTCGGCCGACTTCTCGACCTCGTCGTGCATTCGCTCTACTCCGACCGCGAGATCTTCCTGCGCGAACTGGTGGCCAACGCCGCCGACGCGATGGATCGCCGGCGGTTCGAGGCGCTCACCGATGCGTCCAAAGCCCCGCCGCCCGACGCCAAGGTCCGCATCTTTCCCGACAAAGACGCGCGCACGATCCTGATCACCGACGACGGCGTCGGCATGGATAAGCAGGAACTGGTCGCCAACCTCGGCACCATCGCGCGTTCCGGCACCCGGGCGTTCGGCGAATCGATTGCCTCGCGCAAAGAGGGGGGCGACGAGAAGGCCAACCTGATCGGCCAGTTCGGCGTCGGTTTCTATTCGGCGTTCATGGTGGCGGATCGGGTCGAGGTGACGAGCCGCCGGGTCGGGTCGGACGAGGCGTGGACCTGGGCGAGCGACGGCGGCGGTGCGTTCACGCTCTCGCCGGCGACCAAGGAGCAGCCCGGCACCTCGATCCTGCTGCACATCAAGCCCGACGCCGACGAGTTCCTTGAGCCGATCCGCCTCGAGACCATCGTACGCAAATGGGCCGACCACATCACGGTGCCGATCGTCATCGCCCGCGACGGCGAGGACCGCCCGGCCAACGAGGGCACCGCGCTCTGGCGCAAGCCGAAGGCGGAGGTCACCGAGGAACAATACACCGAGTTCTACCACCACGTCGCCCACGCATGGGACGAGCCGTGGGCGACGCTGCATTGGCGGGCCGAGGGAGCGTTCGAGTATTCGGCGCTGCTGTTCATTCCGTCGAGCCGCCCGTTCGAGGCGGTCGAGGGGCCGCGCGAGAGCCGCGTGCGCCTGCACGTCCGCCGCATGTTCATCACCGACGAGGCCGCTCTGCTGCCGCCCTGGGCCCGCTTCGTCCAGGGCGTGGTCGACACCGAGGACCTGCCGCTCAACGTCAGCCGCGAGATGCTGCAGTCGACGCCGGTGCTGGCGCGCATCCGCAAGGCGGTGACCAACCGCGTGCTCGCCGAACTCAAGACCCGCAGCGCGAATGCCGAGGACTACGAGAAGTTCTGGACCGAGTTCGGCGCGATCTTGAAGGAGGGCGTGTGGGACGACGCCGAACACCGCCAGGAGGTCGCCGCCCTGCTGCGGTTCAAAAGCTCGACGGCCGAGGGTTGGACGACGCTGGCCGACTACGTCTCGCGCATGAAGCCCGGCCAGGAGGCGATCTACGTGCTCTCCGGCGACGATGCCGGCGCCCTCGCCCGCTCGCCGCAGCTCGAGGGCTTCCGCGCCCGCGGCGTCGAGGTGTTGCTGCTCACCGACCCGGTCGACGCGTTCTGGCCCGAGCGCCTCGGCGAATGGGACGGCAAGAAGCTCAAGAGCGTCACCCAAGGTGCGGGCGACCTCTCCAAGCTCGAACCCGAGCAGGCGCCCGAGGGCGAGGCGGCCGACGTCGAGAAGCTGATCCCGGCGCTGAAGGCGGCCCTGCTCGAGGCGGTCACCGAGATCCGCACCACCGACCGCCTGACCGACAGCGCCGTCGTCCTGGCCGCCGCCGGCTACGGGCCGGACCTGCAGATGCAGCGCCTGCTCCGCCGCCACGGCAAGCCCGGCATTACGATGCCGCCGACGCTGGAGCTGAACCCGCGCCATCCGCTGATCCGCCGCCTGGCCGAGCGGGCCGACGCGGGCGACGACATCGCCGAGGAGGCCCACACCTTGCTCGACCTGGCCCGCGTCCAAGACGGCGACATGCCACTGGATTCGGCCGCGTTCGCCCGACGGATCACGGCCGCACTAGCGCGCTAAATCTAGGTCCCTCTCCCGCTGGTGGGAGAGGGACCCAGCAGCTAGTTAAGGCAGCACCGCCACCGCGCTCACGCTATTATACGGGCTGCCGCCCTTCGACAGCGCCTGCGTCGACCACACGAGATAGACCAGGACGCGCTTGTCCCGATCCCACATCCGGCTGACCCGGATTTCCTTGAACAGCCAGTTGGCCGAGGTGCCGAACACGACCTCGTTGGACGGGAGGTTGTCCGGCACCTTCACCGGGCCGGTCGCGCGGCAGGCGATGCTGAAACGGCTGGGGTCGGTCGCCAGGCCGATCGATCCGGAGATGCCGCCGGTCTCGGCGCGCGACATGTAGCAACTGACGCCGGAGGCTTTCGGGTCGTCGTAGCGATCGACGACGATCTTGTCGTTGCGCCCCACGAAGCGGAACGTGGTGCTGACATCGCCGATGCGGGCTGGATCATCCGCAGCCGCCGCCGACCCGCCGCCCAGGCTCAGCAAGCTGACCAGGCTTAGCAAGGCAACTAGAAATCGTATCGTCTTGCCCGCCACTCGCCGTCTCCGTTCAGCCTCAGGACAGCGCGCGCTCGACCTTGACCATCTGGTCGTCGACGTCGCCGCGGATCCGGACGCTGTGATATTGTTGCGACGAGATCTTGTGCTGATATTCGACTGGCGTCCACTGGACGACGTGGCCCGCCGTGCCGCTGTCCTTCTCGATGGTGAGAGTGAGGATGAGTTCCTGGGCGACGATGCCCTGTGGGTGGGCGACGGCGAGCTTGGCGTGCTCGTTGGTGCCGAGGGTCTGCACCTCGCCGGTGACCGACAGCGTGTATTCGGAGCCGATCAGGTCGGTCGTTTCCATCGCATTCCAACTCCTGCTCGGATGCGCCATCGTCATTCTCCTTGTCGGTGCAGAACGTTACCTAGTTGGATTTGAGGCACCCCTTCGTACACAGATCCGTGTGCTGCAGCCCCCCATCCGCCCGATGGTGTGCGGGGCTGGATCGCGGGCCATATGGCGGTCTGCAAGGAGCTTCCGATGTCCGACGTGTTGACCGCCCTTTCCGACGCCTTGGCCAGCCGGGTCGATCACGCGGCGGCCGGGCTGCTGTGCCTGCATCCGGGCGAGCGAGCGCAGCGCAGCGCGACGCTGTGGCAGGACGGGGTCGCCATCACGTCGGAGCAGAACCTCCCGTCCGAGACCGAGATCCCGGTGCTGCTCCCCGGTGGCCGGCACGGGCGTGCGACGCTGGCCGGGCGCGATCCCGGCACCAACATCGCGGTGCTGCGGCTCGAGCTGTCCGGCCCGGCGCGGCCGAGGCCGGCGGCGGCGCAGGCGGGCGCGCTCGTGCTGGCGTTGGGCGCGGCGGACGGGCTGCCGACGGCGCGGCTGGGCGCAGTGCACCGGGTCGGGCCGGCTTGGGACAGCATGGCGGGCGGGCGGCTCGATCGCTACATCCAGCTCGACCTGTCGTTGTCGGGGCGCGAGGAGGGCGGGCCGGTGCTGGCGGCCGATGGCGGCCTGCTCGGCATGTCGACGCTCGGGCCGCGGCGGCGTGCGATCGTGATCCCGACCGAAACGATCGAGCGCGTGGTGCCGGCGCTGCTCGAGAGCGGGCAGGTGCGGCAGGGCTGGCTGGGCCTCGGGTTGCAGCCGGTGGGCCTGCCGGCGTCGCTGCGCGAGGCCGCCGGGCGGGACGCGGGATTGATGGTCATCAGCCTGGCCGCTGGTGGGCCGGCGGAGCAGGCCGGCGTGTTGCCGGGCGACATCCTGCTCGAGGTCGCGGGCGAGGCGGCGCCGAACCCGCAGGCGGTGGCGCGGGCGTTGTCAGGCGAGCAGGTCGGCCAGACGGTGCCGCTGCGGCTGTTGCGGGGCGGGGTCCCGCTCGATGTGCACGCGACGGTCGCCTTGAGGCCGGCAGCGTGATCGCGATGTTGCCGACGGCGGCGCTGCGGCGGCCGGGCTTGCTGGTGGCGGTGGTGTCGTCCGACCCGGTGCGGCGGGCCGATCTGGCGGCCCGGATCGCGCTGGCCGGACATCACCTGGCCGGGACGAACGATACCGCGGACGTAATCCTGGTGGACGGGGAGGCGGGCTCGCGCGGCGATCTGCCGACGCTTCGCGTGGCCGGGGGCGACGAGGAAGGGTCGGTCCCGCCGACGCTGTCGCCGGCGCAGCTCGACGCGGCGTTGCGCGCGGTGTCGGTCGGGCTCCGGGTGAGCCTGCCGGCGCCTCCCGGCTTCGACGCGGCCGAGGCGACCCGGCCGTTGCTGACGCCGCGCGAACTGGAGATCCTGGCGTGTTTGGGCGAGGGAATGAGCAACAAGGGGGTCGCCCGCAAGCTCGGGATCAGCGCGCACACGGTGAAGTTTCACCTCGAGGCGGTGTTCTCCAAGCTGGACGCGACCAGCCGCGCCGAGGCCGTCGCCAAGGGCCTGCGGCGAGGATTGATCCTGCTCTGATACTCAGGTTCGCTGATCGCGAACTTGGTATGAGGCTTAATAGCGCCGCGGTGGTGGCGGCAGCGACTGGCGTTGGACCGGCGAGAGCGGCTGCTGCTGCACCGGGTATTGCGGCGGGATGTTGTTGACCGGACCGTTGCTCACCGGGCCGTTGCTCACCGGGCCGGTAGGTGCCGCGGCGGCGACCTGGGCGCCGTAGCGCGACAGGATTTCGCGCAACGGGTCGGCGCCGGGATTGGTCGCCTCCATCGTGAGCACTGCCTGCTGCGCGCCGATCGGGCGGCCGTAGTAGAGCTGGTTCCAGTCCGATTTCGCGCTCAGCACGCTGCCGCCCAGCGTGATCCCCGCGTAGAGCCCGCGGGCGCGGCTGAAGCCGACGATGTCGCCCTGCAGCGCGGTGGTCGTCGCGCCTTCGACGCCGCCGCCGAGGTCGATGAAGGTCGCCGCCGCGTCCGCGCCGAGCTTGAGCTGCGAGTCCATCACCGCGCGCAGCGCACGGTCGTTCATGATGAAAAACATCGCCTCGGCGTCCTGGATGCCGGCCTGGAAGCCGAAGCTGGCGCCGCCGAGCGCGTAGAACGCGGGGGACGACCATGATCCGGCCGCGTCGCGCGCGGTCAGCACGCACGATCCGCCTTGGCCGCCGAACAGGAAACCGGCGCGAAAGATCTGCGGGCAGATCATGACGGCGCGGGCGCGGCGCAGCACGAACTGGGCGTCGTGCCCGTCGCGCTCGTTGAGCAGGTCCTGCGCCGCGAGGGCGGCGCGATCGACGAGCTGTTGTTGTTCGGTTTGAGCGTGGGCTTTGGCCGGCAGCAGCGCTAACAGCCCCGCCGCGAGATAACGAAGCATCGGTCTCCCTCCGTCTGGGAGACCGATACTAGCGTCAAATGATCAAGTTACCAAGGATTCCTTAAGTGACGGTTGAGCCTCGGTTCTCTCGTTACATTCCGCTCAGCGCATTGACCCAGCCCACGCGCCAGCCGAGCGGCAGATGGTCGATCCGGGTGAGCGACAGGTTTTGCACGGACAGATGCAGGATCGGGCTCGCGCCGACCCCCATCGCGTGCCCGACGGCGCAGCGGATCGGGCCGCCGTGGCTCACGATCACGACGTCGCCGCCGGCGTGGGTGCGCGCGAGCCATTCCAGCGCCTCGCCGACGCGGTCCAGCATCTGGACGACGCTCTCGCCGCCTTCCGGCACTTCGTCGGGCGCGATCGGCCAGAATGGCGGCACCGGGCTGAGCAGCTTGCCGGCGACCTCGTCACGCAAGACGCCTTGCAGCACGCCGAGATGCTGCTCGGCCAGGCCTGGCTCGATCGTCAGCGCCTGCTCCGGATAGCCGGCGGCGAAGATCGCCTCGGCGGTGCGGCGGGTGCGCGAGAGCGGGGTGGCGAACCAGGTGGCCGGGCGCGGCAGCTTGGCCGCGAGCGCCTGGTAGACATGGGTTTGCGTGGCCAGGTTCTCGAGGCAGATCGGCACGTCCTTGTTGCCGTAGACCCGGTCGAGCTCGTGCTTGGCGACGATCGCGTGGCGGATCAGCCAAAATCTCGTTTCCATCATTCACCAATGTTGAGAAGGGCGCCGCGCACCCGCGCGATGTGGAACTGGCGGGTGAACACGAGCAAAAGCACCGCCAGCCAGACCGCGTTGAGCACGACGGCCCAGGCCAGCTCGTCCCACCGCGTGACACCTTGGAGCGCGGCGCGCATGCCCTCGAACACGTGGCTCGAGGGCAGCGCGAACGCGATCGGGCGCACCGCGGCGGGCAGCACGGAGACGGGGTAGAACACGGCCGAGAACGGCGTCAGCCCGAACAGCACCGACCAGGCCAGCGCCTCGGCGCCGGCGCCATGCCGCAGGATCAGGCTGACGACGCCGAGCGAGACCGCCCAGCCCATGACGATGAGGTTGGCAAACAGGATCGCGACCACCGGGCCGAGCGCGAACAGGTCGAACGCGTAGAGCACCCAGGCGAGCAGGATCGCGGGGAGCACGCCGGTCATCATGCGGATGAACGAGATGCCGAGCAGCGCCGTGATCATTTCCCACGGCCGGATCGGGCTGACGAACAGATGCCCGAGATTGCGCGACCAGAGTTCTTCCAGGAACGAGATCGAGATGCCCATCTGCGTGCGCAGCGCCACCTCCCAGAGCAGCACGCCGCCCAGCAGCGCGCTCGCCGCCAGCAGCGGACCGCTGCCACGGGCTGCGACGAAGCTCGCGGTAAACCCCCAGATCAGCATCTGCAGAGTCGGCCAATACATCAGCTCCAGCACGCGCGGCCAGGAGCGGCGATAGAGCGCCAGGTGCCGATACATCAGGCCCCAGATCCGCCGTGGGCTGCCATTCATGCCGCCACTCCGCGGTTGCGGGCGATATCGAGGAAGACGTCTTCGAGGTTTTCCCGGCCATAGCGCTCGAGCAGGGCGGAGGGGGCGCCGCGGTCGACGATCTGGCCCTGTTTGAGCATGATCACGTCGTCGCAGAGTCGCTCGACCTCGGCCATGTTGTGCGACGCGAGCAGGATGGTGCAGCCGGAGTCGTTCCGATAACGCTCCAGCGCGCTGCGCATCATGTCGCCGGTGTCGGGGTCGAGGCTCGCGGTCGGTTCGTCGAGCAGCAGCACGTCGGGGCGGTTGATCAGCGCCTTGGCCAGCGTCACGCGGGTCTTCTGGCCGGCGGAGAGCTGGCCGGACGGGCGTTGCAGGAACTCGCCGAGGTTCAGCTCGTCGGAGAGGGCCGCAATCCGCGCTTCGAGGCCGCGCACGCCGTAGAGATGGCCATAGACGCGCAGGTTCTCGGCGACGCTGAGCCGCGACGGCAACGCGATGTAGGGCGAGGAGAAGTTCATCCGCGCGAGGGCGGCGAACCGGTCGGTGGCGATGTCGTGGCCCAGGATTCGGATCGAGCCCGCGCTCGGGATCAGGAGGCCGAGCAGCATGGCGATGGTGGTGGTCTTGCCGGCGCCGTTGCCGCCGAGGAGGCCGAGCGTGCGTCCCTGGGGGACGGCGAAGGTGATGGCGTCGACGGCCATGACCTCGCCATAGCGCTTGGTGAGCGCCTCGACCTCGATGGCGCTCATCTCAGCCGCAGCGTCATCGCGGCGTTCTAAACGATGAGCTCATCTTGCATTTCGACCGTCAGATCAGAGGTGTCGTCGTCGATTTCATATTCGGCATAGACCCCGGCTCGTGGGCGATAGAAGTCCCACTGGACCAGGAGCAACGCCTTGCGATCGCCTCGATGAAATTGCAGGACATCGTTGCCATCTCCTTCAATCGTCATTTCCTTGATTGGCGCTTTGTCGCGCCTGATTTCACGGACGCCTTTTAGATTGACCGAAGCGCTGTAGTATTCCTCCTTGCCAATCTCCAGTGGATATTGCGGAAAAACAGATGGAGGGTATCGCCCTCGGAGACGCATCGTGCGAGTGATGAATCATGAAAATCGGTGTTTTCCAGCTGCTCAGCCAAGATCACCACGACTTCTCTCCCGGCAAGATATGTGAAGGTTCGCTGTTCCTCGACACCGGACGACCATTCCTGTCAAGGTAGCGGTCACGGGGGCTCGTCGAACTCTGGTTTTCGATGTGGTAGTGGTCACGCCCGCGATTCCCAGGTTTACTAGGGTCGTCCCTATCGGCGCGAATGACCAGCCCGGTCTGTCTATTCCTGAACGTTCGATGCCCTGCAGCGACCGCGGGCGGATGGCTAATTTCCTCCCATCCTTGCTGCAGCCAATCGTCTGGATTTCGGCAAGGCTGGGGCCGGAGTCGCTGGCGCCGGAGTCGCTGGGGTCCGGACCTTGTTGGTCCGAGCGAAGGATATGGCCAAGCTCTCGGAACAGCCGGATCGTGCCGCGTGCCCAGAGTTCGTTCTCTGGTGAGCCGGGCACAAGGACGCCAAGCGGATTGAATGGAAGGCTTTGGGTACGACCGCCGGGTGATGTTCCCACTGGAATGATCGAGTCCTTGCTCGAGTCACCCTTCAAAGCGTTGGCAAGGGCCTCCGCTATCGCCTCGGCGACTTCTTCTCCCATCTGCGCAGCCACTGGCGCCAAAAAGGGCCGGGGCTGCATCTTCGACGTACCCATTTCCTGCGCAACAGCAGCCGGATCACTGCTTCCGACACCGGCTTGCAGTCCATCCGCAGTCGTGCCGACACTTTCTTGCAACGCTCCGCTCTGGAGCCACGGCCGGTCGTGCTCGCCGGACCCGGGCGCATCCGACAATTGCTGCCTTACAGCCTCGGCGATACGCTCTGCTTGAACGGCAAGCGCTCGTGCGATGACGGCTGCGCCTGCAAATTGGCAAGCCGCTCTCGCAGCTCTTGCAAACCCTTCATTTCCAGTCGCACGACCCGCCTTCCGCTGTGCGGGCGGGTTCTCTGTTTGTTGGGAATAGAAGGCAAGCGGGATCGCTTCTCAGCCGGCCGGCACGCCCTTGCTGGTGGAGTATTCGAAGTGCAGCGCCTGATCGGGATAGACGATCGGATGGATCGCGTGCGCCGCCACCGCGGCCTCGCTGAAGCCTTGCAGGATCAGCTTCAGCTTGCCGGGATAGTGCGTCACGTCGCCGATCGCGAACACGCCCGGGGTCGAGGTGACGCAGGTCGATGGCTCGATGCGGACATGGCTGTGTTCGATGCCGAGCCCCCAGGCCGCGATCGGGCCGAGATCCATCGAGAGGCCGAAGAAGGCGAGCAGATAATCGGCCGGCAGCCGCCGCGTGCCGCCGGCGAGATCGGTCACCTCGACCTCCGCGAGTCGCCCATCCTCGCCGTGCAGGCCGTGCAGTTGATAGGGGATCACCAGTTCGATCGCGCCCGCGTCGGCGGCGGCTTGCAGCTGGGCGGCGGTCTCGGGGGCGGCGCGGAACTTGGGCCGGCGGTGCACGACGTAGACCTTCGCCGCCACATCTTTCAGCGAGAGCGCCCAATCCACCGCGGAATCGCCGCCGCCGGCGATGACGACGCGGGCGCCGCGGAAATCCTCGCGCCGCTTGACCAGGTATTGAACCGCCCCGGTCGCCTCGAACTGCTCGAGCCCCTCGAGCGGCGGCCGGTTCGGGCCGAACGCGCCGGCGCCGGCCGCGAGCAGCACCGCCTTGCAGCGCACGACGTCGCCCCGGTCGGTGCCGAGCGTGAAGTCGCCCTGCGCCCCCTCGAGCCGATCGACCCGGCGGCCAAGCAGGCGGGGCACGCCGAACGGCGCGATCTGGTGCTCGAGGTTGCTGATCAGGTGGCCGGCCATGATCGCGGGGTGGGCGGGGATGTCGTAGATCGGCTTCTCGGGGTAGAGCGCGGTGCACTGGCCGCCGACTTCGCCGAGCGCGTCGATCAGCACGCATTGCAGCTTCAGCATGCCGCATTCGAAGGCCGCGAACAGCCCGACCGGGCCTGCGCCAATGATCGCGACGTCGGTGCTGATCTCGTGCTGCATAATGGGGGGCGGCATGCTCGGTTTCCTACTCGCTCCGGCGCGACGCGGCTATAGAGGGGGGCTATAGAGGGGCGGTGACGGCGCTGACGCTTGCTCTCGACGATCTGGCGGCCACCGAGGCGCTCGGCGGCCGGGTCGCCCGCGCGCTGCGGCGGGGCGACGCGGTGTTACTTGCGGGCGCGCTCGGCGCCGGCAAGAGCGCGTTGGCGCGGGCGATCTTGCGCGCGCTGCTCGGCGACCCGGCGCTGGCGGTGCCGAGCCCGACCTTCACGCTGCTGCAGCCCTATGACAGCCCGATCGGGACGGTGTCGCATTTCGATCTTTGGCGACTCGACGGCGCCGGTCCAGAGGTGAGCGGCGCGGTGCTCGAACTCGGGTGGGACGAAGCGCGGGAGGGCGTGGTGCTGGTGGAGTGGCCGGACCGGCTGGGCGTGCTGACGCCGCAGGATGCGCTGACGATCACGCTCGTGCCTGCGGGCGAAGACGCGCGCGTGGCGACGATCTCGGGCTGGGGCGGGCGGGCGCTGTGAACCTGTTCACGATCGCGCCGGATCGGCCGTTCCTCGACGTGTTGGCAAAGTGGTGGCTGGCGGGGTCCGGCGACGATCAGCTGGCGGTGGCGGACGGGTTGATCCTGCTGCCGACGCGGCGCGCGGCGCGGTCGCTGACCGAGGCGTTCCTGCGCGTGTCGGAAGGGCGGCCGCTGCTGCTGCCGCGGATCGTGGCCATTGGCGCGCTGGACGAGACGCCGTTCGCGCTGGCCGGGGCGCTGGATCTGCCGCCGGCGGTGCCGGAAGCGACGCGGCTGGCGGTGCTGGCGATGCTGGTGCTCAGGCTCGAGCGTGCGTCGGGGACGATCCGGGCGGCCGACGCCGCCTGGCGGCTCGCGCGCGAGTTGGCGGCGCTGCTGGACGAGGCGTATCGCAACGGGGTGTCGCTGCCGGACCGGCTGCCGATGGCAGCCGAGGCAGGCTTTGCCGAGCACTGGGTGCGGACGATCCGGTTTTTGACCGTGGTGACGGAGCACTGGCCGCTGTGGCTGCAGGACAACGGCCTGATGGACCAGGTGCCGCGGGCGCTGGCGCTGCTGGAGGTGCAGGCGACGAGTTGGGATGCGGCGCCGCCGGCGCACCGGGTGGTGGTGGCGGGGACGGCGGGCGGGGTGTCGGCCGTGGCGCGGCTGATGCGGGTGGTGGCCGGGCTGGCGCGAGGGAGCGTGGTGCTGCCGGGGCTGGATTTGGCGATGCAGGAGGAGGTCTGGCAGGCGCTGGACGAGAGCCATCCGCAGGCGGGGCTGGCGCAGATGCTGGGGTGGATGGGTGCCACGCGGGGGGATGTGCGGCCGCTCGTCGATGAGCCCGCCGTCTCCTCAAGAAACGGAAGAGTGGCGACGGTGGCGCGGGCGTTGTTGCCGGCGGTGGCGCTGGCGGAGTGGCGGGCGCCGTTCTTGCCTGACGTGGCCGGGTTGATGCTGCTGGAGCCAGCGGATCAGCAAGAGGAGGCGGTCGCCATCGCGCTCGCGTTACGGGAGGCGCTGGAGGCTCCGCATGCGCGGGCGGCGCTGGTGACGCCGGATCGGGCGTTGGCGCTGCGGGTGGCGGCGGAGCTGACGCGGTTCGGGGTGATCGTCGATGATTCCGCGGGCGAGGCGGTGGCGCAAACGCCGCCCGCGGCGTTTCTCAGGTTGCTGGCGCGCGCGGTGGCGGACGGGTTGGCGCCGGTGGCGTTGCTGGCGGTGCTGAAGCATCCGCTGGCCGGGTTTGGGCTGTCGGCGCCGGGCTGCCGGCGAGCGGCCCGGGCGCTGGAGCGGCGATGCCTGCGCGGACCGCCGCCGCCGCCGGGGATCGCGGGGCTGCGGGCGGCGTATGCGACCGTGCCGCCGGACCCTGCTGTGGCCGACCTGCTGGACCGGATGGAGGCGCGGCTGGCGCCGTTGCTGCGACTGGCCGCGCAGGATGAGGCGATGCCGGCCGACGCGCTCGCCGCCTTGATCGAGGCGGCGGAACAGGCCGCCGAGACGGACACCGAGTCCGGCGCGGCCCGGCTGTGGGCGCTCGAGGAGGGCGAGGCGCTGGCGACGCACCTGGCGGGGCTGGGCGACGCGCTGCCGATGCTGCCGGCGCTGCGGCTGGCGATCCTGCCCGGCTTGCTGGACGCGACGATGGAGGGCGCGGTGGCGCGCAGCCGCCGGGCCCTGCGCGGCCGATCTCAAGCGGGGCGGCAGGGGGCGGAGCATCCGCGGATCGCGATCCTGGGCCTGCTGGAAGCCCGGCTGCAATCGTTCGACCTGCTGGTGCTGGGCGGCTTGACCGAGGGGGTGTGGCCGGCGGCGACCGATCCGGGGCCTTGGATGAGCCGGCCAATGCGGCGCGCAGTTGGACTGACGTCGCCGGAGGAGCGGGTCGGTCAGATGGCGCACGACTTCGCCATGCTGACCTGCGCGGCGCCGCGCGTGATCCTGTCGGGGCCGCGGCGGCGGGACGGAGCCCCTTCAGTGCCGGCGCGCTGGCTGGTGCGGCTACAGGCGTTCCTGCGCGGGCATGGGGCGGCGCTGCTGATCCATCCGGCGGCGCGCTGGGCGGCCGAACTCGATCAGCCCGCGGGCGGGCCGCGCCCGGTTTCGCCGCCGGCGCCGGTGCCGGCGGTGGCGTTGCGGCCGCGCAAGCTGTCGGTGACCGAGATCGAGACGTGGCTGCGCGATCCGTATGCGATCTTCGCCAAGCACGTGCTGCGGCTGCGAGCGCTCGATCCGCTGGAGCAGAACGAGGACGCGGCGGATTACGGGGTCGTGGTGCACAAGGCGGTGGCGGCGTTCATCGCCGGTCTGGGGGCGCGATACCCGGCCGATGCGGCGCGGCTGTTGTGTGCGGAGATGGACCGCGCGCTCGAGGCGCGGGCGCTGCGCCCGGCGCTGGCGGCGTGGTGGCGGCCGCGGCTGCACCGGATTGCGGCGTGGCTGGCCGAGGAGGAAGCGGCGCGGCGGGCATCAGCGGCGCCCGAGGCGGTGGGCTGCGAGGTGAAGGGCAGCTGGGACGTGCCGGACGAGGCCGCGTTCGTGCTGACGGGCGTCGCCGACCGGATCGAACTGCGGGGCGGGCGGGTGGCGCTGCTCGACTACAAAACCGGGACGGTGCCGGGAGCGGGCGATGTCGAGAAGGGCTATGCCTCGCAATTGCTGCTCGAGGCGGCGATGGCGTGGGCGGGGGCGTTCGGGCCGGCGCTGGCGGGCGAGCCGGAGGAGCTGGCGTATTGGAAGCTGTCGGGCGGGATTACGCCCGGCGAGATCACGCGGCTGTTCAAGCGCAACGGCGACGAGGTCGGCGGCAAGGTGGACGTCGCCGTCGAGTCGCTGGTCGCGCTGATCCGGCAGTTCGACGATCCGCGGCAGGCGTATTTGTCGCAGCCGCATCCGGGCGCCTCGCCGCGGTTCTCCGATTACGCGCAACTGGCGCGGGTGGCGGAGTGGTCGGTGCTGGAGGACGAGCAGTGATCACCGCCCGCAGCCGCGCGATCGCCGAGCAGCTTGCGGCGTCGGACCCGGGGGTGTCGGCGTTCGTCGAGGCGTCGGCCGGGTCGGGCAAGACCAAGCTGCTGACGGACCGGATCCTGCGGCTGATGCTGGCCGGCGC